>Ga0213868_10000040_pt1 | contig 100516 bp, 111 predicted proteins | sample PICome_9_FD_160087 | JGI IMG/M metagenome (GOLD analysis project Ga0213868, IMG submission 160087) | Coastal seawater microbial communities near Pivers Island, North Carolina, United States - PICO127 | ecosystem: Environmental > Aquatic > Marine > Coastal | place: USA: North Carolina... | reverse complement strand
AAGACATCAGCCCCAAGGTGATCAAGTTTTAAATAAATATGATCGTTGTTTTCTCCACAACCCCTTCCTTCAAGAATTTCTAAAACCATAGACCTTGCAACTACATCTCTTCCAGCTAAATCTTTTACATTGGGCGCGTACCTTTCCATAAATCTTTCGCCATCTTTATTTATTAAATAGCCGCCCTCTCCTCTGCATCCTTCTGTAACAAGGGATCCAGCACCATAAATACCAGTTGGATGAAATTGCCACATCTCCATATCTTGAGCAGGAAACCCAGCTCTTAATGCCATAGCCAGACCATCACCAGTATTTATTAGAGCATTAGTAGTTGATGCATATATTCTTCCAGCTCCTCCAGTTGCCATTACCGTTGATTGCGCCTTAAGGTATGCAACCTCGCCATATTCAATAGAAAAAGCGATAACTCCTGTAACTTCATTCTTATCATTTTTAACTATATCGACAGCAAACCATTCATTTAGAAAATTTGTGCCCTCTTTTACATTATTTTGATAAAGAGTGTGGAGCAATGCATGGCCTGTTCTATCTGCGGCTGCACATGTTCTTGCTGCTTGTCCGCCTTTTCCAAAATCTTTTGACTGACCTCCAAATGGTCTTTGATATATTCTTCCATTTTCAAATCTAGAAAATGGTAAGCCCATATGTTCAAGCTCAAAAACTGCCTTAGGACCTTCAGAGCATAGGTATTCGATCGCATCTTGATCACCAATAAAGTCTGCACCTTTGACCGTATCGTACATATGCCATCTCCAATCATCATTAGGATCAGCACTTTGTATTGCACAGGTTATGCCTCCTTGAGCTGAGACTGTATGAGATCTTGTTGGAAATACTTTGGAAACTACTGCGGTTTTTAAACCAGATTTAGCAAGCTCCAAAGAGGCTCTCATACCCGAACCACCTCCACCAATGATTAGAGCATCAAATTCTAAAGTTTTAATATTCGTAGAATTATAATTTGTCATATCGTCTAAAACCAAATAATTGAAAAATAAATGAAAGCAATAACAAGGCCCAAAAGAAGAAAAGAAACTTCATATAATTTTCTAATTATGTCGGCTTTTTTACTCAATCCATTTGAGATAAAACCTAAAGTTCTTTGTGTTAAATAGTCAGTGCCAACCGTCCAAAGTCCAATAAAAGCATGTATACAAACCAGAAGAATAAAAATTGACAATGAAACTTTAAACCATGAGCAAGATGTTATGAAATCAAATGAAAAATTAGATGTCCAAAATAAATACTCAATATATCCTAAGAATATTAGAAAATATATAGCGGTATAACGCTGCAGAAACCATGATAATCTCCCAATGTTCATAACATTATCCAAACAGTTGCTACTGCGTTTAATAAAAATAAAAATAAAGTTATGACTGCTGAGCGAAAAGATGATGAGAGACTTTCTTCTAGAAGATGGAAATCCATCATCATATGTCTAACACCTGTAAAAATATGATACTGGAAAATTAAGACTAAGCTAATAAAAAATAATTTAATAAGCCAATTGCTTGAATAAAAATTAATAAAATTATTATATGAATCTTGGCTTTCATACAAAGCAGAAAGAATTAAGGCTGTAACGGGCAATACTAAAAAAAATATTAAAATTCCACTTATTCTATGAGTTATGGATAACATTGCAGACAAGGGAAGCTGTATCTTAAAAAGGTTGATATTTATAGGTCTTTTATGTGTCATTCAGAAGGTGACAAATGTCATTTTATAATGTGCTTTTATACAATGATTATAACTGATTATAACTGATTATAAGCAATTTAAATAAATGAAATGTTAAAAAATATAGAATTTTTGTTATTTCTTTTTCTTCACATGCTTCATCATTCTTTGTCTTTTTTTAAGTTGCCTATCAGTTAGTTTGTTAACCTTAGATTCATAAGGGTTCTCTGATTTACGAAAAAATAATTTGAGTTGTATGCTTTGCAGTTTTAAAGTTGATCTAAAGGAATTCTCTAGATATTTTCTATAGTTTTGTGGAATTTTTTTATCTTGGTTTGAGTGAATAATTAAAGTTGTTGGATTTATGCCGCCAAAGTGAATATGTTTAAGTTTTAATTGCCTTCCACCAACTGATGGTGGTGAACTTTGAAGAAGAAATTTATTTAGCAATTTATTTAGAGCAGCTGTTGTATATTTTTTTTGAGCCTTATCTATAACATTATTAGTAATTCTAAATAGTCTTTTAAATCCAGTGCCCTTAATACCTGAGATTTCTACTTTTATAAAGTCTTCAACAAAGTTGGATTGGGCTCTTTTAGATTCATATAATTCTTCTTTTTCTTTTTTTGAAAGTAAGTCCATTTTATTAAAAGCTATTACAATCGGTTTGCCCATTTCGCACACCATATTAATAATCTTTAAATCTTGGTCTACCAAGCCCTCTTTAGCATCACATATAAATATAACAACATCTGATTCTTCTACTGAATGCATTGCTCTTACATAAGAAAAATATTCTATTTTGTGAGCATTTCGATATCCTTTCCTAATACCTGCGGTATCTATAAAAATAAAATCACTCTCGTTAACAGAAAATGGAATGCTAATTGCATCAATGGTTGTACCTGCTATTTCTGAAACAATAAGTCTGTCTTCTTTTATAAATTTATTTATAAAAGTAGACTTACCTGCATTTGGTCTTCCTAAAACAGCAATTTTTTTTCCTTCTGGAGCCTGGTATTGTTCTTTTGGCAATGATGTTTTTATAAAAGCTCTTAAATCAATTAAGTTTGTTGAGTGTTCGGCGCTGATTTCAAAAATATCATTGAGACCTTTTTTATTCAAATCTTCTTTAACTAAGGATTCTGATTTTTTGTCAATTTTGTTTAGGACAGTAATGAAATTTTTATTTAATTTCCTAAGTCTTACAAGAATATCTAAATCTTCTTTATTAAGATTTTGTGATCCATCAAGAAGAAAGATTATAAGATTTGATTCTTCAGCAGCAATCCATGCTTGTTCTGCAATATCTTCTTTTAGAATTGAATTATCTTGAGCAATGCCACCAGTATCAATAATTAAGCTTTTTTGATCTCCAAAAGAAATATAGCCATAATTTCTATCTTTTGTTAAGCCAGAAAAATCGGAAACTATTGCCTGTCTGGACTTTGTTAGTTTGTTGAATAAGGTAGACTTACCAACATTTGGTCTTCCTATAATTGCTATTGAAGTAAACATTATTGATGTGCATTTTTTAAATGCTTAATGAAAATAAATTAAATGACTCATCTACAACGTAGAGGTTTTTACTTCTACTTATAATTATTTTAATTGGTTTCTTAGATATTTTTTTTCTGCCGATAGACTTGCCGTTTAGAGGGTCAATGATATGTATATATCCTTCGAAATCTCCAACCATTACATTACCATCGAAACTTGCAGGATTAGATAACTGTCTGTTAAGAAATGAATCAGATATCCAAGATTCCTGTAGAGTTTTAGTGGAAAAAGATTTGATACCCGATTCTGATTCAACCAAAATAATTAATCCTTTTATTAAAAGTGGTGAGTAAAAAGATGATGTTTCTGATTGCCATATGGATCTTTTTTGAGCAGTATCAAATATATTTAAATTGCCTTGGTAATTCGTTGTATAGACCAATCCTGCTTCGATAACAGGATTTGAATCTGAATCAATTAAATTTTCTAATTCCGATGTTCCACTAACATAGGATATGGCCCCATCCCATATAGGGAAACCAGAATCTAATTCAAATACACCAAGTCTTCCATTATCAAATGATACATAAACCTTATCATCTTCAATTACAGGACTGCTACTTCCCCTAATTGTAAGCGATGGCAACTTTGACCTATATGACCAAATAATACTTCCATTATCTCTATCAAGAGCAAGTAATTCACCTGACCCTGTTTTTACAATTACAAGTTTAGTGCTGATAACAGTGGGTGCTAAAACCTCACCTTTAACGTTCGTTGACCATAAAATAGAACCATCTGTTTGATTCAAGCTGATAACATTTCCATCAATATCTGCAACTACTAGTATGCCAAAACCTGATGCAATTCCGGATGAGAGTGGATTAATTTTTTGCTCCCAATTTATTTTTCCTTTAGATGGATTGATAGATTTTATCTGTCCAGTTGCATCTGCAAAAAAAATATTATTAGCACTGAATGCTGGAACAAAGTTACCAAGAAAATTTTCTCCAGCAAAAGATAGATTCCAATCCATTTTAATATTTTTTATATTTGATATTTCTTGCAATGGTCTGGGCTCATCTGAATCTAATTCATCATCTCCCCAAAATTTTAATGAGCTTAAAGAAGAGCAAGAAGATAGAAATAGAACTAAAAAAAGTATTACAAAAAAAGTTTGTGCGCTATTTCCAAATAATTTTATAACTGAAGTCATATTATTTTGATAAGTTAGATATTTTCATTGAGACAATTGACGTTGAAGTCTCATCAGTATATTTATCTTTTGATAATAAATACTGATTCTTTGCTAAATCAATTTTTTCTTGTTTTGCTAAAATATCTCCTAATAATTCATGAATCATTGCACTTGATGAAGATGAGTATTTTTCTAATAGATTCAAAGCTTCATCATATTTTTTATCTGCATATAACAATCTAGCAGCATTGACTCTTGCAATTTTATTAAAAAGCTCATTTCCACCAAAACCATCTGTTATCTCAATAAGCATAAAGAACTTATTAAGAGATTCAATATTTAAACCGTTTCTTGCGTCTGAGGAAGCTTGATTTAGTAACGCCAATTTTGTATATCCAGTTTTTTTGTATGAGCCTATTAATTCATTAAACAAATCTGTTGATATTTTTTTACCATCATCAGTTTCAATTTCTTGCAACGTCCAATCGTTGTATATTTCAGCAGCATTCTCATTGTTTGATTTACTAATTTGATTAAGCGCAAAAAAAACAAAAATTGTTGTTAGTACAATTACTGCTATCCCAATTATTAAAGCTTTATAAGTATTATAAAAATTATGTACTCTTGTTATAACCGAATCATTTTCAAAAATTTCATTCATATTTGTTTCCTTTTTTACAAAGATTTAAAAAAGCTATGTAAGTCATCAATAGAGACAGTTTTCTGCTCTTCAAGTTCATTTTTTAAGGGCTTAATAATAGCTGTATTAGCTTTTAACTCTTCTTCGCCAATTATAATTGCATAGTGAGAATTATTTTTATTAGCTTTTCTTAATTTGGCCTTTAAGCTTCCCTCAGATAAATGAATGTCTAAAACAATATCCTTATTTAAGGATCTAAGTTGGTGGGCTATTTTATATGCTTTTGGCTCTAAATTACCAGTCACAACTATAAATGAAACAACTTTTTCCGGGAGATTGTTTACTTCTATTAACTCAGCAAACCTCTCCAACCCAATTGCCATTCCAATTGATGGTAGATTTTTACCTCCAAGCTTTGCACAAAGTTGATCGTATCTTCCGCCACCTAAAAATGAATCTTGAGCTCCTAAATTAGATGAAACAGCTTCAAATACAAAACCAGAATAGTAATCAAGCCCTCTTACTAATGTGTAATCGATTTCAATATCGCATATGTCAGAAAACTCATTTTTGATTGAATTTAATAAATTTACCGAAGATGAATCAAGAAATTCTTTCATTGATGGTGCATTTTTTAAAATTTCTTGTGTATTAGTATTTTTGGAGTCTAGAACTCGTAATGGATTTTTTTCTAACCTTTGGTTATCTTTTTCGTCAAGAAGCTTCTTATGGGGTTCTAGAAAATCTATGAGAGCATTACAAAATGATTCTTTACTTTTCTGATTCCCTAAATGATTGATCTTAATGGTACAGTTCTCTAAATTAAATTCTGTAATAATTGAGCAGACTATTGAAATCATTTCGAACTCTGGCATTCCTTCTGGTATACCAAGGATTTCAACACCAGCTTGGTTAAATTGTCTATATCGCCCTTTTTGAGGTCTTTCATATCGCCACATTGGACCCAGATACCATAATTTATGATTTGATTGATCTAATTTTTTTTCAACAATTGATCTAATGACACTTGCAGTTCCCTCGGGCCTTAAAGCAATGCCTTTATCATTTCTATCATTGAAAGAATAAATTTCTTTGTTAACAATATCAGATGCTCCTCCAACAGATCTAATAAACAAATTAGCATCTTCTAATACAGGAGTCCTTATTTCGTTAAGTTTATAACTTTTAAAAATATGTTTTATTTTTTCTTCTAAGTAGAATAGTTTTGCAGGTAGGAGTGAATTATCTCCATCATCATATAAATCCAGCATTCCTGTTAATGATTTAATTTTATCCACTTTAGCTCCTTGCAATAATTTCAGTAGAGTTTCTAAGCGATAGTTTTTCTCGAACTTTTTCTTCTATTTCATGAACAAGATTTTCACTGCTGATTTTTTTATCAGGAGCTCCATCAACGTATAGTAAATTACTAGGGCTAGCACCCGTTAGTCCAATTTCAGCAGCCTTACTTTCTCCTGGACCATTAACGTAGCAACCTATTATTGCGACTTCGATATCATCTGAAATATCTTCTAGCCTTTCTTCCAATTCATTTACAACCTCAATAACATTGAAGTTCTGTCTCGAGCAGCTGGGACAAGCTATGATTTTAACTCCCCTACTTCGAATATTAAGACTTTTTAATATATCCCAACCAACTTTTATTTCGTCAATAGGATCTGAGGCTAGGGAAATTCTAATAGTGTCTCCGATACCTTCTGACAAAAGCATTCCAACCCCTATAGATGACTTTACTGTTCCCGCGCGATAACTTCCGGCTTCTGTAATACCAAGGTGTAATGGTTGACTGATGATATTTGATATTTTTCTGTATGCTTCAACTGTCATTTCTATATTTGAAGCCTTTAAACTCATTTTATAGTTAGTAAAATTAAATCTGTCTAATATATCTACATGCCTCAATGCTGATTCAACAAGAGCATCTGCATTGGGTTCTCCATATTTCTTTTGAAGATCTTTCTCAAGAGAGCCTGCATTTACTCCAACTCTTATTGGAACATTATTATGCTCTGCCGCTGCTATAACTTCTTTAATTTTTGATTCTTTGCCAATATTTCCTGGATTAATTCTAAGGCAATCTGCGCTATCGGCTACCTCTAGAGCTATTTTATAGTCAAAGTGTATATCTGCTACTAATGGTATAGAAACTGCATTTTTAATTTCTTTAAATGCTCTAGCCTCTTCAAAACCTGGAACAGAAACTCTAACAATATCTGCACCAGCTGCCTCTAAATCATTTATTTGTTTAACGGTAGAAATAACATCAGCAGTATCAGTATTTGTCATTGATTGCACTGCAATTGGGTTCATGCCACCAACTTTGACATTGCCAACACTAATAACCTTAGTATCTTTTCTTTTTATCCAATTACTCATCATTAAAAATAATAGTATTTACTCTAAGTCTATTAGCATTAGTAATAAAATCAATGCTAACACCATTATATGTTCCCTCTACATTGTCTGCATTTCCAACAACAACTTTAAAAGGTTTTTGAATATCTAACATATAAGTATCACCTGTTTGAAAAAGTTGATTTGCAACTAATTCATTTTCATAATAAATCTCTATCCAACACTCATTTAAAAAATTTAAAGTTAAATTATTTTCTATATTAATTTTCTCATTTTCAATGCTAATGTCACCAAGATCTTCTTGGTTATTTATCTCAAGCTCATCAATTTCTTTCAAATTATTTTTTATATCTGCCGCTATATGCTCAGCATTCATGGCATTATCTATAATATTAATTATTTCTTTATCAGATGATTTATTAATAAAAACGCTTTTATAAACCATAAGTAGTACAAATAAAATAAGCAACGTAATCCCAGCTTTTATTAGAAGAGGTATTAGTGATGTGTTGAATTTTGTTATAGATTTTTTGATGATCTCGTCTTTTCTATTGTCTTCATTGTAAATTGAAGGAAAATCACAATTTATAGATAAAAAATCTTGATACTTAATAAAATATGCTCTTGCAAAGCCTTCGCTTGGGAAAACCGCATAATTACCGGATTCAATAGCTTCAATATATTTTAAGCTCATTACCAAAGAATCAGCTATATCTCTTTTGCTTATACCTATATCATTTCTGGCTTCTTTAAAAATTTTTCCAATTTTAGCTGAATTTGCAGATTTTAATTCGTTAATCATGATATCAACTGATGAGATATAAGTTTTTTACCTTTTACAGATTTTGAAAGTTTACCAACTAATTGTCCACACGCTCCGTCGACAGCATCACCTCTAGTGACTCTTAAGGTGGTAATGTAGCCCTTGTTCATAAGAATTTTTTTAAATACTTCAATATTTTTACTATTCGATCTTTTGTAGTCAGAGCCATCAAATGGATTGAAGGGTATTAAGTTAATTTTACATGAAATATTTGATAGTAATTTTGCTAACTTTTTAGCAAGATCTGCAGAGTCATTCACGCCGTCTATTAGAACATATTCAATAGTAATACTTCTTTTTCCATCATAGAAGTCAAGGTATTTATTACATGAGTTCATTAATTCTTTTATAGGATATTTTTTATTAATAGGAACAATCTCATCTCTTAATTCATTTATTGGCGCATGCAATGATATCGCTAGTGAAACATCGATTTCACTAGAAAGTTTATTGATTTGAGGTGTGATGCCTGAAGTGCTAATAGTAATTCTTTTTCTAGAAAGGCCATATGCAAACTGTTCTTTCATGATTTTAGCTGATTCGATTACTGGAACAAAATTAAGCAATGGTTCTCCCATGCCCATAAAAACAACATTAGTAATTAAGGGCTCCTCTTTGTTATCAAAATTTGCAAGCCACAGCTGCCCTATTATTTCATCAGAAGTTAAATTTTTTTCAAAACCTTGAGCACCAGTAGCACAAAACGTGCACTGAAGAGCACAACCAGCTTGAGATGAAATGCATAATGTCATTCTTTTTTTTTCAGGTATTCTTACCATCTCGACCATAGAACCTGATTCGAGCTTGATTAAATATTTTATAGTTCCCTCAGGGGATTTATGAACTTCTTCAATCTTTGGAGGTAATAATACAGCTAAAGATTTAAGCTTTGACCTTAATTGTTTGTTGAAGTCTGACATTTGCTCAAAATCTAGAACTCCTTTCTGATGAATCCATTTAATAAGCTGCTTGGCCCTAAACTTTGGTTCGCCGATTTCGGAAAAGAAAACTTCGAGAGAATGAAGTGAATACCCTAAAAGATTTACCTTTTTCTCAGACAAAATTTACTTAGATACTATTTCTTCATCTTTGAAAAAATAATTAATCTCCCTCGCTGCACTTGCTTCAGAATCAGACCCATGTACGGCATTTGCATCAATGCTTTTTGCAAAATCAGCTCTAATAGTACCAGGAGCTGCTTCTTGAGGATTTGTATTTCCCATTAATTCTCTATTTTTTAAAATAGCTCCTTCACCTTCTAAAACCTGAACAAATACAGGACCAGAAGTCATAAATGTTTTTAAATCATTGAAAAATGGTCTGCCTTCGTGTTCAGCATAAAAACCCGAAGCCATTTCATCATCAAGTTGTATTAATTTACCTGCTACTAGATAAAGCCCATTTTCTTCAAACCTTGAAATTATTTTTCCAACGATATTTTTAGAAACTGCATCAGGTTTAATAATAGATAATGTTTTTTCAATTGCCATTTTAGATTCCTTATAAAAAATTTTAGCTATTATATGGGACTTAGAGAGATTCTTCTATCCATAACATCTGAATAGCTTCAAGAATTTTTTCATTTGAGCTTTTTGGATCTCCATTAAAGCCTTCTAATTCACATATTTTCTTGTGAAGATCGGGAAAGCTAATCCACTGCGGATCAATATCAGGAAATTTGTCACATAATTCTATTGCTATATCATTTGTATCCAGCCAGGTTAGATCATTCATTAGTGATTTTCTGAAACCATATTTATATTATATTTTGGAACTTCTATTTCTAGCTCTTGATCTGTTGGGATGGCCTGGCAGCTTAATCTTGATGTTTGTTCTAAGCCCCATGCCTTATCTAATAAATCTTCTTCTATATCACTTGCTTCATCAAGACTTTCAAAACCTTTTCTTATAATACAATGACATGTCGTGCATGCTGCTGACATTTCACATGCATGCTCAATTTTGACACCATTCCTTAGTGCAGCCTCGCATATTGTTTCATCAGGCAGGCTTTCAATAACAATTCCATCTGGACACAAATCATCATGAGGTAAAATTTTAATTCTAGTCATTGCTTATATTGTGAAGCTTTCACCACATCCGCAAACAGCTTTAGCATTTGGATTTATAAATTTAATTCCCTGATTCAATCCTTCTTTTTGATAATCAACTAAGCTGCCTTTTAAAAAATTAAGACTATCGTTATCAACATAGATCTTGCAGCCATTTTTATCAAAAACTACTCCATTAGTTTCAAAATTATCTACATAATCAAAATAATACTCATAACCTGAACAACCTGCTTTTCTAACCCCAATTTTTATCCCCTCACCCTTACCTCTATTCTGAAGACTAGATGCAAAATGAGCGATTGCTTCATCTGAAAAATTTAAATCTGATGAACTGAAAGTTTTCATGATGATTTTTTACTGTTTAGACTCGTAATCTTCAATGGCTTGTTTTATCGAATCTTCTGCCAATACAGAACAATGTATTTTTATAGGAGGCAGCTCTAAAGCTTCTACGATTTCTTTATTTTTAATTTCTTTTGCTTCTTCTAAGGTTTTGCCTATTAGCATCTCTACAAGCTCACTAGACGATGCTATAGCTGAACCACAACCATAAGTTTTAAATTTAACATCTTTAATGATATGAGTATTACCTGAAGGTTCGCATTTAATTTGTAATTTCATTACATCACCACATGCTGGAGCTCCGACCATCCCAGTTCCGATATTTTCTTCAGAAGGATCGAACCTTCCAACATTAAAAGCTTGGGGATTATTTAATGTATTTTCAAATTTATCTACTACTTTTTTACTATAAGCCATGATGTGCCTCCATATTTAGTGGGTATCCCACTTGACTGTATCTAGATCAATTCCATCTAAGTGCATCTCCCATAGCGGAGATAACTCTCTTAATCTATCTACAACATTGTGTAAAATTGATAATGTTTTATTAACTTCGCTTTCATTTGTAAATCTTCCAAAGGAAAACCTAATAGAACTATGAGCCAATTCGTCTTTTCTTCCTAAAGCTCTTAATACATAAGATGGTTCTAAACTTGCAGATGTACATGCAGATCCTGATGAAACAGCAATATCTTTAAGCCCCATTATTAACGATTCACCCTCAACAAAATTAAAACTAATATTTAATATATTCGGTACTTTATTGTTTAAATCTCCATTTATGTATGCATGCTCTATTTTCATAGCTTCTTCAAGAAACTTTTTATGAAATTTATCTACCTTGATAAGATCATCTTTCATTTCTTCTTTAGCAATTCTAAAAGCTTCGCCCATTCCAACAATTTGATGAGGTGCAAGTGTGCCTGACCTCATACCTCTTTCATGACCACCTCCATGAATGAGTGCTTCAATCCTTACTCTTGGTTTTCTTCTTACAAATAATGCTCCAATTCCTTTTGGACCATATGTTTTATGTGCAGAAAAAGACATCAAATCAACAGGCAAGACTGATAAATCAATTTCAACTTTCCCAGTGCTTTGAGCGGCATCAACATGGAAAAAAGCTCCCGCCTTTCTTGTTATATCTCCAATAGCATTTAGATCATTAAGAGTGCCTAATTCGTTGTTGATATGCATTAATGAGACTAAAATTGTATTTTCTTTTAGAGCTTCTTTTACTTGATTTGGATGAATAATACCACCCTCATCCGGTTCAAGGTATGTAACTTCAAAACCTTCTCTCTCAAGCTGCCTACAAGGATCAAGAACAGCTTTATGTTCTATTTTTGAGGTAATTATATGATTACCTTTTGATTTATAAAACCTTGCAACTCCCTTAACGGCTAAATTATCAGCTTCAGTGGCTCCTGATGTCCATACAATCTCTCTTGGATCACAATTAACTAAATTTGCTACATGAGATCTAGCTTCCTCAACAGCATCATCAGCCTTCCATCCGTACCTATGTGAACGTGAGGCCGGATTACCAAACTCTCCATCAGGCGTTAAAAACTGCATCATTTTAGAAGCAACTCTCGGATCAACCGGAGTTGTGGATGCATAATCTAAGTATATTGTTGAATTTGTAGTCATATTATTTCTCTTAACTCTATATATGGGCTTTTGTTTGATTCTACAAGGTTGTTAATTGTTATTTTACTTAAGTAATTATCTACAACTTGATTTAATTCATGCCATAAATTATGAGTATTGCATTTTTTTCCTTCTTTACAGGTATTTAACCCATTACAATTTGTAGCATCTAGATCTTCTTCTACAGCATTCATGATTTCTCTTATAGAGATACTAGATGGATCTCTTGCATAAGTATAACCACCATTTCTTCCTCTTGAGCTTTGGACTATTCCAGCAATTCTTAGTTTTCTAAAAATTTGTTCAAGATAATTAAGCTCTATATTCTGACTGGTTGATATATCTGATAATGCCACTGGACCAGTGGTTTCTAGCAGATGCAACTCTGCAAGCGCGCTGACTGCGTATTTACTTTTTGTTGTTAATTTCACTCATGAATTATAAATACCTGACTAATTTAGTCAACTATTATATTCATGCCTAGTCTATCTGCAACTTGATGATAAGACTCAACGACATCTCCAAGACCTTGTCTAAATCTATCTTTATCCATTTTTTTTAACGTCTCTGAATCCCACAACCTGCAACCATCTGGTGTAAACTCATCTGCCAATAGTATTGTTCCATTGCTATTTACGCCAAATTCAACTTTGAAATCAACTAAAATTAAACCTGAATTAATAAAGAGCTCTTTTAGTACTGTATTAACTTTATATGTGAGAATCTTCATTTCGTCTATTTGATCTTTAGTTGCCCAATCAAATGAAATTATATGCTCATCATTGATTAATGGGTCTCCTAGCTCATCGTTCTTTAAGAAGAATTCAAATAAAGGGCTCTCAAGAATTAAGCCATCTTCTGTTCCCAATCTTCTACATATTGAACCAGATGCTCTATTTCTTATAACACACTCAATTGGGAACATGTTTAGATTCCATACTAATGAGTCATTATTGTTAAGAACTTCTATGTGATGAGTTTCAACACCATTATTTTGCAAATGATCCATTATAAATGCGTTAAATTGGTTGTTAACGGCTCCTTTGCCGAGCAAAGCTTCTTTCTTTTTTCCATCAAATGCAGAAGTATCATCACTAAAATGCATTATTAATCTATTATCATCTGATGTAGTAAAAAGTGATTTAGCTTTACCTTTAGTTAATTCTTTAATTTTTTCCATATTTGACCTTAACTTAATGATTCATTTATTTTAGATATTAGCTTTTCAGCATCTTCGATTTTACCATCTTTTGAATATGCTCTGACATAGGTTTTATTATTTTTTTCTGTAATTTTTACTTCAAATTGAGCATCATCAAAATTAACTTTTTTATCTTTGGTGCTACCAATTTTTAAAAATGCAAAGATACCGTCATCACTTAAAATACCATCATTTTCTTCTTCGACATAGCTAACATAAAAAATTCCATTACTCCTGTCTTTATCATTAGTAAAAATTTCAGATGCCTCCATGGCTTTTGTAACTGAAGACCAAGCTCTATCAAATTTTAAATTTAGCTCTATAGTTGTTTGTCCATTTTCTACAAAAATTTTAGCTTTTTTCATTTCATTAAGATTTTGAGCTGCTAATGACGTTCCAGAAAATTGGCTAACAGATTCAGCAAAATAATTAACTAAATTACTAAGCTCAGATTGAATTAATTCTGGATTACTAATTATTTCATTTGATGCTAAATCAATTTGGTTTAAAAATATTTCTGTTGAAGCCTCTTTAATACCATGTTCAATTTTCATTTCTAGAAAAGACAAATCATCAAATTTTATTTGGATCTCTCCTGTTAACGGGTCAGTCTCTATGGTTTCATATGACGATGTATCCCAATAACTTTTTGATATTGGCCAGGATGTTGATGGAAGAGTTTCAACATAAATCCACATTAATTCACCCAATCTTCTAAGTTGGACAGAGCTATTGCCAGAAGTTGCAAAAATTTGCCTAGGCTTAGGGACTCCCTGATTATTAATAGATTCTTCTAAACCATTTACAGGATAATGATTTTCAACAAAATTTAGTTTTAAATTTTCAGGAAGATCTATATCTTTTTCTACTTTTTCTTTTAAAAAGTCTTCTTTAGTTGAAGGAAAATAACCTTCTGGACCAGAAATATACGAACAAGATGCAGTAAGAAATATTAAGTTAATAGTTAATAATTTTTTTATCATAATAATTTTAATCTCATTAATTCAGACATTGTTTGTTCATGAAAAGTTTCATCGAATTCAACTAATGGTAGTCTAATTGAGTTTTCTATTAGTCCCATCTTATAAAGCATCCACTTTACAGGTATTGGATTCGATTCAACAAATAATAATTTATATAAATTATTATTAATTTCATTCAAAATTTTTGCTTCTTCTTTATTATTTTCACGAATATAAGAACATATATTAGATATTGATTTAGGTATAACATTTGCAGCAACAGAAATTACTCCATTAGCTCCAAGGTTTAATGCATCCATAAATGTAGGATCATCTCCAGAAAAAACTAGAAAATCACTATTATTTTTTGAAATATTAGTTAATGATTTGATTCTATCCATACAGTCGACAGCCTCTTTAATTCCTATAATATTTTTATGCTTTGATAAAACCTTTACACTTTCTGGAAGTAAATCACATGCGGTACGTGGTGGGACATTATATAAAATTTGATTTATTGAAACTGAGTCAGCTATTTTTTCAAAATGAGCAATTAGGCCTCTTTGGTTCGGTTTATTATAATAAGGAGTTACTAAGAGTACATAATCTGCGCCCTTTCTTTTTGATTCTTCTGACAAATCTATTGCTTCTTGAGTTGAATTTGCTCCTGTACCAGCAATTACGGGCACTCTTTTATCAACATAATTAGCAGTAAACTCTATTACATCAATATGCTCATTAACATTTAAAGTTGCAGATTCACCAGTTGTTCCAACAGACACAATACCATCGGTTCCTTGTTCAATGTGCCAATCAATTAAATTCTTAAGAGACTCATAATCTACACCACCACTATTGTTAAGCGGTGTGACTAAGGCAACTAAACTTCCTTGTAATGCTTGCATGAATAAAATTTTCAGTAAAAAATAGGACTATACACTATTTTATTATAAAAACTTAAGGTAAGAAATATGACAAAAAAATTAGAAGGTAAGAAATGTCCTAAATTTGATGCTGAATGCACAAGCGAACTTAAACTCTCTAACAAAGATTTTATTGGAAAAAATCTTGTTATATATTTTTATCCTAAAGATAGTACTCCAGGATGTACTACGGAAGGTCAAGAATTTAGAGATAACTTTAAATCCTTTCAAAAATTGAATACTGAAATTTTGGGTGTTTCTAGAGATAGTGTTAAATCGCATGAAAACTTTAAATCTAAACAGTCATTTCCATTTGAATTATTGTCTGATCCAGATGAAAAGGTATGTAAAGCTTTTGATGTTATGAAATTAAAGTCTATGTATGGAAGAGAATATATTGGAGTCGATAGAAGCACATTTTTAATAAGCACTAATGGTGTCGTTTTAAAAGAATGGCGTTCGGTTAAAGTAAAGGGTCACGTAGATGATGTTTTAAGTTCAGTAAAAAATCTGACTTAATTTATTCTATAGAGGAAGGCCATGCATTCCAGACTGCTTTTATAAAAGTGGCTATTGGAATTGAAAAAAATACACCCCAAAAACCAAACATGCTTCCAAAAATAAATACAGCTAAAATAATAACAACTGGATGAAGCTTGACAGTCTCAGAAAATATAAGAGGTACTAAAAGATTTCCATCTAAAGCTTGAAGTAATAAATAAAGACCAACCAATAAGTAAAACTGAGTGCCTAGTCCAAACTGCAACAAGCCTACAATTACTACTGGAATAGTTACTAAAAATGCTCCAACATAAGGAATTATTACTGATAAGCCAACAAGCACAGACAATAATGCAGAGTATTTCAATCCTAGAGAAGAAAATATAATTGCTGCAACGATACCAACAATAAATATCTCAATGGTCTTACCTCTTACATAATTACTCAACTGGATATCCATTTCAGACCATACATTAGAAAACATTTCTCTTTTACCGGGAATTATCTTAAGAGCTCCATTAATAATATTTTTTCTATCAAACAAAAAGAAAAATACTAATATTGGAAATAATATAATGTATAAAAGTATTGTTATGGTACTTTGAATACCAGAAATTGAAGACTTAACAATATTTTGTGCTATGACACTAATTTCTTCCGATACTGCCTGAAAAAAAACTGCGATTTGTTCAGATGACACTAATTCAGGGAATTTTGCAGGCAAATCAGACATAAAATCTAAAAAATTATTAAATAAATTAGGGACATCTAAAACAAAAGCTTGAAGCTGAATATACAAAAGAGGAACCAGCCACACTATTAAAGCCGCTCCAGTTATTATAAAAATAGAAAAAGTTATTATTAAAGATACATTCTCGCCAACATTATAAGACTGTATCTTCTTCTGAAGACCAACAAGTAAATAAGCTACGACTACACTAATTAAAAATGGCGTTAGTATTGATCCAAAGTAAGAGATGATAATAAAAAATAATAATATTCCTAAAGAAAAAACTATAGTTTCTTCATTACTAAATATTTTTTTTAATACTTTATTTAATTCATTAAGCATATTTATCTCTTATTGTTTTTAATTTTAAAAAAATTGAACTATAGTCGCAAAAAAATAGTCAAATAATAAGGTTTACCCATTAATATGGGATATATTAATCTAAAAAACCACATTATGTTAGTTTTTGAGAAACTGAAATGCCTGGTTATACAAATAATGAATAAATACATTTTCATCATAACAGTCTTTATAACTCTTGCTTTAATGAGCCAAGAAAGTAATAAACTAGACTTGCCTGAACTGGGGGATAGGGTTTCTGGTGCTGTTTCTTCTGAGGAAGAAAGAATCATAGGAAGAGAATTTCTTAAGCAGATATATTTTCAAGCACCCTTGATTTCAGATCCATTAATTCAAGAATATACAGAATTATTAATTTATCGGCTTTCTGAATATAGTGAAGTAAAAGATAGGCAATTTACTATTCTTCTTATTGATGATGATTCTCTAAATGCTTTTGCTGCGCCAGGGGGAATTATTGGTGTTAATGGAGGTCTGTTTTTAAATGCAGATGATGAAGGACAGTTTTCATCTGTAATGGCTCACGAGCTTGCTCATTTAAGTCAAAGACATTTCGCTAGAAATGTATTAAGTGCCAAAGATAGAAGTCTTGCATCATCATTAACAATGATTTCGTCTATTGCATTAGCTTTAATAAGTAATAATCCATCTGCAATTGCGGTTGGTCCAGCTTTAATGCAAACTCAAAACCTTAGATACAGTCGATTATTTGAAAAGGAGGCCGATAGAGTTGGTTTTGCAAATCTTGTTCGTGCTGGATATAACCCTAATTCAATGGGTGAAATGTTTGAAAATATGAATAGCCTTAGAAGGCTTAAGGGTGAAATTCCTCCTGAATTTTTACTCACCCACCCTCTTTCTTCTTCGAGAATAAATGATGCATTTAATGCAGCAGAGGGTATTTCAGAAGAAGGAACTAAAAAAAATTCACTTGAGTACTCATTAATTAAATCAAGACTAACTGTGCTTTATGAAAAAATACCATCGCAGTCATTGAGACTATTTAAATCTAAAGTTCAAAAAGATAAATCTGATGAAAACATTTATGGACTAGCTTTATCTTATAATAATAATAATAATTTTAATGAATCATTAAGATTATTAGATATATTATTATCAAAGTATCCAAAAAATTTGTTTCTTAATACAACAAAAATAGAAATACTAACAAAAGCTCAAAAATTTAAGGAGGCATTAGATTTGTCTAATCAATTTCTAGAAATATCGCCAAAAAACTATCCGCTTACAATTACAAAATCAAAATTACTTCTAGAAATGAATAGGTTTTTTGAATCTGAGGAAATTATAAGGGATCAGCTTATTAGAAGAAATGAAGATCCTCAACTCTGGCTTTTGCTTTCTGAAATACAGAGAAATAGTAAAAATATTGTTGGCTATCATCAATCTAGGGCAGAATACTTTCTTCTGCTTGGTCAAAATGAGCAAGCATTGGGTCAATTAGAATTTGCTTTAAATTTAACTAAAAATAATTTCCAAGTTTCCGAAAGAATCATGAATCAAATTATTTCAATTAAAAAAGCGATGGGTGCTTCTAGAGCTCTTTAGAATTATTTTTAAAGTTTTTTGAGATTTTATAGCCTGTAATAGAAAATAATCCAGCAAATGGTATTGCTAGCATTGGCATTAGGCTTACGCTGATACCTACTATTTTACCTAATCCCATAAAAAGGCTTCCTGTTAAATCACCAAATCTAGTTACAAAAGTATCAATAAATACCGTTGATTTATATCTATCTTCTTTTTCAAGTTGGCTATATATAATTTCCCTACTGGGTTTATTAAACCCATATTCAAAAACTCTTAATAGAGCCTGTGCAAATACGACTATGCCGACAGAAGGTACTAGTCCATAAAGAAGAAAAACTATAATAAATAAAAATCCATAAACTATTAATACTGATGTAATGCCAAAAAAAGATATTACGATATATGTAAGAAAAAGTTGTGTTATTAGAGTTAAAGGAGAAACTAATTGCTCTATGCGAGCAAATAGTTCAATCCTATCAGGTGCAAGGTCAGAATATGCTTCAATAATGGGAATTGCACTAATCCACTGAATAGTCATAAGTGAGGTGAAAAGCCATGAGTATATGGCAACAGATTTCACTTCTTTTACTGTCATAATATTAGAAATTGCATCTGACCATCTTCCACCAACTTCTTTTACAAGCACAATAGAGTTATTAAAATTAACTATATATCTAGCTAACAGTATTGCTGTAAATAATAAAATAGATGAGGAAAATGCGAATAGTTCTAAACCAAAATTTGTAAATGATTCTGAAAGTCTAACTGAAATCTCAGAGCCAAAGATTGCACCTATTGATCCTCCAGCCATGATAAAACCATAAAGCTTTCTTGATTTTTCATCTCTAAAAATATTGATTACTAAAACCCAAAAGATTGAGACAACAAAGAAAGAATATATATTACACCAAACATAAAAAACTCTACCAAGCCACATTGCTTGAGCAGTATCTGTTTCATCAAGTGATCTAGAGTAAAAAATAAAAACGCACAGGTTAAATATTAAGAAAGAATAACAATAGGTTATTATCTTTTTAAAATTTGCTCTAGATGCAATCCAAGAATAAATTGGATTAATTATCAACATTGTTAAGGCTGTAATAGATAATAAAATTAATAAAAAATCTTGGCCATAATTTTCAACAGCCATCTCATTTCTAACTGCTCTTAAAACATACCAAGATGAAAGAACAAGAAAAAATAATAAACTAGTTAAGACTGTGTTTTTTAATCGCATGGAAATATTATGCCTCATGAATGGTGGGTCGCACAGGATTCGAACCTGTGACCAATTGGTTAAAAGCCAACTGCTCTACCAGCTGAGCTAGCGACCCATGGTAATGCATAATAAAAAAAGGTGATTATTCCATATTTTTCAATAACTGCAAGGCCAAAGATGATGCAGTATTGTTAGGATATTCTCTAATTACAAAATTATACTTATCTTTGGCTTTATCTAGCTCATTATTTTTCAAAAAAATATCTCCAATTTTCTTATGAGCTAAAGGAATTCTGTAGTGCTCTGGATAAAGTGTAATGAGTTCTAAGAAGTACTGATTTGATAATTGGTATTCCTCTTTGATGTATGAAATCTCTCCAAGCCAAAAATAAGATAACGGAAGTTTCTCTTGGTCTGAAAAGGTTTCAACAAAATATTTAAAGAGTGAGGATGCTTTAATAAAATCCTGTTCAGCTAAAGCATTTATTGCTGACTTATAAACCTCTTCTTTGCTTTTGGCATCATCAACACCGGCAAACCTTATAGTATTAGTTGCATTAAGATCATCAAAATTATCTGAATCAAAGCTAGCACTATTATCCTCTTGCACTGATTCCTGTATCAATTTTTGAATTAAGTAATCTTGGGATTCTAGCTTATTTCTGAGATCTGCAATTTCTATTTCAAGCTCTTGTATTTTAAGAAACAAAAGATCAACTTCAATATTACCTTCCTCTTGAGAAAGAGAGTTTGGTGAAATAAAAAAGAAAAAAGAAAAAATTAAGAAATTTTTTTTCATCAATTAGTTAATCTCTGCTCTTCTATTTTTTGCATAACTAGTCTCATCTGAGCCATCGGATAGTGGTCTTTCTTCACCGTAACTTTTAACCGTTACTCTGTTTGCATTTATACCATTTACAGCAAAATAATCTCTTACTGACTCAGCTCTTCTTTGTCCAAGTGCTAGATTATATTCTCTAGTTCCTCTTTCATCAGCATGACCAGAAATTGTAATTTTTATGGAAGAATTATCCTTCATTGCTGCAACTGCACTCTTTAAAGTTTGAAGTGATTTACTATTTAAATTAAATTTATCAAATTCAAAATAAACTGTAGCATTCGTAAAAATTGCTCTAGTTTCATAATCCAAGGAGGACTCTTCCCTTATTGAAGCTTCCACAGTACTTATTCCACCATCGTATACGACTTCTTCTGTTACATTTATGCTAGAACATGATGAGATCAGAAAAACAAAAATGAAAAGGTTAAATAAATTCTTGTTAATTTTTGATTGTATGTTGAACATTAATTTTCTCCTTACTTAAATTATCTTAAAAAACCGGACCATGATGGCTCTCTAACCTCACCTTTTTGAATAGGTAATCTAAATCTTGCACCACTTAAGGTGACGCCTGCAAGAAGTCCAGTTCCATTCTCCGATATTGCATAGACTATCACATTACCATTAGGAGAAATACTGGGTGACTCATCTAATTTTGAATTGGTTAATGGTCTTACAAAGTTTTCATTAAAATATTTCAGAGCTATCTGAAAACTGCTATTTTTTCTATGTACAAAAATAACTCCCTCGCCATTTGGAAGATATGAGCCTTTAGCGTTGTAATTTCCTTCAAATGTTACTCTTTTTGGCATTGTATTAAATTTTCTTAGATTAATTTCATATAATTGAGGTGAGCCCGATCTACCAGATGTAAACATTACCTTTGATCCATTTGGCGACCATGATGATTCAGTATCAATAGAAAAGTGATTTGTTAATCTTGTTAAATTTTTATTCTTTAAATTTAGTATATAAATTTCAGCATTGCCATCTTGATACATAGTCAATGATAAATATTTTCCATTTGGTGACCATGATGGCGAGCTTATTTGAAACTGATTTTCTAGAACAATCTCTCTTTTGCCTGTTGCAATATATTGAGTGAAAACTTTTGCCATTCCTGTCTCGAAAGACACATATGCTACTTGTTTCGAATCTGGTGACCATGATGGAGAAATAATTGGTTCAGTACTTCTAAGAAGTATTTGCTCATTTGAGCCATCTGCATCAGCAACAATTAGTTTAAACAGTGAGCGATCTTTTGAGCGCTCTTCTGTAACATAAAGTAACCTTGTTGATGCTACACCCTGTAAACCGGTAATTTCTTCATAGATTCCATCACTTATGTAGTGAGATAATTGTCTTATCTTATTTGGAACACCATAAACTGTTGAAGTTCTTATTTGAGATTCTGTTTTAACACTAAATACTTTATAGGTTGCTGCAATATTACTTATATCTTCTTCTGCTACAGAACCCATAACAATAAAATCAACACCTAATAATTTAAAATCACTATAATTTAATTCTTCTTCACTTGATGGTATTGATAAAAGCTTGTTATTTTCTAATATTCTAAATTCTCCAGTTCTATCCAAATCATTTTTTACAATACTAGTGACTTGATACTTCGCAGAGTTGCTTCCATTAAAATTTATTAGCGCAACTGAATATGGATTATCTGATCCCCTTGTAATTTCTAAGACTAATTCAGAAAAAATAGGTTGAGCAACTAATAATAGTGTTAATAAATATTTTTTCATATTGGATTAAATGTTATGACTATATTTTTAAAACTGGTTTGATAAATATTAAAAGGAATTTTATTAAAAAAAGAGAACGTTTCAACTCTTGATATAGCCCTCAAGGCGGAGTTATCAAATCTTATATTCCCACTACTTTTTATTAAATCGACCTTAATAACCCTTCCATTCTTATTGATGGTCATTCTTAAATCACAAATTAAGCCATCTTGTATATTTTTTGGTTTTATCCATGCTGATTGAATAGCTTGAATAATAAGACCACTGTACTCACTAACCAATAAATCATCAGTATTTTGAGATATTAATTCTTCCTCTTGTATTAACTGACTTATATTAATATCAGGAATTATAGGTGCGAATTCAATCTTATTATCATTAAGATATAAAGCTTCGGATTTACTAATTTCTTTTAATTGCGATGTTTTAAATTCTTTTTGTTTTTTTATTTCCTCTTTAAATACAAGGTTAACATTTATAGGCTTACTTAAAACTGGTCTTTGTTGCTTTTCAAAATAAAAAAAATCAGTTAAAAATAAAATAATAGATGCATGAAGTACAAATGAAATAAATGAAGCAGAAAAGTAGTCAGACTTAATTTGCATAACCTGTTGTTACTATTCCTATTTTTGTTATTCCCACACTTTGTACAGCAGCCATTGCTTTAGCAACACTATCAAAAACGACATCTTTGTCACTTTGAAAAACTATTTCAATATCAGGATTTGCTTCAAAAATAATACTTGATTTTCTTTTCAGTTCATTAAGATCAATTGGCAAAGATTCATCGCCAACATTTATATAATATTTTCCACTCTCATCTATTGATATTACTAACGGCTCATTTTGGACTGACATTTTAGTTGTATCAGTACTTGGAAGGTTTACCTCTATGCCCTGAATTAATAAAGGAGAAAGGACCATAAAAATTATTAAGAGTACAAGCATTACATCGATGTATGGAACTACATTAATTTCAGCTTTTAAGTTCTTTTTCTTTGCCAATCTATAGATCATTTACTTTTTTATTGATTGTTTATAAAAAATACTTGCTAGTTCTTCAGAAAAAATTAATGTTGACTGACTAATTGTTTCTAGCTCAGATGTGTATTTATTAAAAGCTATAACTGCTGGAATTGCTGCAAATAATCCCATTGCAGTTGCAACCAATGCTTCTGAAATTCCTGGAGCAACAGCATTTATTGTTGCCTGAGTTGCATCAGATAAACCTTGAAAAGATGTCATAATTCCCCAAACTGTTCCCAAAAGTCCTATGTATGGGCTCACAGACCCGACATTGGCTAGGAAAGGAAGATGTTTATTCAACTCTTCTTCGTCTGATGCTATTGCAACTCTCATTGATCTATTGATTCCCTCAAGATCAAGCTCAGTTATTTGATTGCTCTGATCGATTTGAAGGAATTCTTTAAATGAACTTTTAAAAACACTTAAAGCTCCATACATTGGAACTTCTTTATCTTTGATCTCATTGTATAAAAGATTTAAATCCTCGCCACCCCAAAACCTTTCAAGAAAACTATCATTAATAAGCCTAATTTTTCTATAAAAATTATATCTCTCAACAATCACTATCCATGTTAATAATGACGCAATTAAAAGAATAACCATTACAGTTTTTACAACCATTCCGGCTTCAAGAAAAAGATTTAAAACAGAAATATCATTCATTTACTTCACCTCTATCAAAAATTAATAATAAATCATTAGGAAAAGGTTTGGGTTTTTTTGTTTCTATATTAACTAAACATACCTCAACAAAACCACAACATATCTTTTCAGATGTCTTAGAATTGTAGATATCCTGATTAAAAATTAACCTAGCCTTAGATTTTTTTGTTATTAGAGTTTGAACAGTCAGCTCATCCCCAAGTGTTGCAGGAAGTATGTAATTTATTTCAATACTTTTTATAACGAACCCAAGTTGAAGCTTTCTTAATTCTGTTTGTGAAATGTTATACGAAGCTAAAAAATTTGAGCGTGCTCGTTCAAAGTACTTAATATAATTAGCGTGATAAACAAAGCCTTGAAAATCTGTATCTTCAACATATACAACTAAATTAAAGTCTTTATGCTTGAAAATTTTGCTCATGCAATTCTATGTCCACTTGAAATAACTCAAGGATTATTTGAATGAAATCAGGCCATAACAAATCGACAGTTATAAGATTATTAGATATTTTACTATTGATACATGAAGCTAATACTCTAACTTTTATTGGTCTATTATTAAATTTATATACCAAAGCAGGTTTAAGGTTTTGTTCTCTTGATGAAGCAAGAACTTGTTCCCACCAATCTGGTCTTGGTTCAGCGCCAGAACCATAGGCCTTACACTCTATACACCAGTTGCCAAGCATTAAATCAGGTAATTCTTTAGTTCTAGTTTGTTCTAAAATTCTTTTTACTGGATTCTTTAGATTTAAATCTTGTATGAGAGCATTAGCGATTTGTCTTTCAAATGCAGCTCCTTTATTTCTTGAATTAATAGACAATTTTTATTCTTTAACCTCAAAATTTTCTGGGAATTCTGCGTTTGTATGCACTTCTTGAACATCGTCTAACTCGTCCATAAAATCCATGATTTTTAGAACTTTTTCAGACATTTCTTGATCAACCGAAACAGAGGTTTCTGCTCTTAGTGTTAACTCGGCATTAGTATTTTCAATATTATTTTCTTTCAGCGATTTGAGCACATTTTCAAGATCTGAGCTTGAAGTAATAATTTCAAAATAATCTTCTTCGTCAACTAAGTCATCAGCACCTGCTTCTAAAGCTATGTCTAATATATCCTCTTCGGAGTATGTCTTAGCAACATGAATAATTCCTATTTTATTGAAAAGATAGGAAACAGAGCCATCAGTTCCAAGATTTCCTCCAAATTTAGAAAATGCATGTCTCACATCTGAAACAGTTCTATTTCTATTATCTGACATTGCCTCTACCATTATTGCAACCCCACCAGGTCCATAGCCTTCAAGAACTATTTCTTCAAGAGCACCAGTGTCTCCTGTGCCCGAGCCTTTCTCAATAGCTCTTTTAATATTATCTTTGGGCATATTAGCTGCATTAGCTTTATCTAATGCAAGTCTTAATCTAGGATTATCATCAGGATCTGGGCCACCTTTAGCTGCAACGGTTATTTCTCTAATAACTTTAGTCCAAACCTTTCCTCTAGACGCATCTTGCCGAGCTTTACGATGCTTAATATTTGCCCATTTGGAATGTCCTGCCATTACTGTTCTTCCTTATGTGTGCTAATAATTTTAAGCTCTTCTAATTGTGATTTATCTACTTTGCTTGGAGCATCTGTAAGTAAGCAAGTTGCACTCTGAGTCTTAGGAAATGCAATGACATCCCTAATATTAGTTGTATCAGTAATTAACATTACCAGCCTATCTAAACCAAATGCAATACCGCCATGTGGAGGACATCCAGATGAAAGAGCATTTAAAAGAAAGCCAAATTTACTTTTTGCCTCTTCTTTTGAAATATTTAAGATATCAAATATAGTTTTTTGCATATCAGTATTAAAAACTCTTAATGATCCTCCTCCTATTTCATACCCATTTAAAACAATGTCATATGCATGAGCAATAGCATTTTCTGGTTCATTCTGTAATTCTTTAGCTGAGCAATTTGGTAGAGTAAATGGATGATGAAGTGATGTTAAATTTCCTTCTGAGTTCTTTTCAAACATAGGGAAATCAACAACCCAGCAAGGCGCCCATTTTGACGTATATAAATCTAGATCTTCTCCAATTTTTTTAATTAAGCTGCTCATACTTAAATTAACTACGCCACTCTTCCCAGCTCCAAAAAATATTAAATCATCATTCTTGAGCTCTAATTCTGATAATAAAGTAGAGATAGTTTCATCTTTTAAGAATTTTAAAATTGGGGATTGAAGACCATTTTCAATATCAGTTTTATCGTTTACTTTTATGTATGCCAATCCTTTTGCTCCAAGTTTTGAAACAAAATTTGTATACTCGTCTATCTGACTTCTAGTAAGAGAGTTTCCACCTGGAATTTTTAATGCGACAACTCTAGAGTTTATATCTTTTGCGGGTTCAGCAAAAACTTTGAATTCCTCATTCATAACTAAATCAGATATTTCAACAAGCTTTAGTGGGATTCTTAAGTCAGGCTTGTCACAGCCATAATCTCTTATAGAGTCATGCCAGTCTAAAATAGGAAAATCATCTAATTGATCATCACAAAATTTATGAACTAGTTGCTTAACCATGTCTTCACCAACTTGCATGATATATTTTTGATCTATAAAAGAAGCTTCAATATCAATTTGAGTAAATTCAGGTTGTCGATCAGCCCTCAAATCCTCATCTCTAAAACATCTTGCAATTTGATAGTATTTATCTAGACCACCCATCATAAGTAACTGTTTAAATAGCTGAGGAGACTGCGGCAAAGCAAAGAAATTACCAGACTGAACTCTACTTGGCAGTATGAAGTCTCTAGCACCCTCTGGAGTTGCTCTTGTTAAGATTGGTGTTTCAATTTCGTGGAAATTATTTTCATCTAAATAATTTCTAATCAAAGATGTAATTTTTGATCTTGTTACAATTCTATGATTCATTTCAGGCCGTCTTAAATCTAAAACTCTATTTTTTAATCGAACATCTTCATTAACATCTTGGTAGTCATCAAGAGGAAAAACTGGTGTCTCAGCCTTACTTAAAATTTGAATATCTTTGCTTTCAAGCTCTATTTCTCCCGTTGGCATGTTTTTATTTATGGTGCCTTTAAGCCTTGCTCTAACTATCCCTGAAATTTGAACAACATATTCATTTCTTAAACTCTCAGCAATGGCAAAGGATTCTGCGTTATTAGGATTGATTACCGCCTGGCATATACCTTTGATATCTCTTACATCAAGAAATATTACACCTCCATGATCACGTCTTTTATGAATCCACCCACAAATAGTTACTTCATGTTCAAGTTCTTTTGATGTTATTTCTCCACAATAGTGAGATCTCATAATATTTCCTATATTTATTTACTAATCTTATCTTGTTTAGGCCCTTTCTTGGAGTCAGAACCTGAATTTTGTGAAGATTTATTAGTTGATTCTTTATCATTTGATACTAAGTTCTTTTTTTGGCCAGTCTTAAAATCAGTCTCATACCAACCGGCGCCTTTTAATCTAAATGAAGGTGCAGAAATTTGCTTAGTAAGAGACTCTTCTCCACAGTTTGGACATAATGTTTTAGGTTTATCACTAAACTTTTGAATTATTTCAAGTTCCTGTCCACAATTTGAACATTTATAGTCATAAATCGGCATAAGTCATCAAAAAAAGATAAAATTATAAACTAATAAGATTTATACATATAACTAATTTATAAAATGTTGTTTTCAAAATTATTACTACCGACACTAAAAGATGCGCCTCAAGAGGCAGAAGTTATCAGTCATAAATTAATGCTTAGAGCTGGTATGGTTAGAAAAGTTGCATCCGGCATCTACACATGGCTTCCATTGGGTCTAAAAGTTCTCAGAAAAATTGAAAATATCGTGAGAGAAGAAATGGATAATTCTGGTGCTCAGGAAGTTTTAATGCCCATGGTACAACCAAAAGAATTATGGAATGAAACAAATAGATGGGAAAAAATGGGTCCAGAGCTTTTACGAATTCAAGATAGGCATGAAAGAGATTTTTGTTTAGGTCCAACTCATGAGGAAGTTATCACAGATCTTATAAGAAATAATGTAAAAAGCTATAAAGAATTACCACTTAATATTTATCAAATACAAACAAAATTTAGAGATGAAGTCAGACCAAGATACGGAGTCATGCGAGGAAGAGAGTTTCTTATGAAAGATTCTTATAGCTTTAATATTGATGAAGCCTGTCTTGAAGAAACTTACTTAGCAATGAGAAATACCTATAAAAAGGTTCTTGAAAGAATGGGTCTTGAATACAAGATAGTATCAGCTGATTCGGGTGCAATTGGTGGTGATGCTTCAGAAGAGTTCCATGTTCTTGCTGAAACAGGTGAAGATACCATTGCAGTTAGCAATAGCTCTGAATATGCAATTAATACTGAATTACTTCTAAAAGAAGGTGAAGATATATCTTCTCTTGAGGGTAAGCCATCGCCTGATGGAGAAGGAATAATCGAAATTAAAAAAGGTATTGAAGTAGGTCATATATTTCAATTAGGCAAAGTATATGCTGAAGATATGAAGGCAAATGTCTTAAATAATGAAGGCAAGGCATCAACTTTATATATGGGCTGCTATGGAATTGGTGTTTCTAGGCTTGTAGCAGCAACTATTGAACAAAATAATGATGAGAAAGGAATTATATGGCCACAAAGTGTTGCCCCTTTTGATATCAATATCATTGCTATTGGATTCCAGAAAGATGAAAAAATAGCAAAAGCTTCAAACAGTCTCTATAAAGAACTTACCAATATGGGCTATGACGTTTTGCTTGATGATCGAAAAGATGGGTATGGAACAAAGATTAAAGACTCTGAGCTAATTGGCATTCCTCTCAATATAATCATCGGTAAACAATTTATAGAAAAAGAAGAAATAGAATTTAGAACAAGAACCGGAGATACATCGCTAAGCAATATATCAGATTCAAAAACAATATTAGACTTCTTTAAAAATAAATAATTCTTACAATCTTTCTATAATTGTAGCGTTTGCAGTTCCACCACCCTCACAAATAGCTTGAAGTGCATACCTGCCCTTTCTTCGTTCAAGTTCATGAACTAAAGTCGTCATTAGTTTAGTGCCTGTTGCTCCTAAAGGATGGCCTAGAGCAATTGCACCACCATTAACATTTAGCTTATCTTTGTCAGCATCTAACTCTGCAGCCCATGCAAGTGGTACTGGAGCAAATGCTTCATTTACCTCATAAAGATCCATATCATTGATTGATAAATTCGCTTTTCTAAGTGCTAGCTTTGAGGCTGGAATTGGTCCAGTCAACATATAAACAGGATCATCTCCTACAACTGTGATGGTCTTTATTAATGCTTTTGGATCTGCTGTAATCTTTTTAAGACCTTCTTCATTACAAACCATAATTGCTGACGCGCCATCAGTAATTTGACTTGCATTACCAGCTGTTATAACGCCGCCCTCTGAAACAGTTTTTAAGCCAGCAAGTGCTTCTAAAGAAGCATCATATCTAATACCTTCATCATGAATAACCATTGAATCATTACCATTTTCATTTTTTCCTTGCAAAGGTAGAATTTCCTTAGAAAAGTAATCTGCTTTTGTTGCTGCAGCAGCTCTTAAATGACTTTCTAAAGCAAAATTATCTAGATCTTCTCTTTCAAGATTCCACTTTTTAGCGACAAGCTCAGCTCCTGTGAATTGTGAAAAGAACACATCTGGGTAATTTTTTTGTATTCCTTCAGCGTTAAAAGGAAATCCATGATTTGCATCCATACCATCTGTAATACTTGCTCCAATAGGAACTATAGACATGACCTCCACTCCTCCAGCAATAACAATATCTTGTGTACCAGACATGACTGCCTGAGTAGCAAAATGAAGAGCTTGTTGAGAAGATCCACACTGTCTATCAACAGTAGTGCCTGGAACCGATTCAGGTAAACTTGAAGCAAGTACGGCATTTCTAGCTAAGTTACCAGCCTGAGCACCGACTTGATCTACACATCCAAAAATTACATCATCTATGTCTTTAGGATTTACTCCAGATCTTATTACTAATTCATCTAAGACTTTTGCTCCCATATCAGCAGGATGCCAGCCTGATAAAGAGCCATTCTTCCTACCGCCAGGCGTTCTAACTGCTGAAACTATATATGCATTTTGTGCCATAAAAAATCCCTATTAAAAATATTTAATAGGGATTAGTGTATCAAGAAATAGTTATTTTGTAGATTTTGCTTTACTAGCAATAAAAGCTTCTCGAATTTCCATTAAGAGACTCTCTCTAATCTTAGCGTTTTCTTTTAGAAACATGCTGGCTTTAACCTTGCCTTGACCGATAGTCTCTCCATTCATTTTATAAAATGCTCCTGACTTCTCTATCAATCCAAGTTTGTGGCCATAGTCTAATATTTCACCTTCTGAATTAATGCCCTGACCATACATTATTTGGAATTCTGCTTGCTTGAATGGAGGTGAAACTTTGTTCTTAACAACTTTAACTCTAGTTTCATTACCCATAATTTCATCGCCTTCTTTAACAGCTCCAATTCTTCTAATATCCAATCTAACTGATGAATAAAATTTTAGAGCATTACCACCTGTAGTGGTCTCAGGGCTTCCAAACATAACACCTATTTTCATTCTAATCTGATTAATAAATACTACCGTTGCTCCTGATCTTTGAATATTACCTGTTATTTTTCTAAGTGCTTGTGACATAAGTCGGGCTTGAAGACCTACATGATGATCTCCCATCTCTCCCTCTATTTCAGCTCTAGGAACAAGAGCAGCTACAGAGTCGATTATTACTAGGTCAACACTATTTGATCTGACTAACATATCAGCAACCTCTAATGCTTGCTCTCCAGTATCAGGTTGAGAAAGCAATAACTCATCAACATTTACTCCAAGCTTCTCTGCATACTGAGGGTCTAATGCATGCTCAGCATCAATAAAAGCACATGTCCCACCATCTTTTTGACATTGAGCAATTATTTGAAGTGTTAAAGTTGTTTTTCCAGAAGACTCTGGACCATATATTTCAGTAACTCTTCCTTTTGGAATACCGCCAATGCCAAGAGCAATGTCTAGCCCTACTGAACCAGTTGATATTGATGGGATGTCTAGAATCTCTCTATCACCCATCCTCATAACGGTACCTTTACCGAAATGACTATCTATGTCTGCAAGTGTATCTTTTAATGATTTTGAACCGGTATCTTTTGATTTAGCCATGTTATCTCCTTACTGTATATTTATACAGTATAATGCTAATTAAGAAATTTACAACTTAAAAGTATATTTTTTCTTAATTTTATCTTACAGTCACACTTTTATAATAAAGTTTCACTAAAAAATTATTATGGCTTTTGTAGTAACTGAATCGTGCATAAAATGCAAATACACAGATTGTGTAGAAGTTTGTCCTGTTGACTGTTTTTATGAAGGGCCTGATTTTTTGGTTATACATCCAGATGAATGTATTGACTGCGCATTATGTGAACCAGAATGTCCTATAGACGCAATTTTATCGGAAGATGAACTTCCTGATGACCAGATAGATTTTATTGAAATTAATGCACGTCTTTCAGAAGTTTATGAGAATATCACTGAGGCAAAAGACTCTCTTCCAGAAGCTGATAAATATGAGAATGTTAAAAACAAACGAGAATTAATAGGTATATAAATTCATCAGTTTGGGAAAATAAGAACACCACTGATAAAGATCAAAGCAGCAAAGAAAATCATTATATTTAATTTATATTGGGACAGTAAAAAATTAATGAGCCTTGGCATTATCAATAGTGAAACTATTGAACCAATTGCAAAGGGTATTAAGACTTCAAATTGAATATTTGCGATAGAACCAATAATAATCTCGTAGACTCCGATAGATAATAAAATTGCACTGCCTGAAATTCCTGGCATTAGAAAAAAAGAAAATGCTATAAATCCAATTAATATGAACTCGATGAATGATGGGTCAATTGATAGAAAATTAATATTATTTAAGATAATTCCAAATATCGCTCCTGCAAGAAAATAAATTATCCAATTTATATTGATCCTAAATTCTTTTTTTAATCTGTAAGTAATTAAAAAAGATATTAAACACATCAAAATTGCTAAAAACATTAAAAAATAATTTGTATATTCAACGTATAAAAATAAAATCAATTTTGAAGCAAATATAATGCTTAAAGCCATTGCTATAAAAAATGGAATTATTAAATCAAGAAAAAAAACTTGATTTAGTTTTTTAAGACTAAATGAAAAATTACTAATTTTTAAATTAGATAAGAATAGTATAAATTTTTCATAGACATTAAATGCTATGGCTACTGTTGAGCCAGATATTCCTGGAAGAAGTTCAGCTAGACCAACAAAAAAACCTGAAATAATAAACCTCAGCCTTTCACTCATGAATCATTTCCATCAATAGATGTTCCTGAGAGCATAGGCACAAAGGCAACTTCTTCAAATATATCCTCTTTAATTTCTTCCGCATCTAATTTAGTTATAACATGTAACTGTTGGGATTTAGTGTTGCCAACCGGAATTACAATTTTTGAATTTATATTTAAGCAATCAATTAAGTCTTGAGGATATTGTCTTGGGGCGGCTGCACATAAAACTCCATCAAATAATAACTTCTTATCCCAATCAGTGAATCCATCGCCGTATTTGAATAAAACATTCTTAATTTTTAACTGACTCAGATTTTCTCTTGATTTTGCAACTAGTGGTTTAATTCTTTCTATTGCATGCACTTCTTCACAAAAATAAGATAATACAGCTGATTGATATCCGCATCCTGAACCAAGCTCTAGAACCTTATCAAAAATTTTACCTCTAGATTTAGTATGTGAAATTAGATGCTCTGTCATTTTTGCAACTATATAAGGTTGAGATATAGTCTGCTTATAACCAATTGTTAAAGATCTATTTTCATAAGCTCTAGAATGAAAAGCTTCATCTATAAATATATGTCTTGGTACTTGGGATATTGCATCTAAAACTCTAAAATCTTTTATGCCCATCTCTAAGAGATTTTCTATCATCTCTTCTCTGACTCTTCTAAATGTAAAGCCAGAACTATTCATTAAAAAAAGGTTTTAAATTTTCTCTTAATGATTCCTGATCTAAATCATAGTCTAAAATAGATATTGAAATATATCCCTCTTTGACAGCATTTGCATCTGTTAATATTTGCTCATGAACAGGCTCTCCAGAAAGATTATATCTATATTTTTTTATATCTCCGCTAGAACTTATTTCAATTGGTTTTGAGGGCACTCCCCTTTTTGCTAGTGATGTTACTTTAATACCCTTGCATTCATTTGCTGGTAAATCTGGAAAGTTGACATTAAATACTTTGCCATGAAATTCCTTGGGTAAGTTTTTAATAGAATTAACAATATCAACAGCTTTATTTACTATAAAATCTGTATTAATGGTCTCATATGAGGCTATAGATAATGCTAAAGGAGGATATTTTAATTTTCTCCCTCCAACTGCAGCGCCCACTGTGCCAGAGTAAATTACATCTGTTCCTATATTTGCTCCATGATTAATTCCTGAAACTACCATGTCAAATTCAAAATCTACAATTCCCAATAAACCAAAATAAGTACAATCAGCAGGGGTTCCATCAACAGCATAAATTCTTTCTTCAACTTGCCTTATTTTTGTTTCTTTTAAAAAAGAAATGGCAGCACTCATACCACTGCAATTATTTTCAGGGGCAATCATCCAAACATCATGATTTTCAGATAATTTTTTGTATAGATTTTGGATATTGGGTGCTTGATATCCATCATCATTTGTCAGTAAGATTTTCATGGGTATTACTTAAGGTTTACTAGTGATTGAACCGCTATTGCTTTATTTTTTCCTATGATACCAATCTTTTCAGATGTTGTTGCTTTTAAACCAATTTTTGATTTAGAAATTTGTAAAATTCTTGAGAGGCTTTCGATAATAGCATCTCTATGAGGACTAATTTTTGGTGACTCACATATTATTGTTGCATCAATATTATATATTTCGAGATTGAGTTCTTTAATTTTTTTAAGACAAAAATTAATTATCTTTATGCTATCAAGATCTTTATTAGACTCATCTGTATCTGAAAAAAATATTCCAATATCTCCTAAAGCTGAAGCTCCTAAAATTGAATCAGCAATTGAATGCAGAAGCACATCGCCGTCTGAATGAGCTTCTATTTCATAGCCACATTTTAGGAAATAGCCACCTATCAAAAAACCTTTTCCATCTTTATATGTGTGTAAGTCAAAGCCAGTTCCTGCTCTAGTAGAAAATTTTTCTAGAAGATGTAAATCTTCTATGTGAGTAATTTTTATATTTGAAGATCGCCCCTTAAGTCTCGAAATACTAAAACCTTTTCTTTCCATAGCAAAAGACTCATCAGGAATATCAATACCCTCTTCTAACAATGATGCCAGTGAGGAGCGTAATTTACTAAAATTAGATATTTGAGGTGTTTGAACTAAGTAGTATTCAGATTTATCAAGTGTTGAATGATCTTCATGTTTTATAGAGTCAACAATTGGTATATAAAAAATAGAACAGTCTGTCTCTGATGAGCTTATTTTTTCATAAATATTTACAATATCTTCTTCAAGAATATTTGGTCTGGCTGCATCATGAGTGATTACGTATGTGTAATCTTCTGTCTGGACATTATTTAAAGCATTTAATACCGATTGAGCTCTAGAATTACCTCCATTAACAATATTAATTTTTTCATTTTTAAAAAAATCTTGATTATTAATATAAGAATCTGATTCTGAAACAGCTATTATTACCTTGGATACCAAGTGAGAATCAAGAAATGGTTGAACTGATTGTTCAATTACCGATTTTCCATTTAATTTTGAATATTGTTTTGGGAGTTGTTTATCAAACCTTTGTCCAATTCCAGCAGCTGGAATTACAACTAACAATCTATTTTTCATCTTTATTATTTTCTTTTTTTTCAAATGATATTAATTCTTCTTCAGGATAAACTAAATTTAATTTTTCCCTAGCAAAATTTTCAACATGCTCGTTAGACTGTTGAGCATTTTTTATTTCAAACTCTAAAATATCATTTTGATTTTTTATATCGTTATTCTTTTTAATTTGAATATCATTCTCATTGATAAGCTCTGCTTTCTTTTGGTATGAATTCGTACCAAAAAAAATACTGTTCAATAATAATATAATTAAAATCAATAGCGATGCTATTAAAACAACAAATAACCTACTCATTGACAAAGGTCTAACTCAGGAGACTCCTCTTCAATCCACAATAATCGATTATATTTTGCAACGCGATCTGAGCGACAAGGTGCACCTGTCTTAATTTGACCAGCCCCTAACCCAACTGCAAGATCAGCAATTGTTGTATCTTCAGTTTCTCCAGATCTATGAGAGATTATTGATTTATAATTATTAGAGTTTGCTATTTGTATAGTCTCTATTGTTTCAGTGATTGAGCCTATTTGATTGAATTTAATAAGTATTGAGTTTGCTAAGTTTTTATTGATACCCTCTTGAAAAATAGCTTTATTAGTAACAAATAAATCATCTCCAACTAATTGGCATTTAGCTCCAATTTTTTGAGTTAAGATTTTCCAACCCTCATAGTCATTCTCATCCATTCCATCTTCAATAGAAATTATTGGATACCTGTCTACCAGTTCTTCCAAATAATCTGCAAAAGATTCTGAATTTAAAGATCTTCCTTCACCTAGTAAATTATAATTATCTCCATCAAAAAACTCACTTGCTGCACAATCTAAAGCAATAAAAATATCTTTGCCTGGAATGAGGTTTGAATTTTCAACTGCTTCTATTATTAATTTTATTGCCTCCTCATTTGACTGTAGATTTGGAGCAAAACCACCCTCATCACCCACAGCAGTTGAGAGTTTTTGTTTTTTTAAGATAGATTTTAGGTTCCAATATATTTCTGAAGACCATCTCATAGCTTCTTTAAAACTTTTAGCTCCTTTAGGAATAATCATAAATTCTTGGATATCAATATTATTATCGGCATGCTCGCCTCCATTCAAGATATTTAACATAGGCATTGGGAGATTACTCTTAACAGATGAGTTAGTAATTTCCTGGTAAATATCTGAGAAATGAGTGTAGAGATCTATTCCCTTATCTTTCGCAGCAACATGAGACACTGCAAGAGAAACTGCTAAAATGGCATTTGCTCCAATATTAGACTTGTCAGAAGTTCCATCAATTTTAATAATAATGTTATCAATTTCTCTTTGTTGACAAGGATCCAAATTGATTAATGCAGGTTTTAGAATGTTATTAATATTGTTTACAGCCTTTTGAACACCTTTACCTAAATAATCTGTATTTCCATCTCTAAGTTCTAATGCTTCTTTAGTTCCAGTGGATGCACCACTTGGGACAATTGAATGAGCTGAAATATTGTTGTCTAAAGTTATTGAGCAAGATACAGTCGGCACACCTCTTGAATCAAGAACTTGGATAGCTTTTATCTCGGTGATTTTTGACATTTTTTACTTAATATCTATTATTTCTTGAGCCTTTACGAAGTCATCGAGATCTTTTACTTGCTTTAAAAAAGGCTCTAGCATTTCTAATCTTAAAGCGCATGGTCCATCACACTTTGCATTATCTGGATCTGGATGAGCTTCTAAAAACAAACCGGCAATGCCTTGAGATATTCCAGCTTTAGCCAAACTAAGAAGGAACTCTCTTCTCCCACCAGCAGCATTTCCAAGCCCTCCAGGTAGTTGAAGTGAATGTGTGACATCAAAAATAGTTGGTTTATTTAAGTTTTTAAGAATTTGGAAATTTAATGTATCAACAATTAAGTTATTGTAGCCAAATGAATTACCTCTTTCACATAATGTAATTTTATTATTTCCAGCTGACTCGCATTTTTCAATGATATTCTTCATTTCTGGAGCTGACAAAAATTGTGGTTTCTTGAACTGCAAAATAGAATTCGTCTGAGCAGCTGCCACCACTAAATCAGTCTGTCTCGCTAAGAATGCAGGTATTTGAACAACTTCGCATACTTCGCTGACAGGCACAGCTTGTTCTGGCTCATGGATATCTGTTATCACAGGAATACTTAACTGCGTTGAAATTTCTTGAAGTATTTTTAAGCCCTCTTCCATGCCAGGACCTCTAAAAGAGGTTACAGAACTTCTGTTTGCCTTATCAAATGAGCCTTTAAAAATATAATTTATTTCTAATTTGTCCGATACTGTCTTAAATTCTTCAGCAACCCTCATCGCTAAATCTCTTGATTCGAGTACATTCATTCCACCCATCAGAGTTAAGGATTTTGAATTCCCAATAGTGAATTCTCTTAATTGAATATCGTTCATTATTTTTCTATTGTACTCTTAATGTAGCTATTGAAAATAGGGTGGCCATCTCTAGGATTGGAAGTAAATTCAGGATGAAATTGGCATGCTAAAAACCATCTATGATTAGGAACTTCTATCATCTCTACTAATTTTCCATCAACCGAGGTTCCAACCAAGCTAAGCCCTGAATTTATTAATTGATCTACATATGCGGGATTAACTTCATACCTATGCCTGTGCCTTTCAACAATTTCATTTTTCTTATACATTTTGTATGCTTTAGACGACCTTTTTAATTTACACACCTGACCACCAAGTCTCATCGTTCCGCCCATATCAGAATTTTTATTGCGTTGTTCTTTTTTACCACTTATATCATTCCATTCTGTTATCAAGGCAATTACTGGATGCGGTGTTTCAGAATCAAATTCTGTACTATTTGCTCCTTTAAGTTTTAGAACATTTCTAGCAAATTCAATAAGTGCAACCTGCATTCCTAAACATATACCTAAATATGGAATTTGGTTCTCTCTTGCATATTTACAAGCTAAAATCATTCCCTCAATACCCCTATCTCCAAAGCCACCTGGTACTAAAATAGCGTCAGTTTTTGATAGAACTTTTTTAACATTTTTACCGGTTATAGTTTCTGCTAAAACAAAGTTGATATTTACTTTTGTTTTATGCTTGATGCCTGCATGCTCTAATGCTTCATTAATTGATTTATATGAATCTTGGAGTTCAGTATATTTCCCAACAAAAGCTACATTGACTTCTTTTTCAGGTTTAAGGCTAGCATTAACAACTCTTTTCCAGTCAGAAAGCTTGGGATTCTCTGATTTTATATTAAGTTTATTTAATATAATTTGATCTACTTTTTGCTTATTTAATAATAAAGGTATCGAATAGACTGTCTCTACATCATGCATTGAAATAACATTATCTTGAGCAACTGAACAAAATAATGCAATTTTCTTTTTCTCATCCTTAGGAAGTTCTTGTTCAGATCTGCATATGAGGCAATCTGGACTAATTCCAAGTGACCTTAATTCTTTAACTGAATGCTGAGTTGGTTTTGTTTTTAATTCACCAGAGGCCTTTATAAATGGTACTAACGTTAAATGGACAAATGCCCATGCTGCTGAGGGAAGTTCAAGTGCCATTTGTCTAATTGCTTCTACAAATGGTTGACTTTCTATATCACCAACAGTGCCACCAATTTCAACAATTGCTATATCTTTTCCTTGTCCGCCTTCTTTGATTCTTTTTTTTATCTCATTTGTAATGTGAGGAATGACTTGAACAGTACCACCCAAATACTTACCTTTTCTCTCATTCCTTATGACAGTTTCATAAACCTTACCAGCTGTAAAATTATTCTTTTTTGATGCTTCAAATCTTACAAATCTCTCGTAATGTCCCAAATCAAGGTCCGTTTCAGTACCGTCATTAGTAACAAAAACTTCACCATGCTGGAAAGGACTCATAGTTCCAGGATCAACATTAATGTATGGATCGACTTTTATTAAAGATACAGAGAGGCCTCTTGATTCAAGGAGAGCACCAATAGAAGCTGCAGCAATACCCTTTCCGAGTGATGAAACCACTCCTCCAGTTATAAAAATGTACTTAGTATTTGCCATCATTTAATTGAATCATGATGGGATAACAGAATAACAGAATTAATTTAATAGGGGAATATAATTTATAAAATGTGATTAAAATTAACCTAATTTTTTATAAATTCTTTTAACTCTTGATTTAATTCTAATCATCATGTCATAAGAGATAAGATTATTTGATGAGGTTATATTATTAATAGAATGATTTGGAGAGAAAAATTCACACCAATCACCAATTTTACACTCATCAATATTAGTTACATCAATAGTCGTCACATCCATGCTCACTTTCCCAAAAATTTCCGCATCCTGTTCGTTAACTTTTACTAAAGTTCCGTCTTTTATGTGATTGGGGAATCCATCTGCATAACCTATATATACAGTTGCTATTTTCATTTCTTTTAAAGCAACTGCTCGACCGTCATAACCTACTTTTTCACCCTTTCTTATTTTCCTTATATTTACAATTGGTGATTTAAGAGTCATGGCTGTTTTAAGATCATGATTTCCAATATATCCGCCAAAAATGCCTATACCCACCCTAACCCAATCAAATGATTTTTCAGGAAAATTAAGAATACACCCAGTATTAGCAATACTTTTAGATACGTTTGAGTGAAGTTTGCTTGCCAAGCTATCAAATCTTCCAAACTGTGTTTTGTTTGATGGGTCATTTGGAATATTAGATGCAGATAAATGAGACATAAGAGTGAAATCCTTATCATTTAAATATTTATCATAAATTTTTAAAAAATCTTCCACTTCAAACCCAAGCCTATTCATACCAGTATTAACTTTAAACCATAGATTTTCATATGAATTATTATCTTTAACTATATTAAATTGAAGCTCATTATGAATAACTAGATCAAAATTATTTTTTCTAGAATTAATAAAATCTTCTTGTGAGTAAACTCCTTGCATAAGAAGAATTTTCTTATTTGAAATTTTTCTTAACTCTATTGCTTCTTCAAGTCTAACAACACCATACCCATCTACCTGATCATCAATATCAGCGACAATATTTGGCAAGATATGTCCATAGGCATCAGATTTAATAATTGCCATAAAATTTGATGATTTTTTAATTTTATTTTTTAGGAATTCAATATTGTTTTTAACAATAGTAGGATCTATTTCAAGCTGAGTTGATAGCGTCGTCATTCAAAATCTTGATAATACCCATCGCTAGAGAAATTTTCAAAACGTGTATATTCTTTTAAGAAGGTCAGATTTACAGTGCCAATGGGTCCATTTCTTTGTTTGCCAATAATTATTTCAGCTTTATTACCCTGATCAGAATCTTCGTTATACACCTCATCTCTATATATAAAAAGAATTACATCTGCGTCTTGCTCAATAGCACCTGAATCTCTTAAATCAGCCATAATAGGTCTTTTATTTGGCCTTTGCTCAACAGCTCTATTTAACTGAGATAGTGCTATAACAGGCACATTTAATTCTTTTGCCAAAGACTTTAATGATCTTGATATTTCAGATATTTGATTGACTCTATTCTCAGAAGATGTCGGTAACTGCATTAATTGAAGATAATCAACTACTATCAAAGAAAGACCATGTTCTTCTTGTCTAGCAAGCCTTCTTGCCTTAGCTCTGAGCTCCATTGGAGAAAGTAGTGAACTATCATCAATCCAAAGTGGAAGGTTCTTTAATCGCTCACCTTCTTGAAGTAAAAGTTTAAGTTCATTATCTTTTAACATGCCTGATCTAACATTTTGTTGATTAAGTTTTGACATACCCGAAAGCATTCTTGTTGTTAATGATTCGCCTGGCATTTCTAAACTGAAAATTAAAACTGCTCCTTCACTGTCTTTACCAAGAAGAACATTCTCAGCTAAATTCATAGCTAATGACGTCTTACCCATACTTGGTCTTCCAGCCACCACAATTAAATCTCCATCTTGGATTCCCTGAAGTTTATTATCAAGATCTTTAAAACCAGTAGATGATCCAATCAAGCCACCTGCTTTATTAGATAACTCATGAAGTTTATCCATTGTAGAAGGAATTAAATCCTTCATAGATTGAAGGCTTTGATCATTTTGATTTGTTTCATCATTTAAAGCAAAAATCATACTTTCAGCTTTATCTAATAATGCAGCTCCATCTTGACCTTGAGGATTTTGGATTAATTCAGAAATTTCTGAATTTGCTTTCATTAACTGTCTAGTGATAGATCTTTGTCTAATAATTTCTGCATAAGCTTCAAGATTTGCAGCTGATGGAGTGGAAGTAGCTAGTTCAATTAAATAGTCTTTACCGCCAACTTTGTTTAAAGAGTTTTTATTATCTAACTTCTCTGAAACTGTTAAAGGGTCTAAGGGCTTATTTTCTTCAATCAATTCTGACATTGATTGAAAAATAATTTGATGATCTTTACCATCAAAATCATTTTCTTTTATGACTTGAATAACTGTATCAAAACGATGCGTTTCAAGCATCAAACCACCGAGAACAGCTCTTTCAGCCTCTCTAGCTTGTTCGTTTTGATTTATAGATAAGTCAGACATCGGAATATGATTTTTACATCATATTTTAAAATATACAACTACTCAGCTAATACTTTTACAATTACTTCAGCAGAAACTTCAGGATGAACTGCAATAGTAATAGAGTGTTCCCCAATTTCTTTAATTGGTCCCTCTGGAAGCTGAACTTCACTTTTATCTATTTCGATACCAGCAGCAGTAAATGCATCAGAGATTTCTCTTGTGCCAACAGAGCCATATAAAGCTCCTTCTTCAGTTACAGGTACAGCTATTTCACAATTTGAACCATCTATTGTTTCAGCTCTTGCTTGTGATTGTGTTAATTGATCAGCTGATGCTGCAGCAAGCTCATCTTTTCTTGCTTCAACCTCAGCAATATTTTTGTCACTAGCGAATGCAGCTTTTTTTTGAGGTATTAAAAAATTCCTTGCATAACCAGAGTTAACTTCAACAACATCACCAATTTCGCCCAGTCGTTGTATTTTATCTAAAAGTATAATTTTCATAATCTTATTGGTGCATGTCCGTATATGGTAAAAGCGCTAGAAATCTAGCAATTTTAATTGATTTGGTAATTTTTCTTTGGTTAGATGCTGAAACGCCCGTGACTCTAGCAGGAATGATTTTTCCTGTTTCAGTTATGAATGGCTTTAAGATATCTATATCTTTATGATCAAATTTCTTTGGTAAATCATACTTACTCATTATCGTCTCCTTCTTTTTTGCTATCTTCAGCTTCTTCTTTAGGGGAATCTTCAGCAATCTTTGGTTTCTCTGTTTTAACTTCCTTTTTTTCTTCGATTTCTACTGTTTCAGGCTTTTTATTTTTTGATTCAATTAATAGACTTGAATCTTCTCCGTTATGAACTTTTACAACTAAAAATAAATGTCTAATGATTGACTCATTGTATTTAATTTTTGTTTCGATTTCTAAAAGCTTGGAAGGGTCTCCTTCAAGATTAAATAAAATATAGTGACCCTTATTATGATTGGCTATTGAATAGGCTAGCTGTCTTCTTCCAACATCCTCTGTCTTAAGAATATTAAAAGAATTATCTGTTAATAATTTATCAAAATCTTTTTTGAATTCATCAACCTTAGAAGAAAGATTGGGGTTAAGAATTATTACTGCTTCGTATTTTTTCATTGTTTACCTTATGGTTATAGATTTATGCCTTTATTGGTATAAACCAAGGAAATCGCATTCTAATTGAATTGATATATAGAATCAATACTCGCTTTTAACTATCTTTAAGAGTTTAGTAATCCAACTTTGACTCTGTTCAGCTATTAAATCATCATTCATTTGCTTAAATCCATGGTCAACTAAGCCGATTGAGGTTGCATATATTGGGTTTTGTAGGATGCTTTCCATTCCAGAAAACTTATTAGGTATGCCAAGTCTAACTGAGGTTTGAAAAATAGACTCAGCTAATTCTACAACTCCTTCCATTTTTGATGTTCCTCCAGTAAAAACTATTCCTGCAGAAATCTTTTCCTCAAATCCATTTCTGGAAATCTCAGCTTTAACTAATTCAAATAACTCGGTATATCTTGGTTGTATAATATCAGCCAGCGAACTTCTAGAAAGCTCTCTTGTTGGTCTTCCTCCAACTCCAGGAACTTCAATACTTTCATCATCTTTTGTAAATTCAGCAACTGCACATCCATGCTTTTGTTTAATATCTTCAGCCTGAGGTGTTGGTGTTCTTAGAGCTTGAGCAATATCACTCGTCACTTGATCGCCAGCTATTGGTATAACTCCAGTAAAAACAATTGAACCTGAATTAAATATTGCAATATCAGTGGTGCCACCTCCTATATCAACCAGACAAACTCCAAGATCCTTTTCATCTTCAGATAAAATAGAATGTGAGCTGGCTAACTGCTCTAAAACAAAACCATCCACTGACAAGCCACAATTTTTTATACATTTTTCAATGTTTTTTACTGCGCTATTTGCGCATGTGACAAGATGAACTTTAGCTTCTAGCCTTACGCCGGCCATCCCAAGGGGATCAAGACTAACTTCTTGATTATCAATAACATATTCTTGAGGTAATACATGTAAAACATTTTGATCTGATGGAATTGATACAGCTTGAGCAGAATCAATAACTCTATCAATATCATATGGGGTGACTTCTTTATCTTTTATGCCTACTGCACCTTGAGAGTTTAAACTTTTAATATGGCTTCCAGCTATTCCAACATAAACAGACTTAATCTTTTCTTCGATCATAGATTGCGCCTGTTCTACTGCTTTCTTAATAGCATCAGTGGTTGCATCTATATTTACTACAACTCCTTTTTTAAGGCCGCTGGATGGATAAGCACCTAAAGAGATAATTTCTAATTTTTGATTTTCATTGTATTTACCAACGATGCAAACTACTTTAGAGGTTCCAATGTCTAAACCAACAACTATATTAGAATTTTTAACATTATTTGCCATAATTTAATGCGACTCCATCTTTGTTTCTTAAATCTATCATACTAGGAATTTTTCTATTTTCGTATAAGTAATTCAATGTATCTTGTAATGATTCTAATTTGACATTACTTATAGTCTTACCAAGTTTTATTTGGAAAGAATTAGTATGCATTTCCCAACCACTAACATAGGTAAAAATAATCTTTTTTAAATATAATTCATCAGGATTATATTTTTCAAAGAAGCTTATAATATTAAGAGGATCCTGTAGATCTTTGATAGGTCCCTCTACTAATATTAAATTTAATTGAGTTTCATCAAATTTAAATTTTTTAAGATCTTTATCAATAAAATATTTATTATTTAAAATGAAAAAGGGATTCCTACTTTTTATATTCAGTTTTGCAAATTTTGTAAAAGGCTTAAAATTTATTTTGTATTCATCAATCCAATCTTGAGCTTTAATAAGATTTTCTAAATCATTTTTAGTATTAATTTTATTTAAATCTTCAATAAATATTTTTTGTGATTCTAAAAAAAATTTATCTAATGTTAGATCAATTGTAAAATCTTTTGCGTATAAGATTACAGACGACAAAGAAGTAAATAGTATAAAAAATACTTTCTTATATAGATTCATTGACAATTCTTTTAACAACATCATGGTAATCAAGCCCAGAAAATTTTCCAGACTTGGGAACACAACTATGTGATGTCATTCCAGGCACAGTATTAATTTCAAGAACATAAAATATTCCACTATCATCTTGCAATATGTCCACTCTAGCCCAACCACTACATCTGATTGCATTGAATGCGTCTATTGATATTTTATTAATTTGTTCTTGCTCTTCAGTTGTTAAATTTGCTTCCATTAAGCCAGTATCATCTGAAATATATTTTGCTTCATAGTCATAAAATTCATTCTCAGTAACTATTTCTATTGCAGGAAAACACTCATTTCCAATAATCGTTACTGTAAATTCTTTCCCGGAAATTAATTCTTCTGTAATAAAAGATCTATTTGGGTTTATTGATTGACTAACTGCATCAATAAAACTTTTATTGTCATCAATTTTAAAAATATCTACACTTGAGCCATCTCGACATGGCTTTAGAAATACATTTTTGAAATCTAAAGAAGTAATAGGCACATCTAAATACTTATTGATGGACTCATGTAATTTCCAAGATGGTGTATTAATATTATTTTCTCTCAGAATTGACTTACAAATATGTTTATCCCAAGAAGACTTACAAGCATCCGGACCTGAACCGGTATATCTAATGCCTAAATTATCTAAGTTTTTTTGAAAGTCTCCTCCCTCTCCCTCAAAACCATGAAGTGCAATAAAAACTAAGTCATATTTTTTAAGGACTCCAAAATCATCTAGGTCGTTATAATCAATCAATTCTGCCTCAAATCCCAGCTTATTAATCGCATCAAAAATTCCTCTGCCACTTTTTAATGAAATCTCTCTTTCAGAAGAAGATCCTCCATAGATAACAACAATATTATTTAATTTTTCCATTTATTCTTAATTAATTCAGTTACAGCAGAAACGCTACCTGCTCCTTGCGTAATCAAAATATCAAATGAATTTTTTTTAGTATCTATCATCTTAAGAACATCGCTATGTTTTTTAATATGCATCGTATCTTTGTGACCTAATTGTTTAATACTTTCAACGAGAGTTCTAGAATCTATACCCTTAATTGGCTTTTCGCTGGCAGCATATATGTCAAGAAGTATTAATGAATCTAGTGTTTTAAGAACTTTTACAAAATCATCAAAAAGCTGAGCTGTCCTAGAGAACCTATGAGGTTGAAAAATCATACATATTTTTTTATTTGGAAACTCTTCTCTGCAAGCTTTTATATTTGAAAGAATTTCTATTGGGTGATGCCCATAATCATCTATTAAGATCTTTTTATGAAAATTAAGATTGATTTCATGCTTTTCATATCGCCTGCCAACTCCTGTAAATTCTTTTATTCCTCTTTTGATAGAACTAATTGGTAAACCTTCCTCAATTGCAACTGCTATAGATGCAGCAGCATTAAAGACATTATGTATTCCAGGTTGTTGAATACAAAAAGAATATTTTTTGTTTCTTTGGTTATCATTGATATCAAAATTTTGATAGCCATTCTTGTAAATTACATTTGAAATATAAAAATCTGAAGTTTTAGTTTTACCAAAAGTCACCTGCTTCCTAGATATTCTTTTAGCAATTTTTCTTATATTTTTATCATCAGCATTGATGATAATGTACCCATAAAAAGGAATGTTTTCTGAAAATTGTATAAAAGCATTTAAGAGATTTTCAAAATTATTCTCATAATGAACTAGGTGGTCGTCATCTATATTTGTTAAAACTGCAACATCTGGATTCAGATGTATAAAAGAGCCATCACTTTCATCAGCCTCAGCAATAAGATAATTACCTTGTCCAAGATTTGAATTTTCATCAGTGCTTAAAACTTTACCACCGACAACGTATGTTGGACTTAGATTTGCTGAGCTAAATATTTTTGCAATCATGCTAGTGGTTGTAGTTTTGCCATGGCTTCCAGCAATTGCTATGCTTTCATAGCCTCTCATTATACTTCCAAGCATTTCTGCTCTTGGAATTATAGTTATATCATTTTTTATGCCTTCTATAATTTCAGGATTTTTCTTATCGATAGCACTAGAAACAACTATTAGGTCTGCTGATTTTATGTGAGACTTGTTGTGACCTATAAAGACTTTAGCTCCCTCTTTTTTTATTTTTTTCAACTCATAGGATTGATTTATATCAGACCCTGAAACTTTATATCCTTTTTGAAGAAGCAACCTAGCTATACCAATCATGCCAGCACCACCAATGCCAACAAAATGTATATTCTTGATTTTTTTAAAGAAATTCATTTTTTTTATTAATATTTTCAATCACTTGACTGGCAATATTTGATGCAGACGTATGATGATTGTTGTTATGTATTTTTTTCCATTCATTGTATGTTTTTTTATCTATAATTTCTTTTAATATAGTTGTTAAGCCGTTTAATTCATCCTTTTCCTCATGGATTAAACCCATATTAATTTCTTCAATATGTTTTGCATTATGAAATTGGTGGTTATCTATCGAAGATGGCAAAGGTATCATCAGAACTCCTCTTGACATAGATGTGACTTCAGAAATAGTCAAAGCTCCAGAGCGTGATATCACAAAATCAGACCACTCTATTAATAACTCTGGATTGTCATAAAACTCTCTTACTTCTGCATCTATTCCAAGCTTATTATATAAATTAATTACTAAATCTTTTTTGTCTTTACCGCATTGATGTTTTATATAAACTTTTTGTTTTAATTCATTTAAAGATTTGGGAAGATTGGTATTAATATATTCTGCTCCCTGACTCCCACCAGTAATATAAATTCTTATTGGGTCTTCGTTTGTAAAATCAGTTGACGTAGGCTTAAAATTTTCTCTAATGGGGTTTCCACAAACTATATTTTTTTTTATGGGGTTTTTAAGTGGAAAGGCTGTAAAGTTTATATTTGAAATTTTAGAAAGAAGCTTGTTAGCTGATCCTAAAATAGAATTCTGCTCATGAATGAAGATTGGCTTCCTGGCTATAAAGAATGCCAAGCCAATAGGTACAGTTATAAAACCTCCAAATCCGACCATAGCATCTATTTTTTCATTTCTTATAATTCTAATAGTTGTGAAAACACTTATTGGGATTAGGGTAAGTGATTTTATTTTAGCAAAAATATTTTTGCCTCTAAAACCCTGCATAGATGATACAAAGTATTTAAATTTAGTTGCCTTTAAAGCATTAACCTCTATAGGCTCTCCACTTCCCATGAAAATAACATCATGCCCAAGCTTGCTTATCTCATGTCCTACTGCAATTGCAGGAAATATATGCCCGCCTGTTTTTGCTGCAGAAACTAAGATTTTCATATAGTTATATTAATTTGTTTTCTTTATTTATTCTAAGAACTATAGCAATTAATGACATCATTATAATAATGCTAGTTCCTCCATAGCTTATAAATGGCAGTGTTAATCCTTTTGTGGGTAATAATCCAATATTGACAGCTATGTTAAATAAAGATTGGATTGCTATAAGAATTAGTATTCCAAAAGATGCATATCCTTGAAATAGTCTATCTTTGCTAAAAGAATCTAGCGCAACTTTTAATATGCCGATAAAAAGAATTAAGAATAAAAATATTAAAAATAATCCTCCAATAATCCCTAGCTCTTCAACAAGAATAGCAAAAATAAAATCCGTATGAGCTTCTGGAAGAAAAAAATTTTTTTGAAAACTATTACCTATTCCTAACCCAAACCATCCTCCCTGACCAATACTAATTAATGAATTAGATAATTGCCATCCTGCATTTCTAACGATGTCTTCTGCAAAAGGATCAGTAAAAGCTAGAACTCTTGCTAATCTCATCGGGGAGGTAGAAATAGCCATATATCCTAACAAAGCTATTAAAATTGATAGTAAGCTAAATTGAAAGAAGGATATGCCTGCATAAAATAGAATTGCTACGACTAACAAGCAAATAATTGCTGTTGACCCTAAGTCAGGTTGACTCATTACTAATAATGAAATTGTAAATAGTAAAAAAAGGGGTTTTAAGAAACTTCTTAGCGAATCTATTTCAGACATCCTTCTTACTGAATAACCTGAAATGTAAAGAATTAAACTAAATTTACAAAGCTCTGATGGTTGAATGTTAATTGGTCCTAATCTTATCCACCTTATACTTCCATTCACACTAGTTCCAACATCGGGAATGAATAGTGCTATTAATAGCCCTATGCTTATTAACATAAAAATCCAATCAAATTTATAAAGAAGATCTGATGGAATTAATAAAAATAAAGACATCGATAATAGGCCCATTGAGACAAATAACATTTGACGAGAAGCAAAATGGAATGGGTTTCCTGTTAAATCATCAGCTACATATATGCTTGAGGAAGCTACCATTACTAATCCTAATGACATTAAACATATAAACGGGATAATTATGAGAAGGCTATTTTTGTCAGTCATCCAATACCTCTTTAACTAAGAGGTTAAAATGAGCACCCCTCTCTTCAAAATTTATGTAATCTTTTCCACTGGGGTATCCGGGAGAAAATAAAATATTCTCTTTACCTTTGAGATATATTAATGATTCTTTTAAGCCTCTAAACACTTGCACTTTTTTATGAGTCAAACATTTTTGTATTTCGTCTCTATGATCTCCAAAGACTATTACTTCTCTTGGGCCTTTAATATTAATTTTTGTATACAACTCTTTTGAAGGGTCGCCACACATTATTAAAGAATAATTATTTTCATTAAAAATGAAATTTGCTTCCTTGATTGCATAAAAGAGTGAGTTGGAGTTTGTAGATTTAGAATCATTGACAATATTTTTTTTTATAAACTCAAATCTTAAAGGTAAATTCTGAAGTTCTAATTTCTTAGATTTTTTACCAGTAATCCATTCATACAAATTATATGGATCGCTTTCATGAGATGAATGTTTTGCCTGTAGTATTTTTTCTTTTGCCGCTTTGTATTTTTCAAAACTATTGTGATAATTAAGATGATCCGGTGCTATATTTAATAAAATTCCATAATCTAGAAAATTTTTAGACATTTTGTCTAACTGAAAACTTGATAATTCAATTATTGAATATTTCTTTCCATTATTAATCTCGTCTAGGACAGGATTGCCTATGTTGCCTATTAGATTAGTTGAATCTGATTGAGATATTAGTTGAGATAAATGAAAACAGGTTGTACTTTTGCGATTAGTTCCAGTTATTCCAATTTTTATAGATTTATCCTCTTTAAAAAAAATATCAATGTCTGTTAAAACTTTATTTGTTTTTTTTAATGATTTAAATTCTTCTCTTGGGATGCCAGGACTGCAATATATTTTTTTATATTTAGAAAAATCTTTATTTGAGGAATAATCAGAAATATTAATGTCATAAATATCAAAATCTATATTTTTTTTTATAAGATATCTTTCAAAAGATTTTCCTGTAATTCCATAACCATAAATTAAGGATTTCATGTTTGGGGTTTATCTCAACTTTAAAGTTGCTAAAGCAATAAGAATAAAAACTAGCGTAACAATCCAGAAACGCACGATAATTTTTGGTTCAGGCCATCCTTTTAACTCATAATGATGATGGATAGGAGCCATTAAAAAGACTCTTTTGCCTCTCGTTTTATATGAGATAACCTGAATAGCTACACTCAAAGTTTCAATTACAAAAACTCCAGCCATAATGGCAAAAACAAGCTCATGCCTTAGAATGATTGCAATAATTCCTAAAATAGCACCAAGAGTTAATGAGCCAATATCTCCCATAAATATTTGTGCTGGATAAGTGTTATACCAAAGAAATCCAATGCCAGATCCTATTAAAGCTCCGCAAAAAACAATAAGCTCTCCAGATAATTCTAGGTGGGGCAAGTAAAGATAATCAGCAATAATTTGATTACCCATACTATAGGCTATTAAACCCAATGCACCTGCAATAAGTACTGAAGGAAGAATGGCCAAACCATCAAGACCATCTGTAAGGTTGACTGCATTTGAAGAGCCAACAAGAATAAACATTCCTGTAAAAATAAATACAAATGCACTCATAGGTATTATTAAATCTTTAAAGAAAGGAACAATAAATGATGTTTCTGGCGGTGTTTCTGCTGAATAAAATAAATATGACATTGTAAAAAATGAAAATAAAATCTGAAGAAGTATTTTTTGTTTTGAGCTAAGTCCGTCTGAACTTTTTTTTGTTATCTTTATGTAGTCATCAAGAAAACCAATTAAAGCAAAAGCTATTGTTACGAATAAAACAACCCAGATATATCTATTTCCTAGGTCAGCCCACAGTAATGTAGAAATTACTAATGAAGATAAAATTAGAAGCCCTCCCATTGTAGGCGTTCCTGATTTTTTGTAATGAGATTCTGGACCATCTGTGCGAACATGTTGCTCAAATTGCATTGATTTAAGAAGGTTGATAATTGCCGGCCCTAGTAAGATTGATATTAAAAGTGCAGTAACTGTTCCTCCAAGAGTTCTAACTGTTAAATATCGTAAAACATCAAAACCTGGATCAATATCAACTAGGACTGTTCCTAAATATTCAAACATCTATATACCTCTCCATCTTCATTCCTCTGGACCCCTTAATTAGAACTACATCTTTAGATTGAATATTTTTCTTTAAAAATTCCCTCAAAAGAATCTCATCATTAAAAAATATACCATTTTTACCAAAGCCTTCTACAGCATATTTTGTTAAATCACCAAATCCAAGAAAAATATCGATTTTTTTTGTGGCAGCATATTTACCAACGTCTTTATGCATCTTCTTTCTCAGTCTTCCTAGCTCTAGCATGTCTCCTAATACAACAATCTTTCTTTTCGATGATGTTGCTAATAAATCTAGTGCTTTTTTAACAGATTCAGGGTTAGCATTATATGTATCGTCAATAAGGACTGAGCCTCGTATCCATTTGGATTGTTTTTGTCTAATAATTGAATCTAAATTATTTTTAAGTTTAGTAGAAAATATTTCATCAGAATTTTTGACAATATATGAAACTGCATAGCTTGCAAGAATATTCTTTAAGTTATGCTCACCTGACAAAGATGTCTCAATGTGTATATTTGTATTATATTTTTTTGATTTAATTATAAATTTGCTTTTATTTAAGCTATATTTAATTTCCTCAGGATAGAAATCTGCTGATTTTTTTATTCCAAAAGTAATTACATTAATATCATTTCTTAAGCTTTTCCAAAAACTTAAATGTTTAGAATTTTCATTTGGCACAATAAGATATCCATCTTTTTTTATATTTGATATGAGTTCAGATTTAACCTTTAAAACTCCGTCGATATTTTTTAATTTTTCTAGATGTGAATTACCAATATTGGTTATTAGTCCAATATTAGGTTTAAGAACTGAGCTTAAATACTGAATATCTTTAGGTTTAGCTGCGCCCATCTCAATTACCAAATGTTTAGCTTTTGGATTTGCATTTATAATGCTTAAGGGCATTCCTATTTCATTATTATAGTTTTTTAATGTTCCTGAACTTTTATTTAAAACACTTGAAATTATTTTTGTCGTGGTTGTCTTTCCATTGCTTCCAGTTATACCAATTACATTGCCTTCAAATGATTTAAGAATATTTTTTGCAATCTTTCTTAAACTAACAACTGTATTATTGACATAGATTATTCTCTTTTTATTAGAGCCTTTAAATCTTTTACTATCAGTTATTACTAAGCAGGCTCCTTTTTTTATAGCATTTTCTACATAATCATTGCCGTTAAATTTTTCTCCTTTTATTGCAAAGAATAAAGATTCTGGCTTAAGGTCTCTTGTATCAGTTGATACATTTAAAATTTTTATATCTTTAGCAATTTTTATATTTAAGAGTTTTGCAAGATCATTTGAGTTATTTATAAATTTCATTAATCACCTCATGATCACTAAAATAAATCTTGCTTCCATTAATTTCTTGGGTATCTTCATGTCCTTTTCCAAGGACAACTAGGCAATCATTTTTTTCTAGCATTAGGCTTCCTTGGATGATTGCCTCTCTTCTATCCTCAATAGCAATAACTTTATTTTCTTCATTATTGTTTGTTGCATCTGAATAGATTTCCCAAAAAGATTCGAATCTAGAGTTATCACTTGTAAAAATTACCTTCTTACCATGGTCAATCGCAGCTTTAAGCATTTTTGGTCTTTTCTTTTTATCTCTATCACCCCCACAGCCAAAAACTATTATTAAATTTTCAAAGTAATTCTTAATAGAAGACAAGAAAAATATAAATCCTTCGGCATTGTGAGCATAATCTATTATTACATTTGCGGGAATATCTGAAATAAAATCTAAACGACCTTTGGGAAGTTTTAAAAAAAATAAATCGTTAATTTTAGTTTCTGAAAAAATAGAAAATCCAACTGAGCATATTGCAAATACAAGATTGCTTATATTAAAATCAGGGAAAATTGATGTCTCGAATAAGTATTCTTTTCTTGAAGATGGTTGATATCCAATTGGTGGATTATTAATTGATATTTTAAAAACAGTATTATTTATTGATGATTCAATAATTTCATAAAAAATATCTGATGAGGTTGTTTTATTGCTAATTACAGTTGTGTTGTAACGATTATTTTTAACATAAGGGTATTTATTAGCATCTTCCGCTAAATCTTCATGAATTAACTTTAATGGGCATGTATTTTTAAATATTTTAAATTTAGCATCTTTGTAAGACTGAATATCTTTATGATAGTCGAGATGGTCAGATCCAATATTTAGAATGCAGGCTGAATTTGTAAATGATATATTTTTTAATCTGTTCTGATCAAGAGCGTGTGATGAGATCTCTATACATACTGATATGGGCTCATTTATTTTGAAATAGTTAAAGATTTCAAACAGTTCAAATATATCCGGAGTTGTTTTAAGTGAAATTGCATTATTTATCTCTTTATCTTTGTATTGAGCGCCAAGAGTTCCTATATACATAGATTTATATCCAGCATTTACAAGAATTTGATGACATAAGTATGCCGATGATGTTTTTCCATTAGTGCCAGTAAATGTAAAAAAATTATTTTCATTCTGAAGATCATTTAAATCATAAAATTCAGTTAAAAAATCATAAACTTTATCTCTTGAATTATTTTGCTTGGTTTCTTCAAGATCTTCGATAAAAAAGATATTACTTTTGTTAGATAGAAAATTTGGATCATTATGAACAATAATAGATGCCCCTAATGTTAATGCTTTATTAATATATTTGCTCCCATGATTAAAAGTTCCTTTTAATCCAAAAAAAATTGAGCCATCTACTACTTTATTAGTTGAATTAGTAACGTTAGATATTTTTAATCCTTTTGGGAAATTAATACCTAGTATTTTTTCTAACTTATTCATCTTCGATATAACCCAAGTAATTTAGAGAACTTTCTGCTATTTCAGCAAACAATGGAGCAGCTACCATACCTCCAGAGTATGCATTTAAACCTGGGTCTTCTATTGATACAAAAATAGTTAATGATTCGTCTGAAAGAGGAGCTATTCCAACAAAAGAAGCTCGATATAAATCTTTTGCATAACCAGATCCAGAGATAGTTCTATGAACTGTGCCGGTTTTGCCACCTTCACTAAAACCTTTTATATCTGCTTTCTTGCCAGTACCAATCTTTACTACTTGTTTAAGTGCTTCGAGGGTATGATCTGCAGAAATCTTAGAAATTATTCTTTTTGAAGTAACTTCATCATTCATTAATAATTTGAAATCTTTTCTGATTCCTTGATTTGCAAATGTAGAATAAGCAGCAGTTATCTGGAAAGGGCTTACTGTGAAACCATAGCCATACCCCAGACTTGCCACCTCTCTTTCAGATGCGAACTCTTTCGTATTTATTAAACCAAAAGCAGCAGCTGGAAAATTAACTGAGATTGGTTTGCTAAAACCAAAATTATAATAATTATTTTTTAGGTCTTCATAGCCTAATTTAAGCGCAATTTTAGTAGCTCCTACCTGACTAGAATGAGCAATGATTTCTTTTGGAGTTAATTTCTCATGATTTTTTGTATCAATGATCATTTTGTTTTCTAATTGCAGTCTTCGTGGTATTTCCATATATTCGTCAGGGTCAATAATTTCTTGGTCAACTGCTCTAGAGAAAACTATTGGCTTTAAGACCGATCCCAGCTCATAAGCATCTATGAGAGCTCTATTTTTCTGAATAGACCTCATTGGATCATTGGGATTGTATGAAGGATAACTTGCGATAGCTAAAATTTCTCCTTTCTTGTTGTCAAATACCAAAACTGTTCCGGCTTTAGCTTTATTTTTAGCAATTGTTTCAGCTAAATATTTATAAGCATAAAATTGAATTGTCGAATCAATTGTAAGAACTATATCTCTTCCTGGAATTGTTTTGCTTACATCTATAGGTTTGGATATGATTCTTTGCTTGGCGTTTACGAAATATTTTTGTCTACCTGATTGCCCAGAAAGCATAGAATCATAACTTTTTTCTAATCCCTCCTGCGCCCTATCCTTTCCATAAAAGCCAATTAAAGTAGATATCTGTTCTCCTAAAGGATAATGCCTACTATGTCTTACTTCTACCTCGACCTTATCTAAATTTAAACCATCAATTATCTTCTGCTCTTCTACATTTATATTCTTTTTTAATAAGATTTTCTTTGTAAATAATTTTTTTATAGAAATTTCTTCATCTATAGCTATATTGTCTTTAAGTTTTAAGTATTGATCATTATTAAGTCCTTTTAGTGCATAAAGATCATAGTTAATAATAGATATTGCTAACGGAAAATTATTTCTGTCATATATTGAACCTCTAACTGGATTAATATTTCGATATTTAATATATCTTTTCTTACCTTCATTTTGCAAAAAAACACTCTCTGCTATTTGCACTGAAATGATTTTATAAAAAATTGCAAAAATAGAAGCAACTAAAAATGAACAAATAAAAACAAGCCTCCAATTAATAAAATTACTTTTCATTTTTTTTATTCACTATTTTAATTACCTTTTTTGGCTTCTTTTTAATCATTCCAAGATTTTCTATTGCTTTTTTTTCTATTGTTGCTGGAGAATTATTTGAATAGAATTGTGTTAGGAGTTTTATATTTCTATCTTTAAAACTTTCATATTCAATGATTAGGTTTTGCTGATTAGAATTCAATCTATTAATTTCAAATGAGATTTTTATCTGCTCTAAACATAAAAAACATAGAAATAGTAGAAGGAGAAAGGCAATATAGTATTGAAAATTTTTTTTCATAATTTTTTAAAAACTCTCATGATTGCGCTTCTAGATCTTTTATTTATATCTATTTCATTTTTTTTAGGTCTAATTTTCTTAGCTATGCAAGAAAAATTACATACCTTTGTTGAGTTTAGTGGTATGTCTTTTGGATAACTTTTAACAGTTGGTCTAAAAAAACTTTTAACAATATTATCTTCAAGTGAATGAAATGAAATAACGACGATAACTCCATCTTTTTTGATAATTTTACTTGCTTGATTTAAAGATTCTTCAAGTTCATTTAATTCGTTATTAATAAATATTCTAAAGGCTTGAAAAGATTTTGTTGCCGGATGAGTTTTAATTTTTTTTTCAGGATAAATATCTTGAATAATTTGTGAAAGTTGAAGAGTTGTTTTGATAAACTCTATTTTTCTAAATTCTATTATTTTTTTAGCAATTAGTTTTCCATGCTTTTCATCTCCATACTTATATAGGACCTCCATGATTTCTTCTTGAGAAGCTTCATTAATCCAAACGGAAAGAGGATCACCTTTTGAGCTATTAAATCTCATATCAAGAGGGCCGTCATTTTTAAAACTAAAACCTCTACCACCATCATCAAAATGAGTTGAGCAAGTTCCTAGATCATATAAAATCCCATCGACAGAATTATTACTAAAATATTTATTTATATTATTAAAAGAACTATGGATTGGAGTGAAATTATTTTCTGATATTTTGGTAGCGTGTTCATAAGCTTCAGGGTCTTTATCAAACGAGGTTAAATGGCCATTTTTATTGAGTTTATCTAAAATAGCAGAACTGTGACCGCCTCTTCCATAAGTACAATCTATGAAATTGCCATCAATTTTTTGAACTAGAAAATCAATTGACTCTTCCAGTAGCACTGGAAAATGAAGCATCTTAGTCTACTTGTTTTCTCATAAAAGTTGGCACATCAAGGAAATCAATTTCCGCTGCAGACGATGTGCCACCTTTCTGACTTGTATGTTCTTTACCTAGGCCAACTGGATTAAGTTGAATTGATGGTTGATTATCAATTACTAGGGTTGGGGCCCTTTGATCAACTCCAGTAGCAACTATGGTGACTAGTAAATCATCATCAACTGATTCATCATAGACTAGTCCATATATTATGTTTGCATCCTCATGAACTATTTCCTCTACAATATCCGCAACTTCTGTTTGATCACCTAGAGTTGGTTTTGCTGCTGTTATATTTACTAGTACGCCTCTAGCATTTTTAAGATTTATATCTTCAAGTAGCTCACTTTTTACAGCCTGGGTTGCCGCTGCTTCAGCTCTATTTTTACCACTTGCTCTTCCAGTGCCCATCATTGCAATTCCTTTCTCAGACATAACTGTTTTGACATCAGCAAAGTCAACATTGATGTGCCCTTTTTTCATAATAATATCTGAAATACCCTGAACTGCTCCTTTGAGCACATCATCAGCCTTTGCAAAAGCATCTTGCATTGCGGTATCTTCTCCAAGAATTTCGTATAATTTTTGATTCGGTATAGTAACTAAGCTATCTACTTCCTCTACAAGTGCGGCTAAGCCTTTTTCAGCAGCAGTCATTCTTTTTTTACCTTCAAATTTAAATGGCTTAGTTACAACAGCAACAGTTAATGCTCCTAAATCTTTTGCTATTGAAGCAACAACAGGTGCAGCTCCAGTTCCTGTGCCACCTCCCATTCCTGCTGTAATAAAAATCATGTCGGCACCTGATAATAGTTCTTCTATAGCAGCTCTATCACTTTCAGCAGCCTTTCTGCCAACATCTGGATTTGCACCTGCTCCTAATCCTTTTGTTAGTCCGTTACCTAGTTTTAAAGTGATTGCTCCGTCAGCTTGTGACAAAGCTTGTGTGTCAGTATTAGCACAAATAAAATCTACACCCTCTATATCATGATTGATCATATGGATAACTGCATTACCGCCAGCACCTCCAACACCAACTACTTTTATCTTGGCATTTTCTACTGCTTGTCCAATTACTTCAAAATTCATTTTTATCCCCTATTTAAAAAGACATTGATTTGATGCTATCTGGAAGAACAACATCTAAAATTTCTGTTGATAATGATCCACCTGTCTGTCTCATTTCCCAATTATTTATGTTCCATATTTCAAATTTATTTCCCATTCCAATAAGAGATATTTGTTTTTGATCTGAAATGTCTGCATATTTTCTTAAATCTGAAGGGATTAGAACTAACATCCGATTATTTGGATCAAACTCAAGAACGCTTGCATTACCTAAAATAGTCCATTGTAGATTTCTAACAATTGGGTCTAAACCTTGTAATGATTCCAATTTATTTGAAATTTCATACCATTGGGATTCTGGATATACTTTTAATGAAGGGTATTGAGGATCTTTTGTAATGATAATTTTTGTTTCGCTATTATTTATTAAATGAGACCGATATTTTGCAGGAATTGCTAATCTACCTTTCTTATCAAGTGAAACTGTATTAAAACCGTACATGGTTTAAAATATATAGCCTTTTTACGCACTTTGCAACACATTTACACACTTTTTCACACTTTATAAAATATGTAAAATTAAGTGAGTTGGTCTATAAGCCGGATTCTGTGAAAGATGATCATCTATCTCGATATTATGTTGCCATAATATTCTAGCAACCTACCCAAATCCTAAGCGAGCAGCTTTACAGGATTTCTATTTGGTCTTGCTTCAGGCTGGGGTTTACAATGCCTTATTTGTCTCCAATTAAGCGGTGAGCTCTTACCTCACCATTTCACCCTTACCAATATAATTGGCGGTATATTTTCTGCTGCACTATCCGTAGGCTCACGCCTCCCAGGTGTTACCTGGCGCCCTGCTCTATGAAGTCCGGACTTTCCTCTAGAATGAACTAGCGATCATCCGACCAACTCGTGCTCATTATAATTAATTTTTGTATAGATGCTATTTTAGTTCTAATAATTTTTTATAAACATCTCTTTTATTTTCTTTGGTTATCGAAGATATAATTTTTGCAGCTTCTTTTGTGGGCATATTCTCAAGAAAAGATTTATATATTTTATTATCAAAAATTAAATCATTATCTTTTAATGCAAATGGCTCTATTGCTATGACAAATTCGCCTTTAAGCATAAGCTCACCATTATTAATTTTTTTTAATAAAGAAACAGCTGTTCCTCTTTCAATATTTTCATATAATTTTGTCATTTCGCGACACAAAGAAATTTTTTTATTTTTAGAATACTCATCTGCAATACATGAAAGAGTATCTTCGATTCTTTTTGCAGATTCAAATAAGATGATTGTATTTCTTTCTTTTTTGAGAGATTGAAAGAATCTTATTTTTTGAGATTTCTTTCTTGGTACAAATCCTAAAAAAGAAAAACTAGAAGTTGGAAGACCAGATAAAACTAAAGCATTAATGACAGACGACGGACCAGGTATCAAAGTAAATTCAATATTATTATCAATACATTTCTGTGTTAGATGATACCCAGGATCTGAGATGGTTGGTGTTCCTGCATCACTAACTAGAGCAATATCAATATCAGAATTACTTAATATTTTAATGATCTGTGAAGATGCTTCTTGTTCATTGTGCTCATGCAATGATTTGCATTTCTTATCACAGTTTATAAATTTTAATAACTTGCTTGTGTTTCTAGTATCTTCTGCAAAAATATGATCTACATTATTTAAAACTTCTATGGCTCTAAGTGATATATCATTTAGATTACCTATAGGTGTTGATATTAGATATAACATGTTTAAAAAAAATTATGACTAAACAAAGCTTAACATTTATTCTAACAGTTTTGATTTCTGTAATTTCAGGTTGTACGACTACCCAAACAACTGATAATAAAAACTTTATTGACATCAATGATATCTCTAAGGTTTTAAATACAAACAAACTAACTCTAAATTACTCATTAAGTAATGAAAATAAGGAATACTTCATATCTGCTTTATTGAACAAAGAATATGAATATGATGTGTCATTTAACAAAGATGGTAGAAAATTAAATAATAACCTTTTAGATTCTAATCTTTCATTTTTTTGTAATAGCTATATTGAAGATCAAAGATTTAGATTAAATTTATCGCTTTACAAAGAAATTGATAATCAAGAAGATGTGTTAGTAATTTATAGTGAAAAATTTACAGCTCAAGCAGATAAATTGAAATTAAATTACCCCAATTCAAAATTTTATTTTTTAAATAATCAGAATAATTATGAAAATTTTGCACTATCTGTTATTGGAATTGATTCAAGCATTAAAAGGTTTAATGATCTCCAAAAAATTGATTCAAGTATTGCAATAAAAAATTCTCCTAGAGAGAAAAAAGATTTTAAGAAGATATATTTTCTAACTGAGTATAGTATGGGTAAAAGTCTAGTTCCCATATTTAGAAGTTATCTTATAAATACTGAATTTTATTCAACTATTGATATTTTATTGGGAGCCTCTTCAATAAAAGAGCTCAATGATTTTGAAAATATAATTATCCCAGTTCCTAGTTATTTTTTTGATAACTTATCTTCAAAAAAAATAATAAATAATCTTAAAGATGAATTAAATAGAGGGCTTATAGAGGATCTTATTTTAGCTGAGAGTATTTACCAAAATAATTTTTTTGGAGCAAATGTAAAATTTAATTCAGGAATGGCAAAAATACAAAGAGGTCAATGTATAGATAGAGAGCTTTCTATGTTGAGAGTTTCTTTGAATTCTTAAAATTAGTCTTCCTTAAGATCCCTTTCTAACGAGGAAAGGCTATCTAAAAATCCAGGTCTTTTAAAAACTTCTTTCTGGTAATCTAAAAGTGGTTTTAAATGTCTATTTACAGGAAGTTTGATTCCAATAGAAGGCAATCTCCATAAGATTGGAGCAAAGTAGCAATCTACAAGCGTAAACTCATCGCTCATAAAAAATTTAAATTCTTTGAATGTTGGAGCAATAGATGATATTTCATGCAGCAACTCTTCTCTTAATTTTAATAACTCTTTTTCAGAAAGTTCTCCTGCTATTAAAGTATCAACAATAGGACACCATTCTCTATCAATTCTAAGCATAAGTGTTCTACTATTAGCTCTTGCAACAGGATACACGGGCAATAAAGGTGGATGTGGAAATCTTTCATCAAGATATTCCATCATTACAGATGGGTCATGGATTGCTAAGTCTCTATCAACTAATATTGGTAGTTTATGGTACGGGCTTATTGAAAGAATATCCTCAGGAGTTTCCTCTGGCTTGGATTCTTTAATCTCAGCAGTAATATCTTTTTCTGCTAGAACTATTCTAACTCTTTGGCTGTAATGATCGTCACGATCTGAATATAGAATCATATTTATCCCCTAGTATTTAATGATAATCTTTATGGTATTCTCTATATAACAATGCCGATAAAGCAGTGAATATTAGAAAGTAAAATATAACATACCAACCCATTCTTTCTCTTGTGGCTTTAGCGGGCTCACCCACATATACAAGAAAATTAGTGAGATCGTATATAAGGGTATCAAATTCGTCTTTTGTTAATTCGCCAGAACCCTCTGCTACCTTTAAGTAACCACATTTTTCTTTAGTTATGGTGTTTCCTAAATCATCTCTTTTTTCACCACCATTCTTTGCAATAACAGGAATATCTTTACAAACTAACTTTTGATTACCTTGAAGTGCAATTAAAACATTAGGCATGGCTGTTCCAGGATAGACCAAGTTGTTTACACCATATTGCTTAGATGAATCTTCATAATATGCTCTCAAATAACTATATATCCAATCATCACCTCTAACTCTGCTAACAAGAGTAAGATCTGGAGGAGCAACTCCAAACCATTGTGCAGATTTTTCTTTTGACATTGAGCCAGTCATTAAATCACCTGGCTTTATAGATTTATCAAATACTAAATTTTCAAAAAATAACTCTTCTGGTATTTGTAGATCTGTGGCAACTCTTCCCCATCTTGAATATTGAAGAGAATGACAACCATAACAATAATTTAGAAAAGTTGATGCTCCCCTTTGAAGTGATGCCATATCATTAAGAGAATACTTAAATTCATCACACTCGCCATAGTCTTTGCAAGGACCTCCCTCTGCAGCAAATAAATTATTTACACAGAAAATTAATGTTGCAAAAATTATTAGTTCACGAAATTTTAGAATCATTTTAAGATTATATTTAATACTCATAAACGCTTTGGTACTTCTTTAGTTTTTTCGTATTTAGTATAAAAAGGCATTAGCAAGAAGAATGCAAAATAGATTACTGTACAAATAACACTCATTGTTTTTCTAACTTCTGTAACACCAACAGTTCCTAAGTAACCCAATGTTAAAAAACTTATTCCAAAGAAAGCTAGAGCAATTTTACTATAAACACCTTTATACCTTATTGATGCTACCTTGCTTCTGTCTAACCATGGCACTACAAATAAAATCGCTACTGCCGATCCCATTACTATCAAACCACCCAATTTATCAGGGACAGCTCTTAACATTGCATAGTAAGGTGAGTAATACCAAACCGGAGCTATATGCTCTGGTGTAACAAGTGGATTAGCTTCTTCAAAATTTGCCATTTCTATAAAATATCCTCCCCCTTCAGGGAAAAAGAACATAATAATTGCAAAAACTGTCATGAAAACACCTATTCCAACTAAGGCATTTAAAACTTTGTATGGGAAAAATGGGACGCTGTCTAAAGGAACACCGTCTTCGTCTAAGTATTCTTCTATATCTACACCTTCTGGATTACCGGCTCCAACCTCATGCAATGCAACAAGATGTAAAAAAACAAGAGCTATTAAAACTAAAGGCAATGCTACAACATGGAGAGCAAAAAATCTTGAGACGGTTATACCTGATATATAGTAGTCACCTCTAACCCAAAGTTCTAAGGATTCACCTATGTATGGAATAGCTCCAAACAAAGAAATAATTACTTGAGCACCCCAATATGACATTTGACCATACGGCAAAACATAACCAAGAAAACCTTCAGCCATCATTGCGAGATAAATCGCACAACCAAATATCCAGACAAGCTCTTTAGGTTTCTGATAAGACCCATATAACAAGCCTCTGAACATATGAAGATAAACAACAGCAAAAAACATTGATGCTCCTGTTGTATGCATGTATCTAATGACCCATCCATAATCAACATCTCTCATAATATACTCAATGGAAGAGAAGGCCTCTTCTTCAGTATTTGAATAAGGCATTATTAACCAAATTCCTGAAACAATCTGAATAATTAATACTACTGATGCTAGAGCTCCAAAAAGATACCAAAAGTTAACTTTCGAAGGAACGGGATGTTTTGATAAGTGCCTTTCAAATGTATTTACAATAGGTAATCTAGTATTAACCCAACCGAATAATTTTCCTACCATCTCACTCATTTAAGCAATTCCTCCATCTTCTCCAATTGTAAGTATTGATCCTTCAAAAAAATGTGGCGGTACAGGCAAATTAGTTGGTGCAGGTACGCCTTTATAAACCCTTCCAACCATATCGAACATTGATCCATGACATGGACAAAAAAAACCACCTGCCCATGAAGCATCCCACGGTTTTGGTTCAACCTCTGGATGGTACTTAGGCGAGCAACCTAGATGAGTACAAACTCCAGCAATAACCGTATATTCTGAGCTCTTAGATCTAGTGGGATTTATCCCTCTGTATGGCTCCTCTATCTGGTTAGAATCAGGATCAGCTAATTTAGGTAAAGTTGATTCTAAACTTTGCAAGCTTTCTTTTGTGTGTCTAATAACAAAGACGGGCTGCTTTCTCCATGCAACTTGTATTTGTTGACCATATTGCATCTTTGAAACATCTAATTTGACAGATGCACCAGCTGCTTTAGCTTTTGCACTAGGATTCCATGCTGCAATAAATGGAGTTGCTGCAAATGGAATACCTGATAAACCAACTGCGCTTGTTAAACCTATTAAAACCTTTCTTCTTGTATTGTCTTTTTCTTGCATTAGACCTTTGTGTGCTTAGATTGTACTAATAAAAAACTAGCGAATTATACCACTAATTTTATAGAAAAAATTTGAAAAAAATTAACGTTTTGAAAACTGCTTACTTTTTCTTGCCTTAACTAGACCAGGTTTTTTTCTTTCAACTTTTCTTGGATCTCTAGTTAATAAACCTGCTTTTTTAAGCTGAGGTCTTAGCTCCTCATCATATGAAATTAAAGCACGCGAAATACCATGTCTTATAGCGCCAGCTTGTCCAAAGCTACCGCCACCTTTAACCTTAATATTAATATCTAGTTTATCTGAAAGTTCAGTCATCTCTAAAGGCTGCATAACCAACATTTGAGCAACTTTTCTACCGAAGTAAACGTCTAGTTGTTTATCATTAACTGTTATATTTCCTTTCCCTGAAGAAAGATAAATTCTAGCTGATGAAGTTTTTCTTCTGCCAGTCGCATAATGAGTTTCAGTTGTCATACCGTTGGATTCCATTCAATTGGTTGTTGAGATTCGTGATCATGAATAGGCCCACTAAAGACCTTAAGCTTTTTAATCATAGATTTACCAAGTTTATTTTTTGGTAACATTCCTTTGACAGCTTCTTCTATAATTCTTTCAGGGAACTTTTCATTCATTTCTCTAAAAGTTTTAGTCTTTAAACCGCCTGGGTATAGGGAGTGAGAGTAATATTTTTTATCAGTAAACTTTGCGCCAGTTACTTTGATTTTTTCTGCATTGATAACCACTACGTAATCACCACCATCTGTATGTGGTGTAAAAGTTGGTTTATCTTTACCTCTAATCCTGTCAGCAATTTTTGTACTCAATCTTCCTAAAACCTTATCGGAAGCATCAACTACATACCATTGTCTTTCTATATTTTCTTTCTTAAGTGAGAACGTTTTCATAATCATATTTTTGTAAGATGCGAATATTAATGTTTACTTCAAAAATTAGCAATATTTTAGTGCATAATTCTTTAAATTAAATACTCTGACGTTTGCATTTCATTCAGTCTGCTTTGACACCTGTTCCATAAAATTTCTAATTTAGTACCTGTGTATAGCTTTTCATGATCAAAGCCATTAAAAAAGAATTTAATTTTTGTTTTGTCTCTATAGCAAATGTCTATAAAAGATATGAATCTTCTAATAATGTCTGCTGAATTATCATCGCAATATGTAAATTCATTTAAAAAAATCCATTCAACGTTTTTTGAGATTTCTATGTAGTCCTTAGATCCATTAGGCTCCTTAAAAAAATCACTGAAAGAAATCCATAAGAAGTCATCTGAAACGGCCTTACAGGTAAATTCTCGAGAATTAATGTTAAAAAAATTTTTAGCAAAATCTTTATTTTCAAAATTTTCTTCGATAATTGATAAAATATCTTCATCTTTAAACAGTCGATTGGGGTGTTGCTGATTAATATTCGCAATATTTCTTGTTCTGTAATCTACTATTCCATCTAGTTTATGAACATTTAAATACTTTTGCATAGTCTTCATAGCCTGTATAAATTTTTGCCTTTGAAGACCGTCTTTATATAAATCATTTGGATGTGCATTTGATGTGATATACAAAATTACATCTAATTGAATTAATTGGTTAAGCAAGTTTCCTATAATCATTGCATCAGCAACATCCTCGACTTGGAATTCATCAATAAAAATTATTTGATATTTTTTGCTTAAAGATTTAGCTATGAAGTCTATAGGATCGCTTTTACCAGATAAGTCAGCTAATTGGTTATGAATATTTTGCATGAAATCTATATAGTGAAATATAGCTTTATTTTGTTTCAATTGATTTATAAAAGACTTAGCTATAAGTGTTTTTCCCCTGCCTACTTCTCCCCAAATATAAAAACTTTTCTTATCTAATTTGCTTTTTTTAAATTTATTTATGAAACTTTTTTCTTGCGGAAGAGCTTTAATCATTTTTTGAATTAAATTAGATTGTGCTAAATCTATTTCAATTCCTTGGTTTTTTAAATTATCGATGATATTTTGAATCATTAATATTATGAATTTTGTACAAACAACTAAAATAAACTATTTACTAGTTATTTCAATAACAATATTTTTATCATGGGTATTTTTTTCTTATGATAAGAATAGATTTGTGTTTGCCGCTGGAAACTCTATAGAGTCTGTTGTGACCATATACTCCTATAATAACAATAGAAACTATGCAAATAATATTGGTTCTGGAGTAGTTTTTTCTAAAGATGGTTATATTGTTACAAATTTTCACATCATTTCTGGAAGTAAATTTATTAAGATTAAACTAAATGACGGCCAAGAGCTTGATGCTAATATTATTGGTGGTGATGCTAATGCTGATATTGCAGTATTAAAAATACAATCAAATGAGGAATTAAAGCCTATAAATATTTCTGATAGTAATGATCTTAAAATTGGAGATAAGGTACTAGCAATTGGCAATCCTTATGGAATTGGTATTTCTGTTTCAAGTGGAATAATTAGTGCAACCGGCAGAGACTATGGCAACCCTTATCTTGAGTTAATTCAAACAGATGCAGCAATCAATCCTGGCAATTCAGGTGGAGCATTAATCAATGAAAATGGTAATTTAATTGGTATAAATACAAAAATATTTTCTAGGACTGGAGGATTTCAAGGCCTTGGATTTGCAATACCATCAAATAATATTGTCCAAATAGCTTCTGAGTTAATTCAATATGGAAAAATAAGATCTGGGTGGATTGGCAATTTTAGGGTAAGTCCTATTAGATTAAATATTAAAAATAATTTAGTTAATGGTCTAAGAATAGTTGAAATTGATAATTACGGACCTTTGTTTGAAAAAGGTATCGGTATAAATGACATTATAATTAGTATCAATGGTGGCAAAGGTGAATGGAAAAATTTAACTTCCTCACTTAAATTTGCCAGCCTTGGAAATAATATTGTTTTTGAGATTTTAACTAGTGACAATAAATACAAAACAATTGAGATAAAATCAAGCGAAATAAAAGAATTAACTCGGTAATCTAATTATATTTGCTCCCAGGTAATTTAATTTTTCTTCAATTCTTTCGTATCCCCTGTCAATATGATAGATTCGATCAACCTTTGTTTGTCCCTTTGCGCATAAACCAGCTAAGATTAGGCTTGCCGACGCCCTTAAATCAGTTGCCATAACCTCTGCTCCATATAATGCATCTACGCCATTGATAATAGCCTGGTTTCCATTAATTTGTATGTCACATCCCATGCGATTTAGTTCTTGAACATGCATAAATCTATTTTCAAAAACAGTTTCATAAATATTCGATACGCCATCAGAGATAGCATTAATAACAGAGAATTGAGCCTGCATATCTGTAGGAAATTCTGGGAATGGTGCAGTTGTGATATCAACAGGTTTTGGCTTCTGTTGATTCATTGAAAGAGATATTGAATTTTTTGTAGTGATAATTTTAGCTCCAGTTTCTTTTAACTTATCTAGAACTTTATTTAGCCTTTCTGGATTGATACCATTGATTGTAATTTCCCCGCCAGTCACAACTGCAGCAACTAAATAGGTTCCTGCTTCAATTCTATCTGCTGGAATACTAAATTCAGTTCCATGCAAATCTCTTACGCCTTCGATAGTAATTTTATCTGTTCCAGCACCAGTAATTTTTGCACCCATATCATTTAGAAGGTCAGCAAGATCAATAATTTCAGGCTCTTTTGCAACATTTGTAAGTATTGTTGTTCCCTTTGCAAGACAGGCAGCCATCATTATATTTTCAGTACCAGTTACTGTTACGCCATCAAATTTTATTTTTGTTCCAACCAATCTATCTGCCCTTGCTTCTATGTATCCATTTCTTAATGAAATTGATGCTCCTAGTTGTTCGAGAGCATCTAAATGAAAATTAACAGGCCTACTACCGATAGCACAACCACCGGGCAAAGCTATTCTTGCGCTACCGTACTTTGCAACAAGTGGCCCAAGAACTAAGATAGAAGCCCTCATAGTCTTAACTAATTCATATCTTGCTTCTTTTTCCTTGAGCTTATTTGATGTTATGGTGAAATCCATATTTTCGTTAAGAAGTATTTCCGCACCCATTGAGCCAAGAAGCTCAAACATTGTAGTAATATCTTGAAGATAAGGTAAGTTTTTTAGAACAATGCTTTCATTAGATAATATAGTTGCAGCAATCATAGGGAGTGCAGCATTTTTAGCCCCAGAGCAGGATATAGTTCCACTCAATGAACCTCCTCCATTAATCAATAATTTTTCCATTTAATTTACTCTAGTTTCTATGCTTAATGCGTGAAGGTCGCCTGATTCAAATTGTTTTTTTAATGGCAATAAAACCATCTTATGTTGCTCTATTAATGAAATATCCTTAAAAGATTTCGATATAACCAATAATTTTAAGCTACATGAATCTCCTTCAAATAAACATTTAGCATCAGCTATCTCAGTAGAAATAAGTTTTTTTATTAGCTCTTTATCCACTTATTCCAGCATCCCCAGCATCTGAAACCCACCCTTCTAATGTGTCTTCTATATCGCCACTATTTTTATTTGCTAATGCTTGAAATTGATTTCTAAATGTTAGTCCAAGATTTACACCATTAACAATAATATTAACAATTGACCAACTATTATTTTTATTTTTTCTTAACTTGTAAGAAATTGGATATTTAGTACTTCCAGTATTTAGTATTTGCTGCACCTCAATATTTTTCAAATTATCTAAAACTAATACCTTGTTAGGAAAAACAGTAACAATTTTTTGATTTTCCCATTGAGCTAGAGTCTCAGCATAAGTATCTAATAATGAATCTTTAAAAACATCTACAAATTCATTTCTTTGATCTACAGTTGAAGCTAGATAGTATTTTTTTCCCATGACGCTGGCAGCAACTCTTTTAAAGTCGATCATAGGTTCAAAAATATCTTTAATTTTTTGTTCGTACTCCTCTCTATCCTCTAAAAACAATGCTTGATTTTCAATTAAAACAGTAATCATTAATTGAGCGTTATCATCAATAAAAACATGGGGATCATTTTCTGATACAAGTGGCATAGTAAATACCAAAAACATAATTGAAAATAAAAAATTTTTTATAACTGTAAACATTAGTCTATTATAGCATTTAGAAGATAATAAAAATCGAGTAAATTTATCAAACAAATGAAAAAATTTAATTACATAAGCTCTGCTAAAAAAACATTTAAAATAGAATCAGAAGCTATTAATAATTTATCAAAACAGATAGACAAAGACTTCGTTTCTTTATGTGATGCAATTAGGTTAAATGATGGGAAGTTTATAATAATGGGAGTTGGTAAATCTGGTCACATTGGACAAAAAATCTCTGCCACTCTCTCAAGTACTGGAACCGGATCTATCTTTATTCATCCAACTGAGGCTGCTCATGGTGACTTGGGTCTAATTGGAAAGAAAGATATTGTATTTTTAATATCTAATTCCGGAGAAACAGATGAAATCATAAATATTTTGCCGTCACTAAAAAGATTAACAAGGAAAATTACATCTTTAACAAGTAATAAAAAATCAACAATTGCTAAAGCATCTGATATTGGCATTGTAATTAAATCAAAAGAGGCATGTCCTTTAGATCTTGCCCCAACCTCATCAACAACAGCTGCTTTAGCGTTTGGTGATGCTCTAGCTATTGCTTTACTAGAATCAAAAGGTTTCACAAAAAAAGATTTTGCGTCCTCGCATCCTGCTGGAAAACTTGGAAAGAAATTAATTACTCAAGTAAAGCACCTAATGCATTCAGGTAAAGATATCCCCAAAGTAGGTATTAACACTTTACTTTCTGACGCTCTTATAGAAATCACTGATAAAAGTCTTGGAATTACTCTTGTAAAAAATCGTTCGAAAGTTGTTGGGATTTTTACAGATGGAGACTTAAGAAGATGTCTTAATCAAAAGATAGATATAAACTCAACCTTGATTAAGGATGTTATGACCAAAAAGTTTATTACCATTGAAGATGAAGCTTTGGCGATCGATGCTGCAGAAATTATGGAGAGCAACAAAGTTTTTACATTAGCGGTAATGAAAAAAGATAAGAATGTTGGCGTTATTTCAATGCATGATTTAATTCAGGCTAGGATTTTGTAATTGAAAACTTGTAATTTAAAAATAATTATTTCATTTTTATGTTTTATAGCAACAAATATAAATGCTGAATTTAGTTCAGATACCCTAACTATAAACTCCTCAACAATAGAAGTAGTAAAAGATAAGAATATGATAGTTTTTAATGGAAATGTATTTATAAAATCTAAAGATTTTGTAATAAATGCAGATAAAGCTATCTATAATAATCTTAATAAAATTATTTCTGTAAATGGAGCTCCCTCAAGAATTGATTCGGCCTATGAGGATAATATGTTCAAAGGTAGTGCGGATAAAATAGTTTTTTCTGAGGCTAATGAGGTTCAACTAATTGGCAATGCTCAAATGAACTATGAAAATATCGACATCTCTTCAAATGAGATTAGCTTTAGCTTAAAAGACGGAAAGATTACTACTAGTAATTAGGCATGCTTACAGTAAAAAATATTAAAAAATCTATCAAAGACAAAACTATAGTTGATGATGTTAGTTTTGATGTTCCTCTTGGGGTGGTAAACGGTCTATTAGGCCCTAATGGTGCAGGTAAGACAACGACCTTTTATATAATTGCTGGTCTACTTAAGCCAGATCATGGTGAGATTATTCTTGATGGTCAAGATATTTCTAAACTATCAATGCATGAACGATCAAAACTCGGAATCAAATATCTTCCTCAGGAGCCCTCAATCTTTCAAAATTTGTCTGTTTATGAAAATTTACTTGGTCTTGCAGAAATTTCTATACCAAAAAAAGAGGACATTGATAAATTTATTGGAAAATCAATAGAGGAATTTGGTCTATCAAAAATTATAGATCTAAAAGGCAGGCAATTATCTGGTGGACAAAGAAGAAAGGTTGAAATTGCAAGAACACTTGCAGCAGAACCAAAAATAATACTTCTTGACGAACCTTTTGCAGGTATTGATCCAATTGCTATAGATGACATAAAACAAGTCTTAAATAAATTAAAAGAAAAGAACATAGGCATACTAATAACTGATCATAATGTTCGAGAAGCTCTAGAGATATGTGATCAAGCAATGGTTATCAGTAATGGAACTTTAATAGCTGAAGGTGATAAATCCTCGTTAATAAATAATGAGATAGTCAAAAAAGTTTATCTTGGCAACATGTATAACTAAGATCTATGGCTATATCATTAATAAAAGAGTTTAGGCAAAAACAAAAAATCTCACTTACTCCTTTGCTAAAAAAATCTATAGATTTGCTTCAATTATCAAGATACGAATTAATTCAGAAAATTGATCGTGAGATTGAAATAAACCCATTTGTTGAAAAAGAAATATCTGAAGATTTTGATACTGATGAAAATTATAATGATTCTAGTTTTGATTTTAATGTAGCTGCAGTTGAAAATCTCAGAGATACATTGATTAATCAAATTAATGATTTGCGCTTAGATGAAAACGATAAAGGAATTGCTCTTACAATCATTGATTGTATTGATGAGTCTGGTCAACTCATAGAAGATATTAATGAAATTAATAAAATGATGCAGGGAAGAACTTCAGCTCAAGATATTGAAGACATACTTTTAAATGTTATTCATAACTTAGAGCCAATAGGAGTTGGCTATAGAAATTTTAAAGAATGCATAAAGATACAAATTATTAAAAAAGATTTTAATAAAAAAATTAAAGAATTATGTCTCCAAATATTAAATCAAAATCAATTAGATAGTCTTAGTGAGATAAATAGTACTTTTCTAAGTAAAGGATATGATGAATCTGATATTGAGAAGGCGATGTCAGAAATTAAATCATGTGATCTAAGTCCTGGTTTAAATTTTGAAAATACAAACTATGTGATTCCAGATTTAAAAATTGAACTTAAAAATGAATCTCTTTCAATTAATTTTATAAATGATACTTTTCCAACAATAAAAATTGATGAAGAGTTAATTGAACAAACAAGTTTACAATTAAAAAATAAACCAAATAAAGAACTTGCAGAAAAAATTCAGGATGCAAAATGGCTGTTGTCCTCTGTTAAAAAAAGAAATGATACCGTCATGCAGGTTGGAGAACTCATATGCAAACGACAAATTTCTTTTCTTCAAGATAATCCCCTTAAAATTAATCCTTTATCTAACAAAAATCTTTCTGATGAGCTTGGCTTACATCCATCAACTATTTCAAGAATACTTAGATCGAAATATATTGATACACCCAAAGGGATAATCCCTTTAAAGTCTCTATTGATATCATCTGTATCTAAAACAAGAGACGTTACACCAAACCAATTGATGCAATTAATTGAGTCTATTATTCAAGAAGAAAAAAAGCCCAAGAGTGATAATAAAATTGCCTTAGAATTGAATAAAAGAGGTTTTAATCTTGCAAGAAGAACAATTTCAAAGTACCGTAAAAAACTCAATATAGCTTCCTCTAGAAACAGGTAATCAAATATACAATAAGGTAGAATCAAGTGATGGAAAGCTTTGATGAAAAAAACAACCTTAATCTCTTATTAGATAATTCTGCAGAGTTAACTACAGAAGAAATAAGAAATCTTTTAAATGAATTATCTTCATCAGAGATTGCTCATGCATTAGAATCATCCCCTCCCAAGCAAAGAAAATTATTCTTTTCACTTTTAGAGACAAACGAAGAGGGAGATGTATTGGCTGATCTTGGAGAAGAAATCCAACAAGACTTAGTTTCAAATATATCTAATGAAGAATTGGCTGAAGCAGTAAAGCAACTTGAGCCAGATGAAACTGTAGATATTCTTCAAAACTTACCAGAAGATAGAATGAATACCATTCTTTCTAAAATGTCATTAAGAGATAGAAAAAGAATAGAAATTGGACTCACTTATCCCGAGAATACTGCTGGTGGTCTTTTGAATACAGACGTCATAAGTGTTAGGCCCAGCCATAGCATCGAAGTTGTCATTAATTACTTGAGGGATCAAAAAGATTTACCTGATAACACAGATAAAATTTTTGTAGTTAATAAAGAAGATGAGTATGTTGGTGAATTGGCAATAGGAAAAATCATAACTAGTAAGCCATGTTTATCTGTTCGAGAAGTAATGGATACAAGTGCAAATCCTATTTTTGTCAATCAAGATGATAAAGAGGTAGCTACAATATTTGAAAGAAACGATATTATATCCTCAGCAGTTATTGATGAGTCGGGTAAGCTCATAGGCAGAATTACAATTGATGATGTTTTAGATGTTATAAGGGAAGATGCTGATCAAAATTTTTTAGGGATGGCAGGTGTTGCTGAGGATACTTTTGCTCCACCAGGAAGAGCAGCAAGAAGTAGAGTATTTTGGTTAAGTATGAACCTTTTAACTGCCTTTATCGCATCTATGACAATAAATATATTCAAAGATGTTTTAGATCAAATTGTTTACCTTGCTATCCTTATGCCTATTGTTGCAAGCATGGGAGGAGTTGCTGCAACACAAACTTTAACAATAGTTTTGAGAGGGTTAACTTTAGAGCAAATTAATTCATCTAATTTACAATGGTTGTTTAAAAGAGAGTTGGCAGTATCTATTTTAAATGGATTCGTTCTCTCTATTTTGGTTGGTTTAGTAACATATTTTTGGTTCAATGAAATACTTCTATCGCTACTAATATCATTAGCATTAGTTATTAATTTAGTAAGTTCTGTAATAGCTGGAGTTTTTGTGCCTTTAATATTAAGAAGTTTAAATCAAGATCCAGCTATTGCTGGGAGTGTTGTAGTTACAACTGTCACCGACGTGATTGGATTTTTATCTTTTTTAGGCTTAGCAACAATATTTTTAATTTAGCCTATCTATCTTGGGCTCATCAATAGTTCCTTTAACTTGAAAATTTATTGTAGATATATCCTCAATAGCATCTTCAAAAATATTTTCAAAAACAACTCCGCCTGCAATAGCTGGAATGCCACCAAAAATGGCTGCATACCATGGAATATTTTCTGAGATTTTTAACCTTAGTGATAAATCTAAATTTAATTTATCTAACTCGCCTTTAGAATCTTTAATGACCTCACCAACCCATTTAAGTGTTGCTTCGTCTGTTTCAAAAACAATTGGAGATTCTATTAATGCTCTTTTTTTGCCTAAAATAATTTTTCCTGAAGCCCTATTAATATTCAAGATATTATCAGATGCATCATCTAAACCCTCAACAATTGCATTTAAATTTAATATTCTGAGCGCCCTTAAAAAAGTAGACTCTGGTATGTCCGAATCTAGATTTAAATCTTTAATTAAAAAGTCTAACCTACCTTCTAAATTTTTTAGATAATCCATGCTATTCCATTGAATATTAAGATCTGTATCAAAAAAATTAAATCTGTATTTAGATAAATTGTTAAAATATCCAGACGAGTTATCTATTCTATATTTACCCTTAATTTTATATAAATCTAAGCTATTGTTATAACTCATATATGCTTTCTGGTTATCTGAATTAGGCCCTATTTTTAATCTAGGACTATTAATATTAATGTTATCTATTGTTAATACATTTTTATTTTTCAATAAGTAAAAATCTATGTCTTGAATAAGATCATCTTCTGTTCGAATATTTTTTCCAATAAATCTTAAACTTATATTATCAATATCACTTGGAAGACTCGATTGAGCTAAATCAATCCCATTAAAATTAAATTTTGTATTATTCAATTTTATCTTTACAAAGTTTGTTTGATCTATATTTATATTCCCATTTAAGCTTTCACCAACCATTTTAATAATCGTCTCATCTTTAAATGTGATATCAAAATACTGGTTAATGAAGGTATTATTAAGAAAATTAAACTTTTTAGATTTCATCTTTATAGATTTCAGCGAGCTATTGTCACTATCTGAGCTATCAAAAAAGATATTATTTAAATCAATTTCATTAAAACTCAAATAAACATAAAATCCATTTTTGTGTTTATTTTTTTTAATAACTTCTTCAAATCCTTTACCAAAAGAAAAAAAGCCATATCCCTTAGAATCAATTGAAGACTCTATATTATTATTTTTAATTTCATATATTGGCTCAGAAATGTTATCAATGTATATTTGGGTCTTTAAAAATTCATTTGTATCTTTTTTTAATTCACTAATACTTGAAGAAATTTTAGTATTCATCAGATCAGATAATAATTTCATTGAGGCCTTTTCTTCAGTAATAGTCATAACTGTATTGAAAATTTCATAGCCAGATATATCAAAATATCTATTCGAATTAATTAAAGTGCTCATATCAACTGTGATATCAGTTCTAACTATAAAATTGTTGTTATTTTTTACCTCAAGTGCGCCCTTAATCCTTTGATTGGGTATTTGTGATTGGAATAAGCCATACAGGGAATTTTTTCCTGAAAATATTGTGGCATCAATTTCATCTATAATATATCCAGAGTTATTTACTAACTGTGAATTCTTGAAAACTAATCTATCAAACCTTCTAGATTCCTTAGTTCCATAATTAAAAATACCTTTAGAGCTAAATCCAAGATTAATATCATGACTTTTGAAAGCTTCCAAATTAAAAAGATTTTTATCAGTTATTGATTTGCTGTCAAAAGAGTGCTTGCTTGAGTAATAAATTGATTCTGAGCTTAAATCAAAGAGAGCCTCTATATGAACGAATGGATAAGAATTGATAATACCTTGATGAAAAATAGCTTTGGAGTTTTCTTCACTAAATAATAAGGAGAAGGATTTTGATTCAATTTGTAAACCATTGTTTAAAATCTTTAAATTTGTGCCTTTAATTAAAAATGGCTCAGAGACTTCTCCAGAATTGCCATCAGAAAGTCGAATAGAATCTATTTCCAATATAGATAGACTAAGATATGGTTGAGTTAGTGACTCATATATATTAACTCCAATTTTAAACTTAGGTATATAAGCTATTTCATCGCTGTTTCTATTTTTTAATGTTATCTCTTCCATTAAAAAGTTTGGCTTGAATAAGCTTTTATTCGAATCTATAAATTTAACATCTATAGAGTAATTATATAAAAATGCCTTATCTATTATCTTTAATGTCTGATTTGGTTTGTATATTAAAAATGCATAAAAGATACTTAGAATAAAAACAAAAATAAAAATTAAGAAAAATATATATAGAAAAAATTTCTTAAATTTATTCACTCTATTGAAGTGTTAACGAGGGGAAATACAATCTTAGCATTGCGATTACTAAAAATAAAAAAGTATTAAAAACAAGGCTGATGAAAAGAACTAAATAGGAGAAATTTTCTAAATTTATAAATAAATGAGAAAAACCTATATAAAAAACAGATGATCCACTAAAAAATAGACAAATCTGAATAAAAGAAAAAAGCTTAAATGTGTTTGCATAACTGTTCACAACATAAGCCATCATTGAAAATAAGGCAGCATTTAAACCAATAGGAGAATCAGAGATAAAATCAACATATAAACCAAATAAAAAAGCATATAAAGCGTTTGTGTTGAATCTAGATTTATATATTACAAAACTAAATAATAAAAAAGTAATAGGTATATTTATATAGGCCTTAATTAATATAGGTGCTATATAGCTTTCGATTATATTTGCCACGAATATAGCTACTAGAAGTTTCATGACACCAATGTTTCTCATAAGCCTTCAACGACCCCTATATAAATACTTTGCAAAGGATCAGCCACTAAATCTAAATCAAAGTGAATGTTGTTATCATCTATAGTGTTAATAGCGGATACATTGCCTATTAATACGTTGCTAGGATATATTCCGCCCATCCCAGAAGAGAAGAATTCTTGTCCAATCTCGATAGGATCTGGCCAAATTAGCTTGCTGTAAGTACAAGTAATAACTCCAGGCCTTCCAGATCCCCTTGCATTACAAAAATGGTTGTCAGAAATTATTGGTATAACATGAGAAATATCAGTTAAGAGAAGGACTTCAGCAATAGATTTATCATAGATAATTTGGCCTACAATTCCTTGATTATTTATTACTGTACTTCCAATAAAGTCTATATCTTTGTTATTAAATATTTCAATAAACATTTTATGCTGGCTACAACATAAATACTTTTCTATATCAAAGGAATTTATCTTTGCAAGATGAAATGGCTTATTTATATTATTTAAATCTAAAAATTTTTTAATAGATGCATCATCTGCAAAAAAATTAGAGTCTCTTGAGATAATAAAATTTGTAATAAAGCTATTATCTAGCTCTTGTTTTAATTTTTTATTTTCTTCTATAAGCTTTGATTTTTCTTTAGAAATTTCAAAAATATAATTAACAGGATCAATTGTTACTCTTTTTAAAAGGTATGAAGAAGAAATCGTAAAAGATTTATATAGATTTTTTGCTCTTTCAAAACTTTTATAATTTATATCTAGATAAAGCAGAAAAGAAGATAGCGCAATACAAAGAAAATATAATGCTTTTGAACCTGAGGTGGGTGCTACCCTCGACATATTATTTACTCAGATGAAAGTAGATCTATATTATATTTATCCATAATTTCTAGAGCCTGACCTCCACCTCTTGCCACACAAGTTAAAGGGTCTTCAGCACAAATTACAGGTATTCCAGTTGAGCTTGAAATAAGTTTATCAAGATCTCTCATTAAGGCGCCTCCTCCAGTTAAAACAATACCTCTTTCAGCAATATCTGCTGCTAGCTCTGGAGGTGATAATTCAAGAGCATTTCTAATAGCTCTAACAATGCCATATAAAGGATCTCTCATGGCTTCAAATATCTGTTCGCTATTAATAGTAAAAGTTTCAGGTATCCCTTCTGCAAGATTTCTACCAGTAATAGACATTTCAAGTTTTTCTGATTCAGCAGTAGCACAACCAATGGTATATTTTATCTTCTCCGCAGTTGATTCTCCAATAACACATCCATAATTTCTTCTGATCCAAGATGTTATAGATTCATCCATTTTGTCTCCACCAATCTTTACAGACTCTGAGTAAACTACTCCGTTTAGAGAAAGAATAGCAATTTCAGAAGTGCCTCCTCCAATATCAACAACCATATTACCACTAGCTTCTTCAACTGGAAGACCAGCTCCTATAGCAGCTGCCATTGGTTCCTCAATAAGTTTTACATCTCTTGCGCCTGCTCCAAGAACAGACTCTCTAATAGCTCTTCTTTCAACTTGGGTGGATCTGCATGGCACACATACTAGAACTCTGGGACTGGGTTTTATAAATCTTTGCTCATGGACTTTTGCAATAAAATGTTGCAACATTTTTTCAGTTACTTGAAAGTCTGCTATTACTCCCTCTGATAATGGTCTGATTGCTTTTATATTTCCAGGAGTACGTCCTAGCATTTTTTTTGCTTCAGTCCCTACTGCAACAACAGTTTTTTGACCTCTAGCTTCCCTAATAGCAACTACAGAAGGTTCATCAAGAACGATACCTACATCTTTGGTGTATATAAGAGTATTTGCAGTACCTAAATCTATAGAAAGATCATTTGAAAAATAGCCTCTAACGGTCTTAAATATATTGAATTCCACGTGATTCCTTAAAATATATGTAAATAATTAATAAGTTGAGTTAACATCCCCCAACTAATTTATAATAATATCCTATATATGGACAAGAAAACAGTTTCAACTATAGCTTACCTATCAAGACTTGCTCTAAATGAAGAAAATGGTGAAAAAATTACTCAAGACCTTGAAAATATCATCAAATTTGTAGATCAGCTAGAAAATGCTAATACTCAAAATATTGAGCCTCTTGCTAGCCCTTTAGAAAAAACTGCTAAGACTCGTAATGATGAAGTAACAGCAAAAAATCGAAAAGAGACTTTTTTAGAAAGATCCCCAAAATCCAATGACGACTATTTCTTAGTTCCAAGGGTTGTAGAATGAGTATTCAATTTAAAACCATAAATGAGCTATCTCATATGCTCAAAAATAAAGATATATCAAACAAGGAATTAATAGAAGAAACATTTTCTTTAATAGATACTAATACCCATTTAAATGCATTTGTAACTTTAAATAAAGATGCTTCACTTCATAAAGCAGAAGAATTAGATAAAAATCCATCATCTCTAGCTCTAGCAGGCATTCCAATAGCGCAAAAAGATCTTTTTTGTACAAAAGATTTAAGAACTACATGCGGTTCAAATATGCTTTCAAGTTTTATACCTCCTTACTCAGCTACAGTAATTGAGAATTTAGAGAATGCTGGATGTATATCAGTCGGCAAAACAAATATGGACGAATTTGCAATGGGTTCTTCAAATGAAACAAGCTTTTATGGAAATGTCCAAAACCCTTGGGGAGATAAACTTGTGCCTGGGGGAAGTTCTGGAGGTTCTGCTGCTGTTGTTGCAGCTGGAATAGTCCCTGCGGCCTCAGGAACTGACACTGGCGGATCTATTAGGCAGCCAGCATCATTATGTGGAATAAGTGGTCTTAAGCCTACATATGGAAGAATATCTAGATGGGGAATGATTGCGTTTGCATCTAGTCTTGATCAAGCTGGGCCAATGGCAAGAACAGCTGAAGACTGTGCCCTGCTCTTAAATGAGATGTGTTCTCATGACCACAAAGATACAACATCGCTTGATGAGGCTATCCCAGACTTTACTAAAGATCTAAATTTGCCAATTAAAGGCTTAAAGATTGGTCTTGTTAAAGAGTTTGATTTATCGAAATTAGATAATGAAGTTGTAAAAGTTTTTGAGGAATCCAAAAAGCAATATGAGTCATTGGGTGCTGAATTTATAGATATTTCTTTACCTAATATATCTCTATCTGTTCCAACTTACTATGTTGTTGCACCTGCTGAATGTTCTTCTAACTTATCAAGGTTTGATGGAGTAAAGTTTGGGAAAAGATGTGACGATCCAAAAGATCTTGAAGAGTTATATATTAAAACTAGATCAGAGGGTTTTGGAGATGAGGTTAAGCGAAGGATTTTAATTGGTTCTTACGTATTATCAGCTGGGTTTTATGATGCTTATTATAAAAAAGCTCAACAAGTAAGAAGACTTATTAAAAATGATTTCGACAGTGCTTTTAAGCAGGTTGATGTCATCATGTCTCCAACTACAAGAGGTGGGGCATTTGAAGAAGGATCAAAAGGTGATGATCCTATACAAATGTATTTAGAAGATTTATTTACAATACCAGCAAATTTAGCTGGCTTACCAGCCCTATCAATTCCAAATGGCATAGTTGATAACAAACCTATAGGTTTGCAGTTAATTGGTAATTTCCTAGAGGAAAGTAAATTACTTCAAGTTGCTCATAATTTTCAAATTTCTACTGATTGGCATAAAAGAACACCAAATGGAGATGTTAAATCATGAGCTGGGAAACAGTAATAGGATTAGAAATACATGTTCAGCTTTCTACCGAATCTAAGCTCTTTTCAGGCGGTTCAACTGGTTTTGGTGCAGAGCCAAATACGCATGTTGATCTAATAGATTTAGGTCTACCAGGTGTTCTTCCTGTTGCAAATAGAGAAGCTTTTTACAAGGCAATTCGTTTTGGACTTGCTACAAATGCAGAGATCAATCAAACATCAACATTTGATAGAAAAAATTATTTTTACCCTGATCTTCCAAAAGGTTATCAAATAACACAAATGGCTTTGCCTGTTGTTGGAAAAGGTTCAATAAAAATTGAAGTAGATGGTGAGGAAAAAATAGTTAATATTACAAGGGCTCATCTTGAAGAAGATGCCGGTAAATCTATTCATGATTTATTTGATGGTGAAACAGGGGTTGATCTTAATAGAGCTGGCACACCTTTATTAGAGATTGTTTCTGAACCTGAAATATCTAATGCAAAAGAGGCAGTAGCCTACTTTAAAGCCATTCGACAAATAGTTACTTTCCTTGATATATGTGATGGAAATATGGCTCAAGGTTCTATGCGATGTGATGTTAATGTTTCACTTAAAAAGTCAGATGAGGATAAGTTAGGCACAAGAGCAGAAATAAAAAATATAAATTCTTTTAAATTTATTGAAAAAGCCATTAATTATGAAATTGAAAGGCAGGCTAGAATTCTAGAATCTGGAGAGACAGTAGTCCAAGAAACTCGTTTATATGACAGTATTAAAAACGAGACAAGATCTATGAGATCCAAAGAGGAAGCGAATGATTATCGATATTTCCCTTGTCCCGATCTTCTTCCAGTAGTTATTTCAGATGATGAGTTGGATGAAATTAAAAACAATTTACCTGAATTGCCAGATGAAAAAGAAAGACGATTTATTGAAGAATCTAATTTAGATGTTTCTGAAGCTAAGATCATTGCATCATCAAAAACTATGGCAAATATGTTTGAAGAGGCTTGTGATAAAACGGATGACGCCAAACTTATTGCTAATTGGCTTGTTGGTGATATCAGTGCTCTTCTTAATAAAGATAATATAGATTTAGAAGAATCAAAGTTAACATCTAGTAATTTTGCTGTATTAATAGAAAGAATTTCAGACAAAACAATATCTGGGAAGATTGCTAAATCAGTTTTAGAAGAAGTCTGGGAATCTGGTAGGAATGTAGATGAAATTATTGAAAACAAAGGCTTGGTTCAGATTCAAGATGAGTCATTACTTGAAGAAATTGCTTTAAAAATAATTGAAAATAACCCTTCCCAAGTTGAAGCCTATAAAAGTGGTAAAGATAAACTTTTTGGTTTTTTTGTTGGTCAAGTAATGAAAGAAACTCAGGGTAAAGCAAATCCCCAAAGTGTAAATGAGATTCTAAGAAAACTTTTAGGCTAGCAAGCTATACTATAAACATACTAAGAGTTTCTGCAATATATGCTGGTTTCTCAACGCCTTTTATTTCCATAGTAACTTTAGTTTTAGATAAAAATTGTCCAGGATTTTTTTCAGTAATATCCAAGCATTCCATTCTAATCCTCACTTCAGAATTAACTGGAACAGGACTTAGGAATCTTACTTTATCTAAACCATAGTTTAATCCCATCTTCATTCCATCAATTACTAAACCCATCCCCTGAGAGAAAGGAATTCCAGCACAAAGAGATAGAGAAAGGAAACCATGAGCAATAGTTGAACCAAATATGGGCTCTGCCTGCTCTGGATCAACATGAATAAATTGATTATCAAGTGTTGCTTCAGCAAACTTATTTATTTGTTCCTGATCAATTTTTATCCAGTCTGAAAGACCAACTTCCGTTCCAATAACTGATTCTATTTCTGATGGTTTGATAATTTTAAGCATCTTCATTCTCCATATAGTAATTATTATATTCTTCTCTTAATTCAAATTTCTGTAGTTTTCCAGTTGCGCCATGGGGAAGTTCTTGTAAAAATATTATTTCATCTGGAAGCCACCATTTTGCTACTTTAGACGCCAAGAAATCTAAGATACTTTGTTTATCTACAGGCTCCCCATTATTACTAACGATGAAAAGCATTGGTCTTTCATCCCATTTAGGATGAGGTATCCCAACAACACACGCTTCAGCAACCTCAGGATGACCGACAGCAGCATTTTCTAAATCAATAGAACTTATCCATTCTCCACCAGACTTAATAACATCTTTAGCTCTATCTTTAATTGTCATATAACCGTCTTGATCTAAGACTGAAATGTCACCTGTATCAAACCAGCCATCTTTATCTACAGCATCTTTTTCGGCTTTAAAATACTTTTGAAGAACCCATGGACCTCTTACCATTAAATGTCCTTGCGACTCTCCATCTTTAGGTAGTTCTTTTCCTGAGTCATCAACAACTTTAAGTTCAATCCCATACATTGGCCTACCCTGTTTTAGCTGAACAGCATACCTATCTTCTTTGCTCATTTTTTCCATTTCAGGTGTCATGAAATTAGATGTTCCAAGGGGACTCATTTCAGTCATTCCCCAGCCCTGTATTACATTCACGTCATGAACTTCATCAAATTCTTTTAATATTGCTAGTGATAATGCTGAACCACCTATCACAGTATTTCTTACAGTTTTTAAGATTTTATTATTATCTCTGCAGTAGGCTAATAGCCCCATCCAAATAGTTGGCACACCAAATGCCAAAGTAACATCCTCTCTTTCAATTAAATCATAGAGAGGTTCTCCTTCCATTTGCATTCCAGGCATTACTATTTTTAAACCAAACATTGGAGCAAAATAAGGAATTCCCCAAGCTAAAACATGGAATAAAGGAACAACCATTAATATAGCCTCATCAGGACTAATTGTTAGTCCAGTTAGCGCAGCTTGAGAATGAAGTATATTTGATTTATGAGAATATAAAACACCCTTAGGGTTTCCTGTAGTTCCCGATGTATAACATAGTCCACATGCAGCATCATCTTCCATTGCAGGCCACTCATAATCTTCATCACCAGATTCTATATACTCCTCATAAGATATTGCATTTTTCAAGCCAGTTTCTGGCATCTCTGATTGATCACAAAGAATAATATATTTTTCAACACAACTAAGTTGATCTTTTAAAGCCTCCATCATAGGAACAAAAGGGGCCTCTACAAAAATGATTTTATCTTCTGCATGATTAATAATATAGACAGCTTGCTCAGGGTGAAGTCTAAAATTTAAAGTATGACAAATTGCACCCATTCCTGATATACCGTAATACATTTCTAAATGACGATAAGTATTTAATGCTAGAGTTGCTAGAACATCTCCTTTTTTATATCCATCTTTTTCTAATGCTGATGCAAGTTTTCTTGACCTGATGCATACTTCATCATAATTTGTTCTATGTACTTCACCAGATACCATTCTGCTGATAACTTCTTGTTTTGGATAAATGTTTCTTGCATGTTCAATAATGCTAGCCACGTTTGGAGTCCAATTTTGCATGTCACCGATCATATAATTTCCCCTCTATAATAGTTGCTATAAATTATATAAGAAGGAACAATGAATTGTTAAAAAAAATATAAACTAATTATGACCCTTAAAGAATTAATAAAATCTAGATATTCCGTAAGAAGCTTTACCGATGAAATGGTAGGTATAAAAAAGATTAAAGAGATACTAGATATTGCAAATTCTGCTCCTTCGGGAGGAAATATTCAGCCTTGGAAAGTTTATGTTGTTACTGGCAATTCAAAAAATAAGCTTACAAGCAAAGCACTCCATAATTTTGATAATGGTGTTCAAGAAGAAATAGCTTACGAAATTTATCCAAAGCCATTAGAAGATGAATATAAAAGAAGAAGATCTCAATGTGCTGCAGATATGTATAACGCCCTTTCCATTGAGAAAGATGATATTGAATCAAGATTAAAACAAGTAAGAGAGAATTTTAGATTTTTTGGTGCCCCAGTTGGAATGATAATAACAATTGATAAATCATTTGCACAAAATGGATGGGGTCATGTTGGAATGTATCTTCAAAACTTATGCTTGGTAGCCATTGATAATGGATTGGGAGCATGTCTTCAAGAGTCTTGGTCAATTTATCCACAAACAGTAAAAGAGGTAATTGGTCATGATGATAATGAAGTTATATGGTGTGGTGTTGCTTTGGGCTATCCAAATAAAGATAATCCAATCAATCAATACAGAACTTCAAGAGAAAATATTGATAAATTCGTTTCTTTTCTTGATTAGTCTATTGGATATTTAGATTGGAATTAAAAAATACCTTCCTGGAAAAAATGCATTCTATGTATAAAGAATGCAATCCAACGCCTGCACTTTCTCCAAAAATGCTTCTGTTTAATGAGGATCTTGCAAAAGAGATAAATCTTCATTACTTAATTGAAAATTCTAATGAACGCCTTGATATTTTATCTGGAAATAAACTTATTAAAGACTCTAAACCAATAGCTTTTGCATATTCTGGTCATCAATTTGGGCATTTTAATCCAAATCTAGGTGATGGTAGAGCGCTTCTTTTAGGAGAGATATTAGATCAACAAGGCAAATTAAAAGATATTCAGTTAAAGGGTTCTGGACGTACTCCTTTTTCTAGAAGGGGTGATGGCAAATCTGCTTTAGGCCCGGTTTTAAGAGAATACTTGATAAGTGAAAGTATGCATATTCTTGGTATACCAACCACTCGTTCATTGGCGGCAATCAATACAGGTGAAAAGGTTCATCGAGATGAGGAAACTTATGGCGGAATAATGACAAGGGTGGCTTCAAGTCACATTAGGATTGGTAGTTTTGAATATGCCTACAAAAATAAAGATATATCAGTAGTTAAAGATTTAGCAGATTATTCAATTTCAAGACATTATCCCGATACAGCTAGTTTAGATAATCCCTATTTAGCTTTTTTTGCTGCTGTTTGTAACGAGCAAGCTTCTTTAGTTGCTAGTTGGATGACAGTGGGATTTATACATGGAGTTATGAACACAGATAATATGGCTATATCTGGAGAAACAATTGATTATGGTCCATGTGCTTTTATGGATGCCTATGACCCAGCAACAGTATTTAGCTCAATTGATGTAAATGGCAGATATGCCTATGGGAATCAGCCTGCAATATTAACTTGGAATTTAACAAGATTAGCAGAAACACTGATACCTTTGGTTAATAAAGATAAGGATGAGTCCATCAAACTACTTACTGAAGTTCTTCAATTAATAAAACCTGTTTATACAAACTATTGGCTATCTTTAATGAGATCTAAGATAGGTCTTTCTAAAGAAGAACAAAATGATATTGAGCTAATTACAAACTTACTTGAAATCATGGAGGAAGAAAAAGCTGATTTTACCAATAGCTTCAGATTGTTATCCAAGGCTTTAATTGGAGATACTCAATCAATTAGAAAGTTATTTAATAATTCAAGAAGGTTTGATGGCTGGATGATGATTTGGCAAGAAAGGATTTCTCAAGAAGGTGTTGCTGAAGAAAAAATTGCAACTTCAATGAATAAGATAAACCCAATTTATATTCCTAGAAACCATAAAGTTGAAGAAGTTCTTAAAGCAGTTGTAAATGAGAATGATATGAAGCCTTTTTCTAGTTTATATTCGATATTGCAAAATCCATATAAAGAAATTATTGGACTTGAGTCATTTTCAGAGCCGGCTCCTGAATCTAATATTCCTTATAAAACATTCTGTGGCACTTAAACTTTAAACAAAGGATCTAGGCTCTCTTGAAAAAATTTCTTTAATCATTGGTGTAAAATACTCTAAGGTCTTAGTTTCATAGTCTGGATCAAACGACACCTGGTCCCATTTTGAACAAAAATCTACACAGTCCTTATAGTAAGGATGATTTTTATGCTTATCTCTAAGATTTCTATTTTCATCATAATGGTGCATCCAGTAATATCCCTGGAATAATCCATGATTTAAAACAATCCAGTAATTCTTTTCACTAATATAAGGTCTAAGTAGCGCTGCCGAAACTTGAGAGTGATTTGATGGTGATATGACATCACCAATATCATGCAGTAAAGCACAAACAATAGTTTCAGTGTCTGCTCCATCATTTTCTGCCCTAGTAGCAGTTTGTAAGCAATGCTGAAGCCTGGAAATTTTATATGGTGATTCACCATCCATCATTTCAAGCCAATTAATAACTCTATTAAATAATTGCCTTTCATTTTCAGAATCATGAATTGCTATAAGATCATAATCATTTTTTGTTCCATCATTCATTGATGTAAATTCAACTTTTTTTGTCAATTTAACTACCCCTTTGATTTTTATAAAGAACTAAATTATTTTCAACATTATCCATTTCATAATAAGCATCTTGAAGATGACGCTTTCCATTTGGTTGAAACTCGCATCTCCCATGCAGGACTCTATGACCAGAAACTAAAAGTATATGACCTGATTCAAGTCTAAATTTTGATTTATATTTTTCACTATTAATCCTATTACACAATTCATGGTAGGCTGAGTAAAATAAATCCAAGTTATGGGTTTGTGGGTCAATCATTTGCATTAGCTGATTTGAAAATCTAAATCCAATAATTTTATTTTGTAAGTTTAATCTTACAATCGGTTCATTTGCAAAGGTCTCATTTTCCTCATCAAACTCTCTAAATGGCACTGGAAAACTGCATAAAATTTTAAACAGCTCAGGATAATCATTTTGTAAATCTTTAAGAACAGAATATCCATCTACAATCATTGATTCGCCCCCCTCACATTCATTAACTAACATATGAAGAGCTTGCACACTTGGTGGCCAAGAGTAACTTGCAAAATCATTATGAGGAGGTACCTCTAGAGACGTGTGAGCAATATTATAGACGTGCCCTTCTATTGAGACATTATGGATTCTTTCAAATAAGACCTCTCTTATTGGGCCAAGCCTATCTTTCAAAAACTCCAATGAATTTGGAGTAGTTGGAGAATCTTTTATACAAATTGCCCCTTTAGAAATAAATTCAGAAATAGCATCAATTGCTGTTTCAGTATTATTTAAAAAATCATGCCAATCAAAATATTTTGGACTAAAATCATTGGTCCAAAATATTTTTTCTGGTTTTCTTGATTTTTTTAATAGATCTATATCTTTTAGTTGGATTATTGTCTTATGATTATCAGGCCAACATACATTAATACACTCATTACTTATGTTAACTTCTTGGGGTCTTAAATCTGAAGGAACGGTGCTTAATATAAATCTCTTTTCTTGGGTTTCTTTTATTCTGCAGATATAACAAGGGCAGTTATCTCTTATCCACAAATAAGGAAGATCGTATTGAAGCTTTTTATTCTTGAAGATTTGTAGTGATCTTTCACTTAGTTGATAGTCCATGCTTAACTCCCTTAACTATTAAACATAATATTAAAAATAATATTCCTAAAAAATATTTAGAGCAATAAGATTTTTTTTATTTTTTTCCAATAGTAATTCTAGGTTGCAATTGAAAATCATTAATTAATACAATATTTTTGAAGCCGTAATTGATCATTATGTTTCTGACTTCATTTGCTTGACTGTTGCCATGTTCAAAAGCTAACAAACCATCTTTTTTTAAGACTTTTATAGCTTGCGAAGATATAAGATCAAAATCTCTGAGGCCATTTTGTTCAGCAACTAAAGCTGAAATTGGCTCATGCTTAAGCTCCTCAAGATGAGGATCAAAAGGTGCCACATATGGAGGATTACTTACAATAATATCAAACATGTTTTCTTTTAAAGAATTTAGCCATATAGAATTAATTAAATAAAAATTACTTAGATTAAATTTTTGTTTGTTAATCTTTGCGACCTGAAGAGCAGCTAATGAATAATCAACGCCATAAATAAGAGTTTCAGGATTTAATTTTGCAAGAGAGGCGCCTATACATCCTGAACCAACTCCGGCATCTAAAATCTTCACTCCAGGGCTAAGATTCAAATTATTAATATGATCTACAAGTATTTCTGTTTCGGGTCTAGGAATAAGCACTCTCTCATCAACAAAAAAATCATTTTGATAAAAAGAAGATTTCTGCAAAATATAATCCAAAGGAATTCCATTTTTTTTCTTTTCAAAAAAATCATTTATTGAATTCTCTTCTTCCTTTGAGAATTTATGATTATCAACAAATAAAGATAAGTCATTTAGATCAAGTTTTTCTTTAATATAGAAGATTAGCTCTTTACCAATATGACTCTCATCAGGCCAGATTTCTTTAATTTTTTTATTGTAATAATTGAGATCTTTTATCAATTATTCAGATTCTAGTTGAGATAGCATAGCTAGTTGATTTTCAGCCAATAAGGCATCGCATATAGTTTTTATGTCACCATCCATAATTTGATCTAAATTATGCTGAGTTAATTTAATTCTATGGTCTGTCATTCTTCCTTGCGGAAAATTATAGGTTCTAATTTTCTCACTTCTGTCCCCTGTTCCAACTAAAATTTTTCTTTCACTTGCAATACTTTCTTGCTGACTTTCAATTTCTTGTTGTTTTAATTTTGAAGCAAGCAGCGATAAAGCCTTTTCTTTATTTTTATGTTGAGATCTTCCATCCTGACATTCAACAACAAGCCCAGATGGTATATGAGTTAGTCTTACTGCTGAATCAGTTTTATTGACATGCTGGCCACCTGCGCCAGATGCTCTAAAGGTATCCACCCTTAAATCGTTTTTATCAATTGCAATATCTTGAACCTCTTCAACCTCAGGTAATATTGCTACGGTGCAGGTTGAGGTATGAATCCTGCCCTGAGATTCAGTTTCTGGCACTCTTTGTACCCTATGAACACCAGATTCAAACTTTAAGACTTTAAAGACACTCTTGCCATTTAATTGAGCTACAACCTCTCTGATACCACCTTGCTCTGCTTGCTTAATATCAATGACGTCTACACTCCAACCTTCTCTTTCTGCTAATCTTGAATACATTCTATAAAGATCGCCTGCAAAAATACCAGCTTCATCTCCGCCCGCACCTGCTCTTATTTCAAGAAATGCAGAACCGTCGTCCGCTGAATCTTTGGGTAATAGCATCAACTTTAATTCTTGTTCTAGTTTTTCTGGCTTTCCAGATGATTCTTTTAATTCATCTTCTGCCAAACTTTTTAAATCTTCGTCGCCAGATTCAAGAATTTCATTAGCATCATCAATGGCCTCTAATACAGCATTATATTCTTGGTATTTTTCTACAATTGGCTTTAGGTCTGCAAATTCTTTATTCAACAGAGTATAGTTGTCCATGTCTTTGATAGTTTCTGAGTCAATGAGAAGCGCTTCTATTTCAGAAAGTCTTTCTTTGAGCTTTTCTAGTTTTGCTAGCATTGAGTCATGCATTTTGGATATATCTTTTAAACATGGATTCAATTATATGACTATCAATATTTTTAATATCTGGAGCTTTAATAAAATTTTTATCTTCAGACTTGATGATTGCTATATTCATTAGCATTTGTTTTAAATCTTCAGCAGATTTAAATCTTTCAATTTCTTCATCCGATAGCTGGTTAAGAAAAAGTTCTAATTTATGCTGAGTTTCATCTTTGAATAATTTTTCTTGAATTGAGCTGAGTGCCTTTTGCGACTCAATGACAATAATATTTAATGCTTTCTCAGCCTCAATAACTCTTTGGCCATAATTATCCTGTGTAATCTTTTCAATGTCATCAATTGAAAAAAGGTATGCTTGTTCTATATTTTTGATTTCCTCTTCTATATTTCTTGGTACAGATAAGTCGATTAAAAGCATAGGTTTATTTCTTCTAACCCTTAAAGCATTTTCTATGGAGCCCTTCCCTATTAGAGGCAAGTCTGTTGCTGCAGACGCTATGACAATATCAGCTTTTTCTAATTCATTGTGTAATTGATCTAGTGATGATGGAATAATCTCGAACCCATCTGTGATAGTTATTTTTTTTATGCTTCTATTAACAGCACTTATATTAGTAATACCTTTTTTTATCAGTTCATCGATAATAGCGTGAGCTAACGATCCCGCGCCAAGAACAAGAATATTTTGACTTTGTGGATCTTCAAATATATTTTTAACCAAATTTAATGAAAGTCCACTTACAGACAACGGATTAAGTCCAATATCAGTTCTTGTTCTAACTCTTTTTACAATTTCTATAACTTTTTTTGTATAAGATAAAAGTTTTGGCTTCGCGATATTATTATTTTTAGCTATTTTTATAGCCTTTTTAAATTGTCCCAATATTTCTTGCTCACCAAGTACTTGAGAATCAATGCCTGAAGCTACCTTACACATATGAATTAAAGCATCTTGGTTAAAAAGAAAATAAAAACTTTTACTTGGTATACCTTTGGTACCAAAGAAATTTATAGTTTCTTTAAAAATATTCTTTGCAAGACCTGGCTCAGCTACTAAATAAACTTCAGTTCTATTACATGTAGAAATAGCAAAAAAAGAATCTATCCTATCTTTAAATTTTTCTTTTAAGAAACTATCTAATAAAATCTGGCTAGACTCATTTATAATGAATTGTTCTCTTTCAGAAACATTAGACGTTTTATGATTTATGCCGAATAACTGTAGTTCCATCTTTAATAATAAGTTTTATTTAACACTTTTATGTGGGTTTTTGTTTTCATGTGCCAGTTCTAACCCGTCTTCAAATTTATATAATGACTTTAGTGGCAAAATATTACTAAAATCTCTTCAAAACCAACAAATCTCATATAACAGCAATATTATTATTTATGAGAATCGTTCCATTATACAGATTACGAAGCCTTTTATTGGGAATGTAATAAATATTAAGCTTCACAGAGACAAGCCGATTGAAGTCAATCCCATAAAAAATGCTCAAAATCTTAAAAAACTTATAGAATTACATGAAAAAGATGTCCATGACTGGCTCTATGATTGTGTTATTAATAAAAATAGAATTAGTATTTATAAAAAAGATTTCTCTTTTTTTTGCTCTGAAGAAAATGGTAAATCAAACATTAAAATTAATAATAATTTTTATGAAATAACAGTAATTCTTTTAAAAAAAGATAGATGAACAAAATATCAGTAAAATCACCTGCAAAACTTAATCTATATTTAAAGATAATTTCTAAATTACCAGATAATTATCATGAACTAAGTACGCGATTCCAATTAATAGATATCTATGATGATTTATCATTCTCAAACACTGAATCAAATCATATTTCAGTTATTTGCTCAGATAATTCTATCAAAGAAGAAAATAATATTGTTTATAAAACAGCTATTCATATGCAAAAAATTAATAATGGTGGTGGTGTAAAAATTGAATTAAATAAAGCTATTCCAACAGGGGCTGGTCTTGGGGGCGGGAGTTCAAATGCAGCGTCAACGATTATATTGCTAAATAAGTTATGGGAAATGAATCTTAATTTAAGGCAGATGAAAGATATTGGCAAAGATATTGGAGCTGATGTACCCTTCTTCATTATTGGAAGAAATGCTTGTGCAACAGGTGTAGGAGATATCTTTGAAGAAATAGACTCCGACAAATCAAATTATATTGTTATACATCCTAGAATTTTTAATTCTACAAAAGCTATGTTCGATAAATATGATGCTGCAAACTTAGATAAAAAAAATATGGGCATAGATAAGCAAAATTCATTTTGGAGTATTTTTTTAAATGATAACGAGCAAGTAAAAATTTTTTATGAACAAAATATAAAAAAATATAAAATCTGTTTATCAGGAAGCGGCTCTTCAATGTTTATAAAATATAATGATGAGTTAGAAAAAGAGAAAATTTTAAAAATAATTCCTTCTAATTGGAGATTCTTTGAAGCTAAACCATTACAATATTCGCCTTTAGAGGAGTTTGTGTGACATTGGGGTGTAGCCAAGCGGTAAGGCAACGGGTTTTGATCCCGTCATGCGTAGGTTCGAATCCTACCACCCCAGCCATTCTAGAGAGGAAAAATAAATGACAAAACAAGTTCTAGATTTATTCACCGGAACAGCAAATCCAGAATTAGCTGATGAGGTTTCAAAAATCTTAGGTATTAAAATATCTAAAGCTGATGTTGGGTACTTTTCTGATGGGGAAATAAAGGTTCAAATTGAGGATAATGTTAGAGGTCATGATACGTTTATTCTTCAATCCACATGCGCTCCATCCAATAAAAATTTAATGGAATTAATGTTTCTTGCAGACGCGCTTAAAAGATCATCAGCGTCAAGAATAACTGCAATAGTTCCATATTATGGCTATGCCAGACAAGATAGAAGGGTCAGGTCCGCAAGAGTTCCAATAAGTGCAAAAGTAGTTGCTGATATGTTCTATTCAGTTGGTATTGATAGAGTTCTTACTGTAGACCTTCATTCGGAAACAATTCAAGGTTTTTTTGATATGCCTGCAGATAATGTGTATGCAACAAAATTGATGGTTGATGATATTAAAAAAAATAATCCTGATAATAATATTGTTGTTGTATCCCCTGATGTTGGTGGAGTGGTTCGTTCTAGGGCATTAGCAAAACAACTTAACGATGCTGACTTGGCAATTATTGACAAGAGAAGAGCTGCAGCAAATCAATCTGAGGTGATGAATATTATTGGTGATATTGAAGGAAAAGTTTGTATTGTTCCAGATGATATTATCGACACTGCTGGTACTCTTTGTAATGCTGCAAAGGCTCTAAAAGACCATGGTGCTGCTGGGGTTAAAGCTTATATAACTCACCCCGTTCTATCTGGTCCTGCTATAGAAAGACTAAATAATTCAGAAATAGACGAACTAGTTGTAACAAATTCAATTCCATTGTCACATGAAGGCAAAAAATGCAGTAAAATACGCGTCATTTCTTTAGGTACTACAATTGCTGAATGTATCAAAAGACTAAGTAATGAAGAGTCTCTGAGTGAGATGTTTATATAAGAGGATATTATGAGTGATCAAATAGTTTTAAATGCTGAAACAAGAGAAAGAACTGGCTCTAATAAAGCTAGAGTTATTAGAAAGGTTGACGGCATGGTCCCTGCTATAGTTTATGGAGATGAAAAAGAATCCTTAAATCTTAAGCTACATCTTAACGAACTTACTAAGGCATCTCAAAATGAACTTTTTTATACTCAGGTTTTATTAATTAAAAACGGTGACCTTGAGGAGAAAGTTGTTCTAAAAGAATTACAAAGAGATCCTGCTAAGGGAAAATTTCTTCATGCAGATTTTCAAAGAGTTTCCAGAAAAACTAAACTAAAAGTTATCATCCCAATGAATTTTATTAATGAAGAAGAATGCGTTGGTGTTAAAAATGATGGTGGTCTTATAACAAAAGCAATTAGAGAAGTTGAGATCATGTGTTTAGCTGGAAATATTCCTGAATCAATAGATGTTGATGTTACAGATCTTGAGCTTGGAGCATCAATTAGACTAACTGAAGTATCTTTACCTGAAGGATCAGAGATTCCAGGATTAACTGAAGAAACTGATCAAATGGTTGTTTCTGTTAATGCGCCTAAAGCTGTTGAAGAAGAAGAACCAATTCTTGAAGATGGTGAAGAAGGCGAAGAAGGAGCTGCTGAAGAAGGTGAAGGCTCTGATGAAGAAACTAATTCAGAAGAAGCTAATAGCGAAGGATCTGAAGAGAGCTAGAAGCAGTGCATAAGCTTTGTTTTATTGGTCTTGGCAACCCAGGATCGAAATATGACAATACTCGTCACAATATTGGTAAAGATTGGTTAATCAAATTAAGTGAATCTTATTGCGATAACTTTATTAAAAAATCCAAATTAGAAGCGGAAATAACACAATCTAGGTCAGATGAAATTCTTTGGATAATTCCAGATAATTATGTGAATAATAGTGGTAAAACTATTTCTAAAGTAATCAAAAATACAAATCTACCAAAAAATAAAATGATTATTCTTCATGATGATTTGGACCTTAATCCTGGGGAAGTAAGGTTAAAAGAAGGTGGAGGCCATGGTGGTCATAATGGATTAAGAGATATTTTTGAAAAAACAGGCTCAAAAGATTATATGAGAATTAGAATTGGCGTTGGTCATCCCGGAGATAAAGATCTTGTATCTGACTGGGTATTAAATAAATTTCATCCTACAGATAAAGAATACCTTAATAAGGCATATGAGTTATTTGCATCAAACTTTGATTTAATATGTGATCAAGAATTCTCTCAAGCACAAAAAGCTCTTCATACAAGATAATATGGGATTCAAGTGCGGCATAATTGGACTTCCTAATGTAGGCAAATCTACCCTTTTCAACGCATTAACAAAGTCCTCAATACCTGCCGAAAACTTTCCTTTTTGTACTATTGAGCCTAATGTTGGCAAAGTGCCACTTCCTGATCAAAGGCTAAAACAACTTAATGATATCGTTAATTCAAAAAAAATAATTCCTGCGAGTCTAGATCTGGTTGATATTGCAGGACTTGTTAAAGGAGCATCTCAAGGCGAAGGTCTTGGTAATGCATTTCTGTCTAATATCAGAGAAATGAATGCACTTGCTCATGTGGTGAGGTGTTTTGATGATGAAAATATTACTCATGTGGATGGCTCTATCGATCCTGTAAGAGATGCTGAGATTATTAATCTTGAACTAATTATGTCAGATTTGGAAACCATTTCTAAAAGACTTTTAAAGTGTGAAAAACTTATCAAAACAAATGATAAAAAAAATAAAATTGAGCATGCTCTTCTTTTAAAAATTAAGAATGATTTAGACCAAGGTAAATTAATAAATTTAGAAAGTTTTAATGAGGAAGAAATAACAGTAATTAAAGGGTTTCAGTTATTAAGTTCTAAGCCTACATTTTATATTGCAAATATTTCAGATGATGGCTCCTCAAAAGATGCTCTTAGTAAATTAGAGTCCTTTGCTACTCAATCTGGGAATACGGTAATACCAACCTCTATAAAAATAGAGCAAGAAATAGCCTTATTGGAAGATGAGGAAAGAAAAGAATATCTAGAGCTTATGGATATGGATGAGCCTGTGCTTAATAAAATTATTTTTAAAGGATATGAGATCTTGGGACTTCAAACATATTTTACAGCTGGTCCTCAGGAAATAAGAGCATGGACAATTAAAAAAAATGCTACAGCACCAAATGCTGCTGGTGTCATTCATACTGATTTTGAAAGAGGTTTTATTAAAGCTGAGGTAATAAGTTTTGACGATTATATTTCCTGTAATGGAGAGTCAGGGTCAAAAGAAAAAGGAAAATTGAGACTAGAGGGAAAAGAGTATCTTGTAAGAGATGGAGATGTTGTCCACTTTAAATTTAATGTTTAAAGTTGATTAAAAAAATGTTGACTCTTAGATTCTAGGACTTATCATTCAACGATTGGCTATGTAGCTCAGATGGTTAGAGCACAGCACTCATAACGCTGGGGTCGGTGGTTCAATTCCACCCATAGCCACCACTATAAGAAAATTTTATTAATTATATTTTTTGAGGTAAGAAGGTATCTTTCTTACACTTGCTAAGCTGTATGCCTATTCTTTTTTGAGATAGCTTAAAATAATAATTACAGATACTAATACCAAGAGACCATCTTCTCCGAGCATATTTAGTATATTTGAAACATTATTATAGACATCTCCAACAAATGGTGTGTCTGGCCCAAAAATTATACCCAAAAGCAAAGATACAATTACTAATGGAATTAATAATTTTGTTACTTTGTTTAGGAAAGTTGTAAGGCTAGCTAGTGTGACTTTAAAGTTCATATATTTTTATAAAAAAGCTAAGAAGAGCCTAAGCCCTTCTTAGCAAGAGGTTAAGCAATTACTTAACAAGGCTCATTAGAACTGCTAGAACAAGAAGTCCAACAACGCCATTAGTAGCTAAACTTTCAACAAGTGAAGTTATATTACCAATTACGTCTAGTCCAAGCATATCACCGAAAGCTAAGCTTCCAACAATACCAAGTCCTAAAATTCCAACTATGACGCTTGTTAGGTTACTAACTAGGTCGCCTATCATTCTCCATGCATTATCCATAATATTCCCCCCTATTAGGTTTTTTTTATGTTTTGCAGCTTCTATCTGACCATAAAAAGTAAAATGGAGCAAATTTTGTGAATAAAAAAAACCCAAAAATTTGACTTTTTGGGTTTTTTAAAATATTAGACTATTTTTACTTATTCTTCAGGGGTTTCTTCTTCAGATTCTTCCTTTTTGGCTTCTTCTTTAGCAATTAAAGCCTTTACAGATAGTTTCATCTTACCTCTATCAAACCCTATTAGTTTTACATCTATTTCCTGACCTTCGGACAGAACAGCACTAACATCCTCTGTTCTTTCGTGAGCAATTTCTGAAATATGCAGCAACCCATCTTTACCAGGAAGAATGTTTACAAAAGCTCCAAAATCAACAATTTTAACAACGGTACCTTTATATACTTTATCTAATTCAGGTTCTTCTAAAATACCTTCAATGATTTCTAGACATTCCTGCATTGACGATTGATTTTGACCAAATACAGATACTGTTCCATCATCTTCAACATCAACAGTTGCACCTGTTTTCTCCTGCATCCCCTTGATAACTGCCCCGCCTTTGCCAATAATTTCTTTAATCTTATCTTTATCAACCATAAATGTTTTCATAGCTGGAGCATTTTCTGAGAGCTCTTTAGGCGAAGCTATAGCTTCGTTCATAATACCTAATATATGATGAATTGCTGTATTGGCTTTTGTTAAAGCTGATTCCATGATATCTGCTGTAATTCCTTGAATTTTAATATCCATCTGAAGTGCTGTTATGCCATTTTCAGTTCCAGCAACTTTAAAATCCATATCTCCTAAATGATCTTCATCACCTAAAATATCTGTTAGTACGGCAAAATCATCACCCTCTTTAATTAAGCCCATTGCTATACCTGCTACTGGGCTTGATATTGGAACTCCAGCATCCATTAGTGATAACGAAGTACCACAAACAGAAGCCATTGAGCTTGAACCATTTGATTCTGTAATTTCTGAAACTACTCTCATTGTATAACCAAAATCAGTTACATCAGGAAGTACTGCTTTAATTGCTCTTTTAGCTAAATTACCATGTCCAATTTCTCTTCTCTTAGGTCCCATAGGCATGCCAATCTCACCAACACTATATGCAGGAAAATTGTAATGAAGCATAAAGTTATCTGTACCTTGACCTTCAATTGCTTCAATTCTTTGAGCATCTCTTGAGGATCCCAAAGTAGCAACTACTATTGCCTGAGTTTCCCCTCTTGTGAATAAAGAAGAACCATGAGCACTAGGCAGCACATCAGTTTCAATAAAGATTGGTCTAACAGTATCAGTATCTCTTCCATCAATTCTTGGTTGATTACTTAATATATTTTTTCTAACTATATCTTTTTCTAAATTTTTGAATGCGCCTAAAACCTTACCGAGTTGAATTTCATCAGCATCTGGGTAAGAGTTAACTATATCTTCTTTTATAGAACTTATAGCAGATGAACGTTCTGATTTATCTTTTATAGTGAAAGCTTCAGTTATTTGATTTGTATACTTTTCTGTTAATTCAGAATAATAGACTGGAGTTTCTTCGTCTGCACTTATTACCCAATCTTCTTTACCAGCTTTGTCCTTAAGCTCTAGACATGCATTGATTACTGCTTGCATTTCTTGATGGCCATATAGAACAGCACCTAACATTAAATCTTCGTTAAGTTCATTTGCTTCTGATTCAACCATAAGAACTGCCTTCTCTGTTCCGGCAACAACCATATCTAAATATGATGTTTCTTGTTGTTCAAAAGATGGATTTAAAACATAGTTGCCATCAATAAAACCTACTCTTGCAGCGCCCATAGGCCCATCAAAAGGAACCCCTGCAACACATAAAGCAGCAGATGCACCAATCATTGCAGCTATATCTGGATTCTGATCTTTACCAGAAGACATGACTGTACAAAATATTTGAACTTCATTCTTAAACCCTTCTGGGAATAAAGGTCTGATAGGTCTGTCTATTAGTCTTGAAGTTAATGTTTCTCTTTCTGTTGGTCTTGCTTCTCTTTTAAAAAATCCTCCAGGAATAACTCCTGTTGAATAAAATTTCTCTTGATAAAAAACTGCTAGAGGGAAGAAATCCTTTTTAGGATCAGCTTCTTTTTTTGCAACTACTGTTGTTAATACTACCAAGTCGCCAATAGTGACAACTACAGCGGCAGTTGCTTGTCTTGCGACTTTATTTGTTTCTAATTTTACTGTTTGATTTCCATACTGGAACTCTACCGATGTAGATTCTAATTTATTATTTTCCACGATTTTCCTTTTATTATTTTGTTTTTAACCTCTAAGCTTAAGTTGTTTTACAACTTCTTTATAGCTATCTGAATTTTTTCTTTTTAGATAAGCTAAAAGTTTTCTTCTTAGATTAACCATTCTTATTAAACCTGTTCTTGAATGGTGGTCTTTTTTATGTTCTTTGAAATGACTTTGTAATTTATTAATATTTTCTGTTAACAATGCTATTTGAACTTCAGGAGATCCTGTGTCATTGTCTGTTCTTTGAAATTTTCCTACAATTTTTTCTTTTTCTTTAGCTATAAGTGCCATATTAATATTCCTCGATGTACATTTATTAATTAACGCAAACCTCGTACAACTAAAGTAAGCGTGCGAATCTTAATACTTATCTAGGTATTAAACAAGTCGTTTAAGGGCTAAAACAGAGTTTGAGACCATTCCTAAACCAAGAAATTTTTTTGAAGAATCGTATATCTTATATGTGTCATCTTCTAGATTTATTTCTTCTATCTTTACTCCATTCATAAAAAATTTTGTTTGATTTGAATCTAATTGAATTTCAGATAATTCTGAGAATGCCTCTTCAATGGTAATTAATTTATTAAGTTCAATATTTTCAATAGTCATTGCATTTTTTATATTAAAAATTCCTTGAGATAACCTTCTAAGAGCAGATAGATGACCGCCAGAATTAAGCTTATCACCCAGGTCTCTGGCTATTGATCTGATATATGTTCCTTTTGAGCAGTGAACTATAAATGAGCATTTATTATGCTCACATATAATATTTTCAATGGAGAAAATATTAATCTCCCTGGGTGGTTTGGATATAAATTCTCCCTCTCGCGCATATTTATAAAGTGGTTTGCCTTTATGTTTTAATGCTGAAAAAAAAGGTGCTGTCTGCATAGATTGTCCAATAAATGATGCCAGTGATTTATTTATATCTTTTTCATTAGGGATAATATCGGATGAACTAATTATATTTCCCATAGCATCATCTGTATCTGTTGAAGAACCAAGTTGAATTGAAGCATCGTAAGATTTATCAGATTCTAAAAAATAGCTTGAAAATTTAGTAGCTCTATTAATTGCCAAAATCATCAAACCAGTTGCCATTGGATCTAAAGTTCCTAAATGACCAACTTTTTTTATCGAAAGTGACTTTTTAACCTTTTGAACGAGTTGATTTGAGGATATGCCTTTCTCTTTATCAAGGAGTAAAAAACCATCCATTACTTAAGATTGTTAAGTAATGTTTCAATATTATCAGAGTACTCAATACTTTCATCAAATCTAAAATTTATTATAGGGACCCTTCTGATTTGCATTGTTTTTGAGAGTTTAGACCTAATCATGCCTGAAAATTTCTTTAAAACTTTTGGATCTATACTGCTTTGGTCTTTAATTATTGATTCACCAATTAGTGTATAAAAAACTGTAGCGATGCCGATGTCATCTGAAACTTTTACAGCTGTAACATTTATGTTTTGAAGTCTTGGATCTTTAGTTTCTTTATTTATGATTAAAGAGATTTCTTTTCTAAGCTCATCTGCAATTTTTTCTGACCTTAATGATGACATTAAAATTGTAGCTACATTGATTGAGCTTCTTCTTTCCTATCATAAACCTCGATTTTGTCTCCAGGTTTTATGTCTTTATAATTTTTTATACCCATACCGCATTCGGTACCATTCTTAACTTCATTAACATCTTCTTTGAATCTTCTAAGTGAATCTAACTCTCCTTCAAAAATAACTATTTCATCTCTTAGAACACGAACAGGCTTATTTCTTAATACAGTTCCTTCAATGACATTACATCCAGCTATTTGTCCAAACTTAGGCGAATTGAACACCTCTAATACTTCAGCAGTACCGACTATTTCTTCTTTAATTATTGGATCTAAAAGGCCACTCATTCTTGCTTTAACATCATCCAATAATTCATAGATGATGCTGTGATAACTTAATGGGATTG
>Ga0213868_10000039_pt1 | contig 103756 bp, 108 predicted proteins | sample PICome_9_FD_160087 | JGI IMG/M metagenome (GOLD analysis project Ga0213868, IMG submission 160087) | Coastal seawater microbial communities near Pivers Island, North Carolina, United States - PICO127 | ecosystem: Environmental > Aquatic > Marine > Coastal | place: USA: North Carolina... | reverse complement strand
AGATGTTGTTGACGGCGAAGTTGTAGAAGAAGATGAATAGTGGTGAAACCCTTGATCCTGAAGATATAGAGGTTTCAGAAGAAGAGGTTTCAGAAGAAGAGGTTTCAGAAGAAGAGGTTTCAGAAGAGACTATCAATGATGAGGAAGTTCATTCGGTTCCTTTAGAGCAATATGAAAAAATTAAAGATGATTACTTAAGACTTGCAGCAGATTTTGAAAATTTTAAAAAAAGAGCTGAAAAAGAAAAGAGTATGAGTATGGTATCTTCTCTTTCAATGATTATATCTACACTACTTCCTCTAATAGATAATTTTGAGATTGCAATGAATCAAGATGGTACCCCGAAAGAAATAGAGGCTCTTTATAAAATGACTCAAGTTTTTCTTGATACATTCAATGTAAAAGAAGTGCCTGGCACTGGAGAACCTTTTGACCCCTCCTATCATGAAGCTGTTGAGCAATCAGGTGAAGGTGATATAGAATTAGTTGGTGAGGTCCTCAGAAAAGGTTATGAAATAGATGGTCGACTACTACGACCGGCAATGGTAAAAGTCCACAGTGAATAGAGACTGGTTAGAAAAAGATTTTTATAAAGTCCTTGGTGTCTCTCAGAATGCATCAATTGATGAAATAAAGAAAAAATACAAAAAGTTGGCTAGGGAAAGTCACCCAGACCTTAATCCAGGTGATCCAGAAGCTGAGAAAAAATTTAAAGATATATCCGAAGCTAGTTCTATCCTTACTGATGAGCAAAAGCGACAGGAATATGATCAAGTACGGGCTATGGGGCCATCAGCTTTTAGCGGTCAAGGTGGTGGATTCAACGCCGAAGATCTTGGAGATATATTTGGTAATTTAGGGGATATTTTTGGTTTTGGTGGAGCTGGAAGAAGGAAAGGCCAGAGTTATCAAACTAATTTAACTATCTCATTTGTAGAATCTGCATCTGGTTTAGAAACAAATGTTCCACTAAGGAAAGAGGTTGCCTGTTCAGACTGCAGGGGGAATGGTTCAGAAAATGGAACTGCATATCATACATGTAATATTTGTGGAGGTTCGGGTCAAACAGCTTCAAATCAGGGTTTTTTCTCCTTTGCACAGCCATGTCAAGCATGTAGAGGTCAGGGAAGTGTTATAGACAAGCAGTGTAAAACTTGTAAAGCACAAGGGGTTGTAATCAAGAGTGAAACAATCAAAGTAAAGATTCCTGCCGGTGTAGATAATGGAACAGTTATCAGACTTCGTGGGTATGGCGGTACAGGTGACAATGGTGCTCCAGATGGGGACTTGCTTGTACAAATAGCTGTTGAGCCACATAAATATTTTAAAAGAAGTGGTAGTGACTTAGTGTTAGAAGTCCCACTTCTATTTACAGAAGCAGCATTAGGTGCAACAATTAAAATTCCAACCTTAGAAAAACAAATATCACTTAAAATTCCTTCTGGAACACCCAGTGGTAAAACTTTTAAAATTAAGGGTGAAGGAATTACTCCTCAAGGAAGGAGATCAGGAGATTTGTATGTAAAAGTTTATTTAAATCCCCCACAAAATCTTTCAAGATCAGCTAAAAAACACTTGGAAAGCTTTAGAGACCAATTTGAATCTGGAGACACTCCTAGAGATTATTTATATGAATAGAGAAAGTTCTACTGCGATTTATTTTATATCAGTAGCTTCTACGCTTTCGGGCATACACCAGCAAACTATAAGAAGTTATGAAGAAAAAGGGCTTATCAAACCTTATAGAACTGGTGGAGGAACTAGAAGATACTCTCAAGGTGATATAGATAAACTAATTCAAATTCAGGATTTATCTCAAAGAGGAATCAATTTAGACGGAATAAAAATAATTTATGAGATGAGAGATAAAATTGAAGAACTTCAGAATAAGATTATTTCTTTAGAAAATGAAATTTCAAACCAAAAAATTGATTCTAAAACCAAAGAGAAAGAAATTCATCAAAGCTACAAAAATGAAATAGTAAAAAAAACTGAGAAAACAATTAGAAGAACCCCATAAAGTAAATTTTATGGATACGGGAAATATTATTTCATTTTTACAAAAATTTAGTTTTGTTCGATTAATTGGTTCTGGAGAAAACTTGCTTATCTTTTTGTTTAGCTTTTATGCTTTGCAATAAATGCATCAATCTTATTTTCTAAAATGGGAAGTGTTATTCCCCCATCGCATAAGACTTCATCATGAAAGTATCTAATATCAAATTTTTCACCAAGGGCGTTTTCAGCTTTTCTTCTTTGTTCTTCTATTTTTAGTTGACCCATCTTGTAGGAGCAAGCTTGTCCTGGCCAGGCAATATACCTATCAGTTTCAACATTTGCATTTAGCTCTTCTATTGGTGAGTTCGCTCTAAAAAATTCTACAGCCTTATCTCTGGACCAGCCCATACCATGCATACCTGTGTCTAGTACTAAACGACACGCCCTCCATGCGTCATTACCAAGTCTTCCAAGTTGTTGTACGTCATTGGAGTAAAGACCCATTTCATTAGCTAGTTGTTCTGAATATAATCCCCAGCCTTCAACAAAAGCGGTTGAAGCAACATATCTTTGAAAATCTGGAACATCTTGTAACTCTACAGCAATAGTCCTATCTAGATGATGTCCAGGTATTGCTTCATGGAAAGCAACAGATTCAGCTTCAAAAATACTTTTCGTTTCAGCTTTGTAAGTATTTAAAAAGTAAGTTCCATCTCTAGACCCATCAGGTAATGGTGGATAGTAATAAGCAGGTGGTGCATGCTGTTCAGCCGCAGAAGGTACTGGAAGAACTTTGCAGGGAGACTTTGGAAATACAGTAAACCATTCTCCTAGAGGTTTATATGCTCTCTCTATAGTGTCAACGGCTAGTTGTAACATTTGTTCCTTACTTTCGTACCTCATAGATGGGTCCGTTTGCATTTTATGAATTACATCTTCAGGTGTATTGACTTCATCAAAGACATCTTTTCCTATTTCAAAAAACTCTTTTTTCAATCTTTCAATTTCTGACATACCAATTTCATGCACTTCTTTTACGGTTGTATTTTTATGACCTGTAAATTTTCTCAGACTTCTTAAGTAAGAATCTTCCCCTCCTTCGATCCACATAATTCCTGGTTTATCATCAGACCTACCACTAGGAAGATGTTCCGTTCTTAGAAGTTCTAAGTATGATAAAACACTCGGTCTAATGTGAGTTTCAATAATTCCCATTGCTTTATCTTTCCAATTAGAAATTTCAGATTCAGAAATCGCTGGTGCGAAATTAACTAAAAGTAATGGATCAGCTTCAAGATTTGTATCTAAGTAGTTTTCTAGTTGGTCAATGGTTCTTAAAAGATTCCTCTCGGTAGCCACCCTATTGTTTTCCAATCCTAGTTTCTGAACACTCGATATTTGACTAAATAATCGTTTGTAAAGTTCTAATCTTTTTAAAAGTAAATCTGCCGACTCCAAGTCTGGAACAAATATTTGCTGATTGTAATCAATTAAAAACCCAGTAAAACCTGCAACACCAGCTGAAAATTCCCAACTCCTATCTAATAAGGAATCTTTTTGTGAACTAAGTGCAAACTCAAGCATTCCATGGGTGACTTTTTCTCTATTAGTAAGAGAGCCAAAATCAATCTCATTTAATCTAGATATTGCTTCTTTTACTGATTGTGTTTCTTGATCAAACTTTTCTTCCGTGAGTTCTTCAATTTTATCAAAATAGCTTTTGTGACCTCGCATTATTGCCGAAGTAGGTGAAGAGTCTAAGGAGTGTTGAAAAAAATCATTTGATAACTTTACTAACTGTTCATTTGCCATTATTTTCCTTTTTTAAGTTTTGAATTTCTATCTCTAGTTTATCTAGTTTTTTTGCTAAATCATTCATGGTTATATCCCTATCTCCGAAACTTGAAATAAAATAAGAAGATACTGCTGCGGTAATTGTAGCAATAAACCCTATGCCCATAATCATTAAAGCACTTGCAATAATACGACCAAGATTTGTAAGTGGAGTAATATCTCCATAACCAACTGTAGTAATGGTTACGAGAGCCCACCACAAGCCATCACTGTAAGTCTGCACATCTGGTTCTGATATGTAAAAAAGAAATCCAAAGAATAAGACAATACCTATGGTTGCGTAAACGATAAATCTTAATCCTTTTGAGTCAAATATAGCTTTTACGGTCGAAGCAAATCGATTTAATAAAGCTGCCAATCTAAAAAATCTTAATCCGTTTAAGAGTCTCGGAAGTCTTGCAAATCTTAAAAATCCAGAAGACTCTAAGCCCTCTGGAACAATTGGAAATGAAAAAATTACAATAACTAACTCTATTTTGTGAGATTTTATGAACTCTATCTTGTTTTCAGAAAAGTAGAATAAGACTGCATACTCGGCTAAAAAAACTGACCATATTCCCCAGTTTAAATATAAAGCTACTGGCTCTAATGACTGTTGTGTATACTCAATTACCAAAACAGGTATCAGCATTAAAACAGAAATCATTACGGGAACTTCAAAAAACTTTTCTGCTTTTTGATATAAATTTTTAGGCATAAAGCATTATAAAACTAATTTAAAAGCTTTTAATTAGAAACTGCTCTAATAAAATTGATTACATGAAGAAAGTTTTATTAAACATGTTGCTGCTTACCGTATCAACATCTTTTTTGCTTATTTTTTTATACCCTCAAAAGATGAGCGAAGAGTTTCAAAGTTACGAAATAATGATACCTCAAGTAAAGACTCCAGGGACAACCATCTATATTCCATCTCAAGAGGATCGAATAAATAAAATTAGGTTGCTGGTAGAAAATTACAACATGCCCTCATTTTCGAAAAATCTAGATACGTATAGTGAAATTCTTGTAAATGACATAGAGATTCAACTGAGTGAAATAGCATTAAAAAATTCAGCAATATATGCAGCTAGAAGATTTAATAAATTTAAAGAGGAGCATAATCAGATTAGGGGGATCTACCTAAATGGATATTTGTTCAACAATCCGACTAAAAGAGCAAGCATAGATGAGATATTGACTATTACTGATATAAATACACTTGTAATTGATGTGAAGACTGACAATGGTCATATACTTTTTGATACTGATATAGACGAGGTTTTAGATCTCTCTAATGAAAGAGTTAAATTCACTAAAGATGACATACAGAAACTTAGAGATATTAAAGACCTTTATTTAATTGCTCGGTTGGTTGTGTTTCAAGATCCTATATTTGCAAAAGTTTTTCCAGATGAAGCAGTCTTTGACTCAAGATTAAATAAACCGTATTCACAAAATGGTCAATTCTTTTTAGATCCGTCGAGTACAAAAGTTCAAAATTATATTATAAATATTGCGGTGGAAGCCTGCAGACTTGGTTTTGATGAAATTCAATATGATTACATCAGATATCCCGACTCAAATAGTCAATTTATGAAGTTTGATACTAAAACTGATTTTGAAAATAGGGTAAATATTATTAATGCATTTCTCTCAAAATCTAGACAGCTTATTCAGAATGAGGGTTGTTTACTTTCAGCAGATACTTTTGGCTATATTCTGACCAATAAACAGGACGGGGGAATTGGTCAGAATCTAGAAACTATTGTTGAAAATGTAGATTTTATATCTCCAATGGTTTACCCATCACACTATTCAAACGGTTCTTTTGGCTACGACAACCCTAATAAGTATCCCTATGAGGTCATAACAGCTGCTCTAACAGATGCATTGGAAAGAGGTGTGAATAAGGATAAAGTTAGACCTTACTTGCAGGGTTTTTGGCATAGTAATGAAGATATAAAAAATAATATTAAAGCTGCTTCAGACTTAGAGATGGACTGGTTGATTTGGAACATATTATCGGTGTACGAATTAGATTCATTTACTAAACTAAGTGAATGACATTAAAAAATACTTTTAAAACAAATCTAGATTCCATTCATAAGCAACTTACAGAAGTTAGTGATTGGATGTACGAAAATCCAGAACTGGGATTTAATGAGTTTAAAACATCAGAATATTTAGTTAATTTTATTGAGTCTTTCAATGGAAAGGTTGCTTATCCAACTGGAGGTCTTGATACTGCTTTTGAAGTTACCTACGGCAATGAAGGCCCACTTGTCGTCCTGTGTGTTGAATATGATGCTTTACCTGAAATTGGCCATGCATGTGGTCATAATGTAATTGCAACTGCATCAATTGGTGCCGGCCTAGCTATTAAAGATCTTGCAGATGAGTTGGGTATCAGAGTTAAGTTACTTGGTACACCTGCAGAGGAAGGTGGCGGTGGAAAAATTATACTCTTGGAGAATGGAAATTTTGAAGATGCTGTATGTTCTATGATGATTCACCCAGGAGTTGAAAATGTTGTGAATCCAACTTTTACAACAATCCAACAATACAAAGTTGAATTTTTCGGTAAAGATGCTCATGCTGCTGGAGCACCTGAGCAAGGTATTAATGCTTTAGATGCACAAATCCAACTTTTTGTAAATGCATCAACCTATAGACAGCAAATGGTATCCACAAATAGAATGCACGGAGTTATTACTAACGGTGGCTTTAAGCCGAATATAATTCCCTCATACACAAGTTCAGAATGGTACCTCCGAGCACTAAATGAAGATGATCTGTTAAAAATTGAAAGTGATTTTAAAAATTTTGTAAATGCAGCTGCAATGTCCACTAAATGTGATGTAAAGATAGAGTCACCAGACTATAGGTATACGGAAATTGATAATAATAAAGTAATGTATGAACTCTATAAAGAAAACTCTTTATCCGTTGATAGAAAGATGATACTGCAGAGTGAGGCCGCTAGGCCAGGTCTGGGGTCTACAGATATGGGAAATGTATCTTTAGCGATGCCATCTATTCATCCAATGCTCTCAATAGATTCTGGTGATGCTGTTAATCACCAACCTGAGTATGCAGCCGCTACGTTAACCCCTGGAGGGCATAAAGCAATATATGATGGAGCATACGCAATGGGTGCAACAATTATTGATTTAGCTGAGAAAAATCTTTGGAGTGAGCTTTAAAGAATCTGGCTCAAGAATAGCTTTGTTCTATCACTCTTTGGATTGTTGAAAAACTCATCTGGTGTGTTTTCTTCAACAAGTTGACCATCATCAAAAAGCATTACTCTATCTGCAACCTCTTTTGCAAAACCCATTTCATGGGTGACAACAATCATTGTCATACCTGATTTGGCCAGTTCTTTCATTACATCTAATACTTCTTTAATCATTTCAGGGTCTAAAGCTGATGTTGGTTCATCAAATAACATTATCTTTGGTTCCATAGCTAAAGCTCTCGCTATTGCTACTCGTTGTTGCTGTCCACCTGAAAGTTGTCCTGGAAACTTATCTGCTTGTTCTGGAATTCCTACACGTTCAAGTAATTCCATAGCTTTTTCTTCAGCTTCGGTTTTGCTCTTTTTTCTTACCCAAATAGGAGCAAGTGTGATGTTTTGTAAAACAGTAAGGTGTGGGAATAAGTTAAAACTCTGAAATACCATTCCTACCTCTGAACGAATAGCTTCTATGTTTTTTAAGTCATTAGTTAACTCGATACCGTCAACAAATATCTGGCCATCTTGATGCTGTTCCAGTCTGTTTATACACCTTATGAAAGTTGATTTACCAGAGCCTGAAGGTCCTGCAATAACTAAAACTTCTCCCTCAGCAACGTCCATGCTTATACCCTTAAGCGCTTGAAAGTCACCGTACCATTTTTTAACGTCAACTGATTTGATTATGCTCATATTTATCTCTCCCCTAATCCTAATCGTTTCTCAATTTTCATGCTTCTTCTTGCGAAGCTGTATGTAAATATCCAGTAAAATATTGCACAAAAAAGTATGTTTTCTTGTATTGTTCCTAAAAAGTTAGCACCTTGTGATTGGTTAGGAATAACTTTTGATCCAATATATAGAAGGTCAAATAATCCTACAATAGCTACCAAACTTGTATCTTTAAATAGACTTATAACCTGGCTGACAATTGGGGGGATAACAGCTCTTAATGCTTGTGGCATAATTATTAATGTTATTCTCTGTAGCGTGCTCAATCCCACAGCATCAGCTGCTTCAAATTGACCATTACTAATCGACTGTAGTCCACCTCTAACATTTTCTGCTAAATAAGCTGAACTAAAGATAGCAGTAACAACTATTGCTCTTAACACTTCATCAAACTCTACTCCTTTAGGTAGAAAGAGTGTGAGCATAACGCTTCCGAAAAATAGCCATGTAATGAACGGAACGGATCTTACTAATTCAATTATTGCAGTACAAATTATCCTTATAACTGGAAGTTTAGAGGTTCTTCCTAGAGCTAGAATAACTCCAAAAGGAAAAGAGATAGCAATTCCGAAAAATGCAATTAACCACGTTAGTGTAAATCCACCATAGATTGAAGATCCAGGAACTACTATTAACGATTCGGATGATGCTCCTCTCATTAGCAATATGAGAATAAAGACTGTTACGCTCCATACAATTGAAAGATTTTTTGCCGACTCTTTGGAATTAGCAATTGTTGGAGCTACGGAAACTAAAAGCCATGTGATGAAAAATAGTATTTTTAACTGTCTTAGTACTGGTAGAAAGAACATCACTACCGATAAAACCAACATTCCATAAGTGATGTATCTTTGATAAGGTACTATTTTCTCACTACTTAATGTCCTTATTGCAAGAATACCCAGTATTGAGAATGCCGCTGCAATAGGTATATCTAGTGTTAGGATGTTTGACATTCCAAAATCTGGTTTTCTATATATCCAAGACACTATTACTAAAGGAGCGAGAACCCATGAGGAAAGAATTAATCTACTCATAGAATTTTTACCTTTTGTTTTTAAGAAGCTTCCTGTGAGATATGCAAAAATCATAAAGCCAAAAATAATTGTCCAAGGAATGGTTGTTGTATTGGCTAATGGGAGGAATGGGTCTGGATCTACCCTTTCGTTTGATGATGTGAAGGTTACAGTAGGAACTTTTATGATCCAAATCGAACCAACAAGCAAAGATAGGTATAAAAAGCTAATTCTATCTCTTACAACCTCGTTTTTTGGATAGGTTTTTCTTAATAAATACACGGTAAGAATTAAACCAATACCTACAGCAAGACAAATATATCTAGTATTGTTGCTAAAGACTTCTACAGTAGTTCCCTCAACATCTACAGAAGTTGGTGCAATCAAAACAATGAACAGGAAGCTACTTATCCCTTTTAGTAGTCCGTCACACCATTCTTTTATTATTACTTTTTCTTTGAGAGAATTGAACCCCCAACTAAGTCCTAATAAAAATATTAATAATCCAACGGTTATCCATACCCTTATGAAGTCTGATTCTGGATACGCCTGCACCATGTATAATTGTAAATTATATGTAACTGCAGTCCACTCTCTCTCTGGAGAGATGAAAAATCCAATTATCGCTCGAAATACACTCACTACAGCAGCGATAGAAAGTACAGTCAGAATAGAGGAGCTTATGCTTGAAAATAAATTTTCTTTAAGCCATCTTGATACTCCAGCAAACTGTACTTCTGGTGGACTTTCTAGGGTTTGATTATCTTGCATTACCTTTCCACCATCTTCATTTTTCTATTGTAATAATTAATTATTGAGGATAAGACAAGACTTACTGTTGAGTAGAAGGCCATCCATATTAAGAAAACAGCTACTGTTTGACCTTCTTGGTTATATATAGTTTGCCCAACAGCAACAATCTCGGGAAATGCTACAGCAATTCCTAATGATGTATTCTTAGCTAGATTAAGGTATTGATTTCCCATTGGTGGCAACATAATCCTAAGTGCCTGAGGTAATACAATTAACCTTAAAAGTGTGCTTCTTTTTAAGCCCAATGATAATCCAGCTTCTGATTGGCCTTTTGCAACTGCCATGATTCCAGATCTTACAACTTCTGAAATAAAAACTGAAGTATAGATGATTACACCCATCCATGTTGCAAAGTAGCCTACGCTCATCACTTTTCCTACATCGGGTGAATACCTACTAAATTTTGATTGTCCAGCTTGTATTATTTCTGGATAACTTAACGTAAATGGTTCTCCAGTAAGTTCCCAGTTAAGTCTATTTTGAACACCATCTAGAAATTGTGGTATTCCCCAATCTGCTTTAAAGAAAGGTTCATCTCCTACAAGAAAATCTGAAATCGTAATACCGAAAGGCAGGAATAGACCTATTGCAAGGATTAGAACTAGTAACCCCGCCATGATAATTTTAAAAATGTCATCATCTGTAAGAATTCCTCTGTTTTCTGCACTTCTTGTTCTTTTAATTTCCTTTGAAATGTATTTATATGAATAATAAAAGCCGATAAATATTATTAGCGACTGAATTCCAATTCTGGGTAATAATTCAAAACCATCGGATAACAGTGATGCTGCAAAACCTATAACTCCTACAGCTTTATAACCGCCAAACCATCCTGCAACGTTCCATAATATAAATGTTATAAATGAGGCTATGCCTGGATAAGCTTCTCTTCCTTCAGACTCCATTACAGAAACCCTCCATTTAAAAATTCTCCTGGCTGCAATGAAAGATAAAATAAACCAAACACCAAATAACCAGCTACTTTCCTGAGCATCAAGCCAAGGAAAAGCTATACCCTTTGCACTAATATCAAATATCATTTCTCCACGGTCATACTCTTCTGGTCTTGGGAAAGATAAAATGACAGCTTGCCAAAAAAATATCTGTACTAATAAAGGTATATTCCTAACTGTTTCCACAAGTCCTGAAGATGATCTTTGTACAACCCAGTTTTTAGAAAGTCGTGCAACACCAATTACTGTACCAAGAATAGTTGCTACAAAAATACCAGATATAGCAATACGTAACATATTAGCCATTCCAACCTGTAAAGCCTGTAAACCTGACTCGGGATATGTTACAAAGCCTTCGGAAATAAGAACACCGGGAGTAGTACCAAGAAATCTCCAAGAAAAGGGCAAGTTAGTTGCATTTAGGTTTTCAATTGCTTGAGATACAAAATTACTAATTAAGTTAAAAAGAAAGAGCAAAAAAGCAATCTGTCCTGCCCATTTTAGAAATCGTACATCTCTCCAAAAAGCTTTGTTAAATTTCATATTTTTTTTCAGTCATCAGTATTAGAAAAGGATAGCACCCGAGTAACTACATTTCTAGGCAGTTTTCAAAGAATAAAAAAAAGGGGTCCTGAGACCCCTTTTTTAAAACATTTAAGTTTTTACCTTGCAGGTGGTGCGTAAATTAATCCGCCATCTGTCCAAGGTGCGTTAGCTGAACCTTCTCTATAAAGTCCGACTGGATTTAAGTTCTTTGAATAAATCTCGTCGTAGTTACCAACTTGCTTGATAACGTTATAGTAAGCATCTGCACTTAAGCCCATGCTTGTTTGAAGTTCACCATCATTTTTTCCTGTAAGACGTCCCATTTCTGGATTAGCCTCATAGTCAAATGAATCGATGTTTGCACGTGTTACACCATATTCATCAGCGATGAATGTAGCATATACTGTCCAGTTAACAATGTCTGCCCATTGGCTATCGTTTGAACGATAAACAGGTCCAAGAGGTTCTTTAGAGATTGGTGTAGCTGGGAAAATTGCCCAGTCATTCATCTTATCCTCTTTAGCTCTGTTACCAACAAGACCGGAACCATCTGTAGTTACAAGATCACATTCTCCAGCTTTGAATTTCTCCATAGCTTCTGGGAATGCTTCAACTGTTACAAGCTCTATAGTTGCTCCTACAAGACCTGCTCCTTCAGTAATGTTTTTCTCTGTTGTTGTTCCAGCATTTGTACAAACTCTTAAACCGTCGATATCAGCAAGAGATGATGAGCCTGAAAGTCCGTCGGAATTTCTACCCATTAACTGTTGTCCATCATAATAAGTTGTTGGTCCAAAATCGTTACCTAGGTCGGTATCACGAGATTGTGTCCATGTTGTGTTTCTTATTAAGAGGTCAACTTCACCGGCTGACAATGCTGTAAATCTTTCAGCAGCTGTCAAAGCAGTGAACTCAACTTTACTGTAATCCCCGAATACTGCTGCTGCTACTGCATAACAGTAGTCTGCATCAATACCGGTTACAGAACCGTCGGCTTGAGTCTCTGAGAACGCTACAGCAGAACCTGAAACACCACACTTGAGGAATCCTCTGTCGGTAACTGTTTCAAGAGTTGTTTTTTCAACAACTACTTCTACTGCCGCATCTTCTGTAGTATCCGTAGCGCAAGCTACAGCTACTAATGCGAGTACAAGCAGAGATACGATTGTTTTTTTATTCAATGTTTCTCCTTTTAATTAAAAGTAGACTACTTCATTGCAAAGTAATCTAATCTAAATATAGTAATAGAAATTTCTCTTAATAAGTCTAAATATTCATTTAATGTATAAATAGTTGCAATTATTTTCTAAATGACTAACAAATCAGTAAAGATAAATAAAAATAACCATTAAAATTTGAAGTTGTACATAAGGAGTTCAAATGACTGCCACTGTAGTTCTCGGAGCCCAATGGGGAGATGAGGGTAAGGGTAAAGTCACAGATTTTTTTGCTTCCTCAGCCGATTATGTTGTTAGATTTCAAGGTGGAAACAATGCTGGACACACTATTGTCGTTGGGAATGAAAAACTTGCACTTTCTTTAACTCCTTCTGGAGTCTTATATCCTGATTGTGTACCTGTAATTGGATCAGGTTGCGTAGTGGACCTAGGCTTTCTAAAACAAGAGCTTGCAATGCTTAACTCCAAAAATGTAAGTACACAGAAATTAGCCATCTCTCCAAATGCACACCTAATTATGCCCTATCACAAATTACTTGATGAGCTTATTGAGGAGAGCTTAGGAGAAAACAAAATTGGAACAACAAAAAAAGGTATTGGACCTTGTTATGCCGACAAAATTCAAAGAAACGGTATTAGAGTACAAGATTTACTAAATGATGAGATCTTTGCACAAAAGGTGAAAATAAATGTGAAAGAAAAGAATCAAATCTTAACAAAAATCTATAACAAAGACCCTCTAGATCCTGAGGAAATAATTAATGAATTTAAAATCTACAAAGATATTGTTAACAATCATGTAAAAGATACTTCTTTAATGATATCCGATGCAATAAAAGCAAATAAAAATATTTTATTTGAAGGAGCTCAAGGAACTTTACTTGATATCGATCATGGAACATATCCTTTTGTTACAAGTTCAAATACATCATCGGGTAATGCAGCCACAGGGTCTGGTATTGGACCGCTGAATTTAGATAAAATTGTTGGTGTTACTAAAGCTTATATTTCTCGTGTTGGAAGTGGTCCCTTTATAACTGAGCAAAAAAATGAAATTGGTGAATACTTAATTGAAAAGGGAGCCGAGTTTGGAGTAGTCACAGGTAGAAGAAGGAGGTGTGGCTGGCTTGACCTAATTTCTTTAAAATATTCAGTAAGGGTTAACTCTTTGAGTGAATTATTTATTACAAAACTAGATGTCCTTTCAGGGCTTGAAGAATTAAAACTTGGAATTGGTTATAAAAATGGAGATGAAATAATTAATGATTATCCATATGAACAAAATATGCTTTATGATGCTCAACCAATTTATGATACTTTTGAAGGTTGGAGTGAGGATATCACTTCAGTGAAAAAATTTAATGACTTACCCGAGAATGCTAAAAAATATATAAATGCTATTGAAGAATATATTCAAATTCCAATAACTTTTATATCTGTTGGACCCGAAAGGAATCAAAATATAGTTATCACTGATGATTGAAAGATACCAATACCCCGAAATTGAAAAAATTTGGAATGATCAAAACAAATTTGATACATGGAAGCTTGTAGAGCAAAGATACCTTGAGACTCTTGAAGAAAACAATATTTCTCCTGGTGGTATTTCTTCAATCATTGAAAAAACTGAAGTTTTAAAGGAAGAGGTTTACGATAGAGAGAAAATCACAAATCACGATCTAGCATCCTTTGTAGACATACTTCAATCTAAAGTTGGTGATAATTCAAATTGGATTCACTATGGGCTTACTAGTTCTGATGTAGTTGACACTGCAAATAGCTTATTAATAAAAAATTCTTTATCTGTAACTATTGGATTACTAGATGAACTTTTAATACAGATTGAGGCTAAGGCAAAGCAAGAGATGAATACACCTGTAGTTGGTAGAACTCACGGGGTGTTCGCTGAAACAACTTTTTTAGGAAATATATTTGGTAATTGGCACCACGAAATAAAAAGAAATAAGGAGCGCTTAGAAGGGTGTGTAGAAACTATTGCTATAGGTAAACTAAGTGGGCCTGTTGGGAATCACACTGTCGTAGATGAAAATATTGAAAAACTAACTCTGAATAAACTTGGACTAAAACCTGAAATCTTTGCTAGTCAGATCGTTGCAAGAGACAGATATGCAGAAGTTGTGACGAGTCTTGCAATCCTTGCTAGTAGTTTTGAAAGAGTTGCAACAAATATTAGGGGTTACCAGCGATCAGAGGTTTCGGAGCTAAGTGAACCTTTCAAGGATGGCCAGAAAGGTTCATCAGCTATGCCTCACAAAAAAAATCCAATAACAAGTGAAAGGATTACTGGATTAGCAAGAGTTGTTAGGGGTTACGCCTTAAGTAGTATGGAAAACATAGTTCTTTGGCATGAACGAGATATTTCTAATTCCTCTGTGGAAAGAATTATCCTTCCAGATGCTTTCAACTTACTTTGTTTTATAACGAAAGATTTAATAGAAATTTTTGATGGTCTTCACATAAACTATAAAGCTATAGAAAAAAATCTAAATGATGCCGAAGATAAGTTAAGTAGTCAAAAAATTCTTTCAGCCTTAGTAAAGAATGATATAGATAGAGATGAAGCATATAGATCTATTCAAGAACTGACGTTTAAAAATTTTTCAACCAAAGATATGGTAAATAAGTTATCTGAAACATTTAAGGTTGAAGTAAATTTAATTACAGATTTTATTGAAAACGAAACTTCAATTGAAAATGATAAAATGTCTTTCAATAATAAGTTCAAATAAATTGAAAAAGTTTTATAAAAAATATTTAGAAATTAAAGAAGAGTTAAAAGAATTAAACTTTAACCAAGAAGGAGTCTTTGATTCGGTAATTGCTCCGCTCTTTTTTGTAGTGATTAATAATTTTACAACTCTTAATCACGCAATCTTATTTACAGGTATTTTGCTATTACTTTTATTTCTATATCGGCTTTTAAGAAAACAAAATTTAAAATTTGTTTTTTACGGATTAATTGGGACCTTAGTAGCGCTTCTCCTAGCGAGAGTTCAAGGAAGTGCCTCTGGTTTTTTTATTCCTGGAATTGTTAGAGATATTGCTATTGCTGTTGTTGGTTTTGCTTCAATAGTGATTAAAAAACCATTTACTATTTATAGTTCTAAAGCAATCAGAAAATGGCCTCAGGAGTGGTACCTTCATGAACTTGTTCGTCCTGCTTATACAAGAGTTGCAATTATTTGGACTTTATACTTGTCTCTAAAGGGTGGAATACAAATAATTTTTTTCAACTCACCTGAAATACTTGTCACTATTAAGCTTTTATCCTCAAATCAGACGACATTAATTTTGTTGGTCATTACCTATATCATTGGGCAAAATAAACTTCAATCTCTAGGTGGTCCGAGTGTTGAAGAATTTATTAACGACGTACCTGCCCCATGGAAAAGTCAACAAAAAGGGTTTTAGAGTAGGATTAAGATATGAATAATTTAACAGCATCTGATTTACCTACACTTGCCTATTTAATTGGAATTCTTATTGCTTCTTACTTGATACTTAGATCAATAGTTTTTCCAATTATTAAACGTGGAGCAAGCAAAACAACTACCTATATAGACGACCTATTTTTAGATAAAAAATTTTTAAATAGAGTTTCATATGTATTCGTTTTCGTTTTATTTAATTTTTTAATTGCGACACCCCAATTCAATTTAGAAATACTTAATACTGAAATTTCTAAAAGAGTCTCTAGTGCACTCTTAACATTATTCGTTGGCCTTACTCTGCTCGAAATGTTGAATGTATTAAATAAGGTTTCGGAAAATATTAACTCATTGAAAAATAGACCAATTAAAGGCTATGTTCAGATTGTTAAAATTGTAGTTAACTCATTCATGTTCATAATCATTTTTGCAATAATGACTGGCCAACCAGTTAGTTATTATATAAGTGGTTTAGGTGCCCTTACAGCAGTTCTATTGTTGGTTTTCCAGGACACAATCTTATCATTTATAGCATCGGTACAAATTGGCCAGAATAACATAATTAATAATGGGGACTGGATTGAGGTACCAGAATATGGGGCTGATGGAGATGTTATAGATATTGCCTTACATACAGTTAAAGTTCAGAACTGGGATAAAACAATTACAACAATTCCTACTTCAAAAATCGTAACCACATCTGTAAAAAACTGGCGAGGAATGTCAGAATATGGAGGAAGAAGAATTAAAAGATCTATCTCCATTGATATATCAAGCGTTAGGTTTATGGAGCAAAAAGATATTGATAAGCTAATGAAAATCTCTACTGTAAATAAATATCTCTCTACAAAAATAAAAGATATTGAAGAATTCAACTCTTCAGTTGATGAAGAAAAAGAAAAAAGAAAACTTACTAACCTTGGAACTTTTAGGGCATATCTTGTTAAATATTTACAAAATCATGATGGTCTCAACACAGAAACTATGACTTTATTAGTGAGACAACTATCGCCAACTTCCACTGGAGTTCCTGTAGAGTTATATACTTTTACAAATACAATTGATTGGGTTGAGTATGAAGGTATACAATCTGATATATTTGACCATATATTTGCAGTATTGCCAAAATTTGGACTCAGAGCTTTTCAGGATGGTACTGTGGAGGCTGCTGCCGCAAGAGGTTTACCAATAATTGATTCGGAAATATAAATTATTTTTCGAGAAAAGAAATGGGAAAAAAGTTTTCTTAAATTTTATAAAAAACTTTTCTAATTTTTCTTTAGAGTGTTCTTTGGCCAAAAGAGACTGAGAATTCCAAAAAGAATTAATAGATAATTTAAATAATTCCCCCATCTTGTATAAAGTGTTACGGTATTTGAAGTTTTAATTTTTTCAGTTAATACTGCATCCATAAAAAGACCTGTTGAACTGTAAATTTCTCCATCAATTCCACTTATAAAGGCAGATTTTCCTGTTATTGCGGCATGAGCAATATCTCTATTATTTGAGATTGCATTAGCTCTAGACATCAATATAAATTGGTCTGACATTCCACTCTTTCCATAGCTTGCCTGATTTGTTAAGATTACAACAACCTCTGCTCCTTGAATAACACTATTTCTTATATATCTGTCAAAAGAACCCTCAAAAGAAATTACTGTGGAAATTTTAATATCATTTTTATTAGTCGAGAAAACTTCTTGTTGAGTACCTCGAACCATATCCCTGGGGACAAGAGAAAGAGGAGGTATCCAATCTAAGTATTTTCGAAAAGGAATATATTCTCCAAATGGTACAGGATGCTGCTTTAAGTATTCTCCACCAATTTTTCCATTTTCATTTATAAAGATTCCATAATTCTCGAATTCACCCGGAGCGGATGGCCTATCTCCTCCAATTAAAATTGCTGCATTAAGTCTTTCTACTTCAGAAATTATCTCTTTTAGTGTCTCGGCATTATTCTTTGGATCATTTTTAAACCCACTAGAACTTTCAGCCCAGAGTATAAGCCTTGGGATTTCATCTTTAAATTTTGGTTTACTCTCTAAAGATTTGGTAAGTAAGAGATGATTATCATAAATCCGTTGCCTCTCATCTTCACATTTATTCTTTGCACCAGGGCAGGGACTATTACCCTGAATAATTGAGACTTCAATTTCTTTGATGGGAGAATCAACTGTTGATAATGTTGTAAAGACTAAAGGAACAATTAGGAAAACTAATAATATGGGGAGTCTCTTTAGCTCAACACTTGAATTGTTTCTATTTCTAATTAAAAGATATAAAAATAATATAAGACTCTCTATTAGTAAGGAGTATCCAATCGGTCCAAATGTTTTGAAAATCTTAGGAACGAAGTAAAAGAAGATATTATCTTGATATCCAGTTAATAAAACTGTTGAAGAGTACCCCCATGGAAAGCCTCCAAAGGGGAAGTAAGATCTTAATAATCCAAAACCGCTTATTACTCCAATTAAAGCGAATAAATTATAATTAGTTTTTGTACCTATGAAAGCAAGTAACTTACTGAATAAGCCGTACATCAAACCCATAAGAATTGTTAAAGGAACCCATGCCTCATACCCAATTGATTGAATTCCAAATAAAATTACCCCATAAGCAATGCTTCCAAAAATAAACCCTTTCGTGAATACTTTTTCAATTTGAATTATCGAACTGTAGAAATAATAGATTGCAGGAAATATTAAATACCAGTAGTCGAATGGAGGGAAGCTTAAAAAATATAATATCCCTGCGAATATTGCTTTGAATAACATATGTTCACATCTTAGTAATTAGTATCGATGAAATAAATTAAAATAATGCCCTAAAGATTACAACTCCTCCTGAAAATATAGAAAAGTAAGTTACCATATCGGCAATAAGTTTATCTGACACCTTGGAAAATAGTAGGCTTGAAAATCGTACCCCAAGTAAAACTGGTAAAACAAGATACATAAACAAAACCAAGTGGTCTTGTACAAAATTTCCAGTAAATGCCAATAGAGAAAGAGTGATCAGTATTCCTAAGGTAAAAACAGCATTTAGAGAAGGTCTAAATTCACTTCCTTTAGTTCCTCTATATAAAATTGCTACAGGTGGACCCCCGATTGCAGCAATCATCCCAAATATTCCTGAAAAAGTACCTGCAAGAAGTGAATTCATAGAGTTTCTTTTTACATTCCAACCAAAATACGAACCGAGTCCAGCACTTAGTACTATTACCCCCACAGAAATTGATAGTAAATTTGGGTCTAATGTTGTTAGGAATAGCAAACCAATTGGTCCACCTATAACTCTTCCACCAATAAGAAATTTCATGGGTTTCCAGTTAACTTTCGATTTTTCTCTAATAAAAAGTCTTAATGCTAAAGGAAGGCCCAAAAGAGAAAGTAGCTGAGGAACTAAGGCAGGTTCTATTTGGACAATAATTGGTGATGCAATGACTGCGAAACCAAATCCAAGAACACCTTGGACAGATGAGGAAATAAATAACAACAGTGCTATAAAAAATAGTTCAAAAATTGAAAGATCGAAAGGAATGTTCAACTAAGTGCTTTTTCTATGAGACTTAGTATCTCTCCCTCTTCAGTATGTCTTCCGGTTTCAAGCTTGGAGTAAATTAATTCTCCATTCAAATAAAATTCAAATACCCCACCTGATCCGGGAATCAAATTTATTGATTTAACTTTTTGTCCGTATTTTTCTAAAATGTCTTCAATCGTACTAACTGCACGAGGTGTGTAGTTTCAAACTACACAAAATTCAAGTTTGATATCCATATTAGAAATACTATCATAAAAAACTCAAAGGAGATAGATGTTTGATTATTCAGCAATAACAAAAATAGATTTAGAAAATGATATAAAAAATACTTTAAAAGTTGGTCTTGAGCAAATACAGAAGATTAAAAATGAAGATACCCCATCTCTAGATTTGTTTGATTTATTTGAGAGAACTCTTTCAGATTTATCTGGAAGAGTAGCTTTTATGGCAGATGTTAGCAAAGAAAAAGATATTAGAGACTATAGCAATAAGGCAGAGTCAATTATTGAAAATTTTTTATTAGAGGTTACAACAGATATAGAGCTTTATGAAAAATTCAAATCAATCAAAACAAATACTTTGGATAAAGAATCAGTCAAATACTTTAATGAGGTTATAAGAGACTTCATTGATGCTGGACATGAATTAGATCATGATAAAAAAACACGTTTAATTGAAATAGAAAAAAAATTAATTGATCTTGAAATTGATTTTTCGAAAAATATTGCAGCTGATAAGTCTGAAGTAATACTGAGTAAGTCTCAATTAAAGGGTTTGAGCATCGATGAAATGAATAATTTCAGAAAAGAAGAAGAAAACTTCATTGTGACAATGGCTTATCCTGATATAAATGCAGTTTTAGAAAATTGTCAGATTCGTGATTCAAGAGAAAAAGTGTGGAAGGCATTTAATAATAGAGCAGTATTGGAAAATTCACCTATTTTAAAAGAAGCGGTCGCTTTAAGAAATGAAAAAGCAACCCTATTTGGTTTTAATACATGGGCAGAATATAGACTTCAATACAGAATGGCGAAAAGTCCAGAAAATGTCGTAAAAATGTATGACAATTTAGTTCCTAAATTACAAAAGGCTGCACAAAATGAAAAAGTAGAGTTAGCAACTGACAATATTGAACCCTCAGATATAGCTCCTTGGGATATTAGATATTTTATTACAAAAAAAAGGAATAAACAGAGCCAGGTTGATAATAATGAGATAAAAAAGTATTTCTATATCCACAATGTAAAAGAAGCCATGTTCTCTATATGTGAAGATGTTTTTGAAATCTCTATTAATCAAGAAGACTCTCGTACAGCCTGGCATGAAGATGTTGAACTTTGGTCGATCTCAGATCAGAATAATAAAAAAATGGCTTATTTTTATTTAGACATGTACCCAAGAGAGGGAAAGTACACCCATGCAGCGGTTTTTGATATTTCACCAGGTAGTGCAGATGAAATGAACCTTCCAGTTTGTTCAATGGTAGCTAACTTCCCAAATCCAAATACGGGTAATGGTCTCATGACTTTTGATGAAGTAGAAACACTTTTTCATGAATTTGGCCATGTTCTTCATAACGGAATTGGAAAGTCAAAATTTGCTCGTTTTTTGGGAGCAAATGTTGAATGGGATTTTGTTGAAGCACCAAGTCAAATCATGGAACACTGGGTATGGAAGAGTGAATGCTTAAAAAGGTTCTCGAAGCATATTGATACTGGAGAAACACTAGATCATGATCTGTGCGTAAGGTTAAACTCCTCAAAAAATATAGGAATTAGCTTACTGACCCTTCGTCAAATTTCGTTTGGGCTAGCTGATCAACATTTACATGGAATAAATTTTAATGATTCGCTAGATGAAATTGAACAAGAGTCTCAAATTGTAACAACAATAAATTATCCCAACGACACTAATCATCTTGGTGCTTTTGGACATTTATTGGGAGGATACGATGCGGCTTATTATGGTTACTTGTGGGCCGATATAATTGGTGATGATTTATTTAGCAGATTTGAGGATGAAGGCGTCTTGTCAAAAGAGGTTGGCATTGAGTATAAAACTAAAATTCTCTCAGTTGGTGGTTCCAAGGGTGCAGAAGAAATGGTTGAAGACTTTCTTGGTAGAAAGTGGAATGATGAAGCATTTTTGAACCAAAAAAAATTGGGTAATTTTTGAAGAAAAACTTGCATCCCGTGAATAATGTTGTTACCCTTGTGAATATATTCACAAAGTAAAAAGGAAAGAAATGACTGACGGACTAAAAGCAAGTCAAATTAAAGGCGGTATAAGGCCTTCTAAAAGTTTTGACCAAGGCAGAGTGTGCAAAGACGAATCATGCAGCACAAAACTTAGCATATATAACAAAAGAGATCATTGTTTTAATCACGCTCCCGTAAAATACCCTAGAGTAAGAGGACGTATTCTACAAGAAACTGCTTAATTCTAAATAACATCCCAAATACCTAAATAGTTTAAAAACCAAATTATATTAATGTAACATTATGGAGTTAAATTTCACTGTACCAGAGATAAGTTGTGGGCATTGTAAAGAAACAATCGAAAAAGCTCTGGATGTAACAGGTGTATCTAATTTAGATATAAATATCGAAACTAAAAATGTTTCTCTAACTGTATCTGATGGTGTCGAATTAAAAAATATAGAGTCGTTACTTGACGAACAAGGCTACTCTGTTGTCTCAAAATAGCAATACAGTATCACTCGACCTAGATGGTATGACTTGCGCGGCCTGTGCTGCAAGAATAGAGAGAGTCATATCGAAAAATGAATCAATAGAATCAGTTTCTGTAAATTTTCCTTTAAAAAAGGCAGTAATTAAATCTGATAAAGATTTTAATGTTGATAAAGTTATAGAAAAAATTAGTGCTATTGGGTACTCAGCAAAAGTTACAGATAATAAAGTTCCTGAAAAAGAAAACTACAGTAAAACTTTCCTTATACCTTTTTCTTCCCTAGCTTTCTCCGTAGGTGTCTCTCAAGCGTTTAATGCTAATAATTCATTTTTAGCATATTTGCTCGGTTTCACCGTCATATTTCTATTCGGTAGACGTTTTCATATTTCAGCAGTTAGAAAAATATCTCATTTTGAATTTAATATGGACACACTGGTATCTCTTGGAAGCTTAAGTTCTGTTGCAGTCTCTCTTCTCCCCTCTAGCAATAGTGATATGTTCCTTGATGCAGGAGCTTACATAATTTCATTTGTACTATTTGGTAAGGCAGTTGAAGATATTTCAATACAAAACTCTATCGATGTATCTGAAGCAATTAAAAATTCGAAGCCCCAATATGCCAAATTATTATCCAATGGAAAGATTATGGTGAAGAAAGTATCAGATTTAAATGGTGGAGACTTTATTGGCGTTTCTCCAGGTGAAATTATTCCGATTGACGGAATTATTACTGCTGGATCCTCCTCCACTAATGAAGACTTCCTTACAGGTGAGTCCAAACCAATTAATAAAAAAACCGGAGATGGTGTTCTGGCTGGAAGTATTAATTTAGATGGATATATAGAAGTTGAAGTTAAAGATGGAGGTGTTTCGACATATGACTTTATAGAACAACTTATTTTAGAGGCACAATCTTCAACTCCATCTATTCAAAAAACTCTTGATAGGGTAACTCAATTTTTCGTTCCAGGAATTCTTCTTTTAAGTATGTCTACTTTTTTGTATCGGTATTTATTAGAAGGTACTGATTTGATGAGATCATTAGAAATCGCAATCTCTGTCCTGGTAATTGCTTGCCCATGTGCACTAGGCTTAGCCACTCCGATAACATTATATAAAGCTTCCACCTTGGGTTATCGAGATGGATTTCTTTTTAAAAATTTTGATAAATTACAAAACGTAAAAAAAATAAATAAAATTATATTTGATAAAACTGGAACTCTTACGTCTGGCATTTTTAGCATAAAAAAAATAGACACCGAAAATACCAAATTATCAGAAAATGAGATTTTATCATACGTTGCAAGCTTGGAGATAAGGTCAAATCATCCTATCGCAAAAAGTTTACTCTTAGAATCAGAAAGAAGAAATTTGTCTTTTTTTTCTTCAGAGAATGTCAAAGAAGACATCGGATCTGGAATTCATGGATCAGTCAACGGGCTTGATGTTAGCATTGTCGGTAAAAATGAAATCGAGAATGTGCTTGAAGTAAAAATTGATAACCAACAAGCCTACATTCATCTTGAAGAAGACTTAACAGTAGATCAAGATTTAATAACTGAGATTAAAAAATACTATGAGATTTTAATTTTATCAGGTGATAGCTCAGAGAAAGTTTCTCTTCTTGCAAAAGAGTTAAGTATTAAGAATGCATTAGGGAGTCAAGCTCCCGAAGATAAGCTTGCCCATGTGAAGGCTATTCAAGAAACTGAAGGTGTTATTTTTATAGGTGATGGAGTTAACGACTCCCCTTCACTGCAACAAGCAGATGTTGCCATTACTACTTCAATAAGTAGCCAAATCGCACAAGCTTCTAGTGATATAGTTATTCATGAAGGTGGAATTGAAAAAATTCTTAATATAAGAGATTTAGCCGTAACAAGTAGTAGAAGGGTTAGGCAAAATTTATTTCTTGCATTTGTCTACAACAGTCTTATGATTCCAATTGCTGTTGCCGGAAGCATCTCTCCTAAGTTGGGAGCCTTAGCAATGGCTATGTCTAGTATTTCAGTAGTCTTGAACTCTTCAAGAAAACTAACAAATTAGTTTTTAGATAAATTCTTACAATGATTAATCTTTTGATATGGAAGATATAATTTGGAATCGAAAACCACTTCTATCTGAACCAGTAGCAGTCTTAGCATTTGAAGGCTGGAGTGATGCTGGCAACACTGCAAGTGGATGTATCGAGAATCTCTGTAATAACCATGACGTTGATCCGTTTGCAGAAGTTAACTCTGAAAATTTTTATAATTATCAAATGAGAAGACCTATTGTTGACGTCAAAGAGATTGGTGAAAGAAACTTTCACTGGCCTCAGACATCTTTTTATTCAATTGAAGATTATAAGTCAGCAAATGATATCATTTTAGTTTTTGGTGAAGAGCCATCGATGAGGTGGAAAACATATGCTGACAATATTGCTAATACACTGATTGAGTTAGGTGTAAAAAAAGCCGTTACACTTGGGGCATTTTTTGGTCAAGTAGCTCATACCTTACCTGTTCCTATTTTTGGTGTCAGTGATGATCCAACATTTAATTCTAGATACAATGTTTTACCTACTAACTATTCAGGACCAACTGGTATCACGAGTGTTGTTGGACATGAACTAAGAAATAGCGGAATAGAAACTTCTGGCCTTTGGGCGGCAGTTCCTCATTACCTAAGTTCAGGAGGTTACCCAAAGGGAATAAGTGCATTGTTACATAAATCTGCAGAAATATTAAAAATAGATATTGACGATACTGGTATACAGTCTGAGGGTCAACAATTCGAAACAAAAATTAAGAAAGCCATGGAAAACTCAGAAGATTTAGCTGAATATGTAGCAAAACTTGAAGATGTAGAATTAACACTTGAAGATACCTTTTCAGACGATTCAGATGATAGCCTAGTTCAACAAATTGAAGAGTTTCTAAATAATGAGTCTGGAGAAGTCTAGACGCTTTTCTTCTTATGTCTGTTTGACTTACGACGTTTTCTATATTTATGTTTAGACATTTTTTTACGTCTTTTCTTTATCAAAGATCCCATAAATTAAATTTTTTCCTTTTTACCTAACTGCGAAATTCTAACGCATTCCTGTCATTATTTGAAAATCTTTTAAGGTTTTTTATTGTTGGCTTTATCTAATGCTTTATTTAATGACATTTTCCCATCATTATCATATGGGGATCTACGCATAGCCCATAAACCCCATGTAATCATTGATAGTATTTCAAAATACTCAAATTTCTCGATTTCATCCGCAGTTGAGATTCCAAGTTCGTCTAAAGATTTATTTTTTAAATCTATCTCAGTTTCAAAATTGTTTTGCCAGAATAAATCAGCATAATCAAAATAGCTATCTCCCATTGATGAGTATTCCCAATCAATGAGAAGAGTTTTGTCTTTATGGATAACAAAATTTCTTGAGTATAAATCTTGGTGACATGGCTTCTCCTCTAGTCCTATTTCATTTAATTTTTGGACTACCTGAAGACCCACTTCTTTTGCCTCTTCTTCTAGGGGATTTGACTTATCTGTAATACTTATAAAAACTTCTGTTGGTTTAAAGTTGTTTTGAAAAACAATCTCGGAATTGTGAAGCTTCTTAAGCTCTTGAAATGCATTGTTTCTTAAAACAGGATCTTTAAAGTCTTTATCTTTATAGGTGTATATCTCGTAATATTCAGAAATCTTGATTCCATTTTCTTCATCGAAAATAATGAAGGGTAAAGTTAAGCCTTCTTCTTGAACCAGTAAAGTGTTGTGTTTTTCGGATTCTCTATCAATTACATCTGGGTTTTCACCGGGTATTCTTAGTACAAATTTTTTACTATCAACTTCTACTATTAAACTGGTATTGGTAATGCCGTCCAACTCTGTTAATTTATATTTGCTTGAATCTCTTGTTTTAGACACATCATATTTAAGAAAAATATCAACAACTTTACTACTTTCCAACATATTCATTATCATAATATAAGATATGAATGACCCTTTTGCACTTGATTTAACAATAAATCTACTTCTGCTTGGTTTTGGTGGAGCAATGTTCGCAGGAAGTCTATTTGCATACTTTAGTAGAAATTCCAGAAAGGAAGAGTTCTACGCACCTCGCACACTTTTTCTTGGAATCATCGGACTATTTATAACTTTATGGACTGTTGCATCTATTGTAAATAATTAATAAAATCGAAAAGTAAGTTAGTATATTCAAGGAAAAGAGGAAGTATGCTTTCAGATGTAGATATAAAAAAAGCTTTAGAAGAAAAACTTATACAAATTGATCCGTTAGAAGAAAGCTATATACAGCCATCTAGTATAGATTTAAAAGTTGGTGCTGATTTTAGAGTTTTTGAAAACCACAAATATAGTCATATTGATCCTAAAGCCGAACAGCAAGATCTTACTAGCTTAGTAACTGCTTCAGAAGCTGAGCCATTTATATTACACCCTGGTGAATTCGTTCTAGGTACGACTTTTGAGAAAGTCTCTTTGTCTAACAAGGTTGTAGCAAGATTAGAGGGGAAATCTTCACTTGGTAGGATAGGGTTACTTATCCATTCTACGGCAGGTTTTGTAGATCCTGGATTCTCGGGTTATTTAACATTAGAGCTGTCTAATGTAGCCAATTTACCGATAATGATCTACCCAGAAATGAAAATTGGACAAATCTCTTTCTATTACCTAAATTCACCATCAGAGGCAACATACGGGTCTGAAGCATATGGAAGTAAGTATCAGGGGCAAGAAGGTCCAACTCCAAGTAGAAGTCATACCGACTTTAAAGAATAATGTTTCCAGGAATTGGTACATTAATAAACGGTGTCGGTGTACTTGTCATTGGTCTTTTATCAAGGTTATTTTTTAAAAAGAGCATTAAAAATTTTGAAGAAAACTTACTTCCCCTTGGATTGTTAGTTTTAGCTTTAGGTTTAAGGGAATCACTTAAAAGTCCTGATTATGTTCGATTACTAAATTTTGAGGTATCTGGTTTTATATTTACCATTTTTGCTGTAATTATTGGGGCATTAATAGGAAACTATCTGCAAATTGAAAATCAAATTAAAAAATTTGGCGACTATCTCTATAACAAGTTTGAAGATTCTCAATTAGATCAAAGTAAATTCATTGACAGCTACATATCCACAACTCTGATAGTGATCACTGGTCCCCTAGCAATAATTGGCCCTTTCTTCGATGTAGTTGAATCTAATTTGGAACTACTTTTAATTAAGACTGTTTTAGATTGTTTTTTAATTATTTTTATAACTTCTAGTGGGGGTAAGGGTGCAGTCTATTCCGGGATTTCAATATTGATTTATCAAGGATTCTTCACTCTTTGTGCCTTCATTGTAAATTCAAATATTGATCAAATCATCTCAGACTCAATTGCAGGTATAGGAGGAATTCTTTTAATTGGAGTTGGAATCAATTTGTTAGGCTTAAAAAAAATTCCTGTGGGGAACTACATGCTTAGTTTGTTTATTCCTTTTCTTTTAGCATTGTAAAAGTTCTTGTAGCCCCCTCAACTCCTTCAAAGAGTTTTTCTAGTTTTAAAGATTCCTCTTCAAATGTTCCTACAACAAAATGTGGCTCTTGAATGTTGAATGATCTGTTTTTAAAATCGATTTCGATAGGAACATATGGAATATTCATATCTTTTGCAATATAGTAAAAACCGCTCCTAAATTGAGAAACCGCATAGGTGCCTCCCTCAGGAGTCAAAACTAAAACAAAATTTTCTAATTTAGAAAATTCTTCTATAGCACTCGTAATATGGCCTTTGGCTTCGGTTCTATAAACTGGTATTCCTCCTAACCTAACCAACATTCTTTTCTGAAGCCAACCTAATGGCCATGGTATTCCTAGACGATCAAGGTTTTTTGAAAAAGTAATTGGACTTGGTAATCGTGTGAAGACCCACTTTGCACCAAAAAAGTTAACTTTTAAATCTAACGCTAGAACTGTAAGCAGCCCATACCAGGCATCTCTCATCGCTGTGTGGGGTACGCCAACTAAAACCATCTTTTTGTAATTAGGTATTTCACCATTTACATCCCAATTTGAGATTTTAAGTATATATCTTCCTGTTGGGCCCAGGATTCTTCTCTTTTTTTCAATTACATTACTAGGAAGTGGATTCATTTTTGAACCAGATGCTTAGCTATTTGAACAGCATTTAGTGCTGCCCCTTTTAATAAATTATCTGAAACACACCAAAAATTTATAATCTTTGAACTAGACAATCCCATTCTTAATCTTGACACTAGAACATCATACTTGTTTTCAGCATCTAAAGGTGTTGCGAGTGTTTCCGACCAATACTGTACTCCTTCAAAGTTATTCAATTCTTGTATTGCTTCATCTGTATTAATTTCATTTTCAAAGACTGCTGAACAAAAAACTCCGTGACCAGTTAGAACACCTACTCGTGCATTTGATGGCTCAACAACTAGTTCCGGTATGCCTAATATTTTTTTTGACTCATGAACAAATTTCATCTCTTCATCAGAATATCCGTTGTCTAATAGGTTCCCAGCCAGAGGAATAACGTTTCTTGCTATTGGCCTTGTATAGTACCCATCTTTATATTCTGCTAAAGATTTAGCATCTAAAGATTCTTCTTTTTTTAAAGAACTTACGGCTTCAGAACCTGAACCAGATACAGCTTGATAGGCAACGGGCGTCATGCTGACCAAATTAAACTTATCATGAAGGGGTTTTAAAGCCATCACTAGTCCCATTGTTGTGCAGTTTGGGTTAGCAATTAATTTGGTAGTTGAAGTAATTTCATTTTGGTTTATTCCATAAACTACAAGTGGTACTTCTTCGTGTAGGCGAAATGCAGAAGAATTATCGATTACATAACTTCCTTGGGACGTAAAATTTTCAGCAAAAGTTTTAGATCTTTCTCCACCAGCAGAAAATAAAGCGATGTCATATTTTTCAATATTCTCAGAATTTAATTCTTTGATTACTAAATCTTCATTGTTAACTGTAAGTTTTCCTCCTGCAGATTTACTTGAAGCAAATAAGTGGAACTCTGCATCTTGAGGGAGAAGTCTTTCACACTGTTTAATAATATTTCTACCAACTAATCCAGTTGCACCTACAATTGCTATTTTCATTTAATCAATGATAAATTCATCATGCAGAACTTCAATAGCTTTTTGCATATCATTTTTTGAAATTACACATGATATTCTTATTGGAGAAGTCGAAATCATTCCTATATTTATTTCATTAGATCCTAGTGTCTTAAACATTTTTGATGCCACACCAGATTCGGATTTCATACCAGCACCAATAATTGAAACTCTTGCTATATTTTCATCTTTATCAGAACCTTCAGCCTTTAGGTCTTGAGTAAGGTGTAGAAGTATTTCCATAACCTCGTCTTTTTGTTCCTCTGGGGCAGTAAAGCTGATATCAGTTTTTGAATCTTTAGAAACATTTTGAACAATCATGTCGACATTTACACCTTTATCGGAAAGGTGACCAAAAACACTTCCTGCAATACCTGGTTGATCGGGAACACCAAATAGTGTAAATTTTATTTCCTTGTCGTTGTGGGTTACTCCACTAACAATTGCCTGTTCCATTACTTGTTCCTTAACTGTTGTTCCCATACCATCGCTAAAAGTTGGTCTCACGATTATAGGTACATTATACCTTCTGCCGAATTCAACTGACCTTGCCATTAAGACTCTTGCACCAGTTGAAGCCATCTCAAGCATTTCATCATAAGTTATTTCTTTTAATAGCTTTGCTTTATCAGTAATTCTTGGGTCCGCAGAAAATACTCCCTCAACGTCTGTATATATCTCACATTTTTCAGCCCCTAGGGAAGCTGCTAAAGCAACTGCGGTTGCATCAGAACCCCCTCTACCTAAGGTTGTTATCTCTCTAGTGTCTGGATTAAATCCCTGAAATCCAGCAACGATAACGATACTTCCTTTTTCTAAACCTTCTTTTACTCTTTCACCTGAAATTTTTTCTATTTCAGCTCTTCCGTGTCGTGAAGTTGTAATAATTCCAGCTTGAGAACCCGTTAGAGAGTAGGAATCATAACCAAGACTGTTTAAATGCATTGCAAGAAGTGACATGGTTATTCTTTCCCCAGCAGAAAGTAGCATATCCATCTCACGAGGTGAAGGGGTCTCAGAAAGTTCATTAGCTAGGGCTATTAATTCATCTGTACTAGAACCCATTGCAGAAACTACTACTACAACTTGTTTACCCTCTTTTTTCGCACTAATTATTTTTTCTGCAACTATTTTAAGCGAATCGGGATTCGCTACACTTGTTCCACCATACTTTTGAACTATTAAACTCATTGGAAACATTCTAATGAACTATTTGAAGATATAACAGACCTAGTACTCTAGTTTGTAATGAGTATTGACTTACATTTACATTCAGAGAACTCTGATGGGACGGATAGTCCTGAAAGTATCATCGAAAAAGCTATTGAGATACAGCTTGAGGCTATCTCCATAACAGATCATGAATACCTTACTAATGTGCCTACAAGTGAAAATATAGAAATCATTAAAGGAGTCGAAGTCAGCGTTTCTTGGGAAAAATTAGAAAAATCTAATCCCTATGCTGGAATACACTTACTCTTATATTTTGTTGAAGAGAAAACTCCTATAAATAGTTTTTTGGAAGAAATAAGAATATTAAAAAATATTAGAAACTATGAAATTATTGAGAACTTACAAAATGAAGGTCTTAATATTAATAAATCTGAATTGAGTAACTTCAAAACACAAGTTCCGGGACGACCTCATATCGCGAGTATTCTAAAAGATAAAGGGTATGTTAGTTCAATAAATGAGGCCTTTATAAAATATCTAGGTAATGGAAAAATTGGAGATTCACGAACTCATCAACCTAATATTGAAAAAATAATTAACCTTGCTCAGGAATCAAAATGTTTAGTATTTTTAGCTCATCCACATACATTGATGAGCAATGATAAGTATTCAAAAAAAGAAAACTGGATAAATGACTCTTTTTTTGAACTTGTTAAAGAGTTGTCTGAGTTTGGAATTAATGGTTTAGAAGCGACTTACTCGAGTTATAGCAAAAATGTTACTAATCAAATTTCTGAAGTTGCAAAAAAACTAAATCTACTTGAATGTGGTGGCTCAGATTATCATGGTGATATAAAACCAAATATTAATTTGGGATATGGATATGAAAACACTCCAATTAAAGTCCCTTATAAATTTTTAAATGACATGAAGGAAAAACATGGACAACTCTAAAAAACTCCTTGGTTCAATTTCGTTAATAACAGTTTCTTATTTAATGAGTCGTATTCTAGGTTTCTTTAGAGAAATTCTTCTTGCTCAGTGGACGGGTGTTACCAGTGCTTCAGATACTTTAGATTTAGCTTTTATAATTCCTGATTTCTTATTTTATTTATCAGCAGGTGGGTATCTTGCCATTACCTTAATACCTATTCTCAGTGACCTCTCAAAAAATAAAGAATCTGAGCTTAACGATTACTTTGTCTCACTTCTTTATGGATTATCATTGATATTTATTGCGATTTCTTTTCTTTTCTTCTTATTTAGATATCAAATTGTAAGCTTGTTGAATGTTGAGAATCCAGATTTATTTATAAAACTATTTACACCTATAGTTTTTAGCCAGGCTTTTTTCTTTATCGGTGCAATTTTAATGTCATTCCAATATTTTAAAAATGATTTTAAGTATGCAGCACTAGCTCCAGTTATTTACAACCTTTCAATCATTTTGTTTGGTTGGTTTTACTCGACCTCCCCTGAATCAACAGTTTATGGATTTGCTATTGGAGGCCTAGTTGGTTCAGTCATTGGACATCTTTTTCTTCAAATATTGGGCGCAAAAAATAATGGTCTTATCCTCAAGGCCTTAAGGCCAAAGATTGAGCATGTTACACAGTACATAAAAATTTCTTTTCCATTAATCGTTGGGCAGTCCATTGCAGTAGTAGATGAACAGTTATTCAGATATTTTGGATCACTCTTGTCAACGGGATCAATAGCATCTTTTAGATATGCAAGAAGAGTGGCATTAATTCCTGTAGGAGTAATTGCACAGGCTGTTGGAGTAGCTAGCTATCCTACTTTATCAAAATTATTTGTAGACAATAAATTAGATGAGTTCAAGTTGCTAATAAAGAAACAGTTATCAGCTTTAGCTCTAATTAATACCGGTGTTTTAATCATTTTTTTAACGAACTCAGAAAACATTATCGAGATTATTTATCAGCGCGGATTATTTTCTGCTGAAGATACAAATAGAGTATCATCAATTTTTATGGTTGTTGCCTTTGGACTAATCCCATGGTCTCTAAATCAAATTATCACTAGAGCTTACTACGTGCAAAAAAATTACTGGTTCCCTGTTTGGGTTGGAACAATAATTACCCTTGTTACAATTCTTATTTTAAAAATACTTAGCAATCCATCAGGGGAAAGTTATGCAGTAATCATTATTTCATCACTTTGGGTAAATACTTTAATCTTGTCTTTTTTCCTTAAAATTAAAAATGATCGACTTATTGATAGAAATCTATTATTAGACTTCTTAAAAATATTTTTAGTGGGCTTAATGGGATATTTTTTAATTATCAATTTTGGGTTTTACTCTGGTGGTCCATTTTTTGAGCTTATATTTGATACATTTTTTATCTTTTTACTTATATTGATGTCTCTCCTTGTCGTTAAAATGAAATATATTAATCTGAAAAGGACTCGTTAATGCAAAAATTTCCACTGAAAAAAGGTTTATCAAGTGTTGATTCTCTACACGAAGAAATTAACGAATATATTGATGTGCTAATGGGCCATATCAATCCACCGATTTCAGATGGTATAGACACATTATTTGAAGTAAGTAGTACGTACTTAGCAAGAGCTAAAGAAATAGAGATAAAACTTCTTGAAAGAGAAAGAAGTGGTTCAATTGCAACGGGTGATGATCTTAAAAAATTTAGAACCGGTGAATTAAGAAGTTTTATAGAATTGTGTAAAAGTGCTCAAAACCAGGGCTCAAGAAGAATTACAGTGGCACTTAGTGAATTGAATCTTAAAGAAACTTAAGTTAGATCCTCTACGTCAAAAATTTCCTGTGCAACGCTTAAACCTTTTTCATGATTGTTTTTCTTTGTGTCCAAGCTGAGAGTAACTTTAACTATAATCTCTAAACCCATCATTTTGGCAGTTATAGATTTAAGTAAATCAATAATTTCTTCAGATTTCTTTAATTCTTCAAACAAAAATTCATTTTCTTTATCAACAATTAAATTAATAACATCCCCTTCTTCAACTTCTGCTCTAACTGCTGTTAAGTAGGAATATTTTCTTGGAGTTAACGCTTGTTTCATTTCTTCAAGAATTTTTGGCCAGAAAACATCAAAATTCCCAAGTGATTCTTTTTTAGGTGTTGAATTTTTTTTACTGATATTTTTTGGAATACTAATTTCAGATGGAGTATCTTTTTTTTCTACTTGGGGAGAATTCATTTTTTTTGGCATAACTTCATTGTTTGATAGCTTTCCTTCGAGAAGGTCTATTCTGTAGCCGATAGTTTTTACATCTGATCCTAGTTCAGGTTTAATAACTTTCATTAAAAATAACTCAAGTTTGAGATGTTGTGATGTGCTGTTAGAAAGATTTTGATTTAGGTCGTCAATTAAGTCAAGAATTCTGATTAATTGTTTTGCATTTACTTTCTTATCAGCAGTTTCCAATAAAGTTTTTATATTTGGAGTTAGGTTATCTAATTTTTCATCATTGGGAAGATATTTTAGATAAAACATATTTCTGAAGAATTCTGAAATGGACTCCATTACGTCACTTGGCTGAAGTCCTTTTTTATAAGCATCCCTTATCACTCTAAGAACTGCGGCTGTATCTTGAGTTTCAATTGAGTTAATGATTGTTTCGAATTCTTTTGTGCTGAGTTTTCCAAGTATTCCATATAAATCATCAACAGTTGTTTTTTTTCCAAAAGTGTTATAAGTTTGCTCGAAAAGATTTATTCCATCTCTTAATGATCCATCAGAAAATGTAGCGATGATTTTTAACACATCTAACTCAAGTATCATCTTTTCTTTTTTCCCGATCTCCTGAATCGTTTTAACAATATCTTCTTCCGATATTTTCTTAAATACAATATGTGTTGTTCTGCTCTTCACGGTTTCAAGTACCCTTTCAGGTTCTGTTGTAGCCAGAATAAAGATAATGTGTTCTGGGGGCTCTTCTAGTGTTTTGAGAAAAGCGTTGGATGCTGCATTTGAAAGCATATGCACTTCATCTAAAATATACACTCTTTTTTGTCCAGGACTACTAGCAATAAAGTTCACACTCTCATTCATATCTCTTATATCATCAACTTTATTGTTTGAAGCTGCATCAATTTCAGTAATGTCAAAAATTGGATCGCATCCAAGTTGAGTTGCAATAATCCTTGCTAAAGATGTCTTACCAACACCGCGGGGACCTGAAAACAAATAGGCATGTCCTAAATTATCTTTTTTAATTTGTTGAGTTATTAAAGAGACAGCTTCTTCTTGACCTACTAGTTGGCTAAGTTTCTCTGGTCTATATTTTCTGTACAGTGCTTGTTGCATATTATTAAATGGTAATAGATTTCTCTTCTATAATGCACCAAAGAATTAAACTTAGTCAAATGAGAATTGGTGTAGATTTGGATGGCGTAGTCGCAGATTTTACAAAAGGCTGGACTACTCAATATGCTTTAGACTTTGGAAAAGAGATTTCAGAGGAAGAAATAACTGATTGGGGTCTCTCTAAACCTCTTACTCACTTTGAAAAAGATTTAGATTTTTGGAATTGGGCTATGGATATAAATGGCTCATCGATATTTAGGCATTTAGAATTATATGAAAATTCACAGGAGACCCTAGTAGAGCTCTCAAAGATGGGTCACGAAATAGTCATCATTTCATCTAAACCATGGTGGTCTATTCACGACACGCTCATTTGGCTTGGTGAGAATAAAATTCCAACAAAGGAAGTTCATTTTATTGAAGACAAATGGACAATAGATTGTGAAGCATATCTTGATGATGCTCCATATCAATTAGAAAATTTTCTTAAAAAAGTGCCAGAGAAGAAAATTATAAGATTTGAGAGGCCATATAATTCTCATTCTGAAGGCACTTACAGCATTAAAGAATGGTCTGATTTAATTCCTTTATTAAACTCTTTTTAGTGTTTAATCTAAAAATATGAATGATTCATTTATTCTGAGAGATCGCTTGTGGAGAGAGGCGAATGAAAGAATTACCTTGTCGAGCTATGCAGCCCTATCAGAAAAATCTAAAGGTAGAACTAACCCAGAAGATCAAGACATGTTTCGTACTGTTTATGAAAGAGATCGTGATCGCATTATCCATTCAAAAGCCTTTAGAAGGTTAAAACATAAAACCCAAGTATTTATTAACCCGGATGGTGATCACTTCATTACAAGGATGACTCACACTTTACAGGTCACACAAGTTGGAAGATCTATTGCAAAGACGATGGGGCTAAATCCAGATCTTACTGAAGCAATTTGTATGGGTCATGATGTTGGCCATTCTCCTTTTGGTCATACTGGCGAGGATGCTTTAGATGAACTTCATCCAAGTGGTTGGAGTCATTCAGAAAACTCTGTAAAGGTTCTAGATCGTATAGAAAATCTCAATCTTTCGTTTGAAACTCTCGATGGTATTCGTATACATCCATGGAAGTATGCTGATGCACCAAGCACCCAAGAGGGTATGATCTGCAGATTTGCTGACCGAATAGCGTATCTAACCCATGACGTAGAAGATGCAATTAGGGCGGGTGTTTTGAACCAAAAAGATATTCCTACCTCTTTCATTAAAGACCTGGGTCCTCCAGGAAAAAATTGGATTAATAGCTTAATCTCTGGAGTTTTTAAAGCTTCATCTAGTGGCAAGGTTGAAATGGATCCAGAGGTGGCACAAACTATGCAAGATCTTAGAAATTTTATGTTTGAAAAAGTCTACCTAAGAAAAGGTACTGAAGTACAAAGAGCTGAGTGTAAAAATATTGTTATCAAGCTAGTTGAATATTTTGTAGAAAATTTAAATGAACTACCAGAATCTTATAGACAGGATCAATCAGATATTGAAAATGCTATAGACTATGTTGCCGGAATGACAGACAGGTTTGCTTTGTCTGCTTACGAAAAAATTACTTAAAGTCTGGATCTCTTTTCTCAAAAAATGCGGTTACTCCTTCTTTTAAGTCATCAGATATTAGATAAGAAGTGTTCCACAACCTAACATAATCAAGTGCTTGATCCGTAGTTAGGTCTTCTCCTTTATCAAGCACATTTTTCGTGCCTCCAACAATGTGTCTTGAATTTGATGCAATTTCCTCAGCTAACTTAATACCTGCTTCGTGAAGTTCTTCAACGCTATCAAAAATAGCATTGACAAAACGTATTTTGTCTGCGTGCTGACCGTCAAAATGTCGACCTGTAAATGCAAGTTCTCTTAAGTCTCCTTTTGAAATAATGTTAGGCATTCTCTGTAAAGCTCCTACATCGGCAACTAATCCTAGTTTTGTTTCTCCGATTGAAAATTTTGTATCTTTTGTCGATAAACGAATGTCACATGCAGATATCATGCTAGTTGCCCCTCCTATGCAGAAACCATGTGCAAGGGCAATTACTGGAACTTTAGAATTTGCAATTGTTGTAAAAGAACCTTGCATGTCATCTATTAATTTCATAGTCTTTCTTCTGTCGTCAGCAGTAGATGAGAGATTTTCATTTAAATTCATGTCACCCATGAATGTTGCAATGTCAATTCCTGCTGAAAAAGAATCTCCTTTTCCTAGTAAAAGAATGCACTTAGCTTCCTCTTTTTCATTTATTTCTTTTACTAGGTCTGGAATCCCAAACCAAACATCAAAATCCATCGCATTCTTTTTTTCTGGTCTATTAATCCATATATAAGCAACTTCATTAGTAATTTCTTTTATTAATTTCTGTTCCATATAAGTAATCTTAGTAAGATATTTTTATGGATGTATTTGAAGCACTGTATACAACTCGAGCTATGAGGCGTGTTACTGAAGAACCTATACCTGATGAAATTTTAAAGCAAATGGTTGATGCAGCTGTTCGTGCTCCAAGTGGAGCTAATAATCAGGGTTGGAAATTTATTGTAGTCACAGAATCAAATATAAAAAATCTACTTGGAGACCTTTATAGAGAAGCTTGGGACTTTTATATCAAAGAGTATTATGAAAATAATCCAGATATGGGTGCGTCAAAAGTGTTAGATGAAACTAAAGCTGATCAAGTAGTGAGAATTAGTAAGTCTGCTACTTGGTTATCTGAAAATTTTCACAAAGTGCCGGCACAGTTTGTAGTTTTATCAAGAAATGATCCATCAGGCTCATCAATTTACCCAGCTATTTGGAATCTTATGTTAGCTGGAAGAGCACATGGTATCGGTACTTGTCTGACTACTGTGCTTGGTATGTTTAACCAGGAAAAAACTTTCGATGCTTTGAATATCCCTACTGACAAAGGGTGGAGAATTAATGCAGTTGTTACTGCTGGCTACCCACTGGGAAAGTGGGGAGTTGCTAAAAGGGATCCCTTAGAGGATGTCACCTTTTTAAATACTTGGGGCAATAAACCAGGTTGGAATCTAGAAGAACCGCTTTTTAACTACTAGATTCAAAACGAAGCACGCCTGGAGGGAGTCGAACCCCCAACCTTCTGATCCGTAGTCAGATGCTCTATCCAGTTAAGCTACAGGCGCATGGCGGAGAGGGAGGGATTTGAACCCTCGAGGGGACTTTCATCCCCCACTCGCTTAGCAGGCGAGCGCTTTAGACCGCTCAGCCACCTCTCCAGGCTTGCGGAGGGAGTGGGATTCGAACCCACGGTATGGAATACATACAATAGTTTTCAAGACTATCGCCTTCGTCCGCTCGGCCATCCCTCCAAAAAAGGTATAGTTCTTCTACGCGGAGGGAGAGGGATTCGAACCCTCGAAGGGGATAAACCCTTACACGCTTTCCAAGCGTGCGCACTAGGCCAGACTATGCGATCCCTCCAGTTTAAGACCTAAGTTCTTAGTTTACTTATCTCTTACTTTCAAAGAAAGAGGATAATATAACTTCAGATTCATGTGGTAATATATTTTCTCTAATCTCAACAAAGTGATTTAATCTTGGATCTTGAGGAATGTTATATAGAGAATATGCGGCACCAGCTTTCAAGTTGGGAACGCCGTATAAGAGTGTTTTTATTCTTGCATTTACAATAGCCCCAGCACACATGGCATCTGGTTCAACGGTAACAGCAATTGTTGTATCTTCTAGTCTCCAAGTTTCTAAAACTTTTGACGCTTCTTGAATCACTATAATTTCAGCATGTGACACTGGATTCTGGTCAACTTCTCTCATATTGTGAGCTGATGCGATTAAATTATCATCTTTATCAAAGACTGCTGCTCCAATAGGTACTTCATCTAAATTGAGTGCTTTTTTAGCCTCATCAAGAGCTACCCGCATTTTATCTATATCTGATTTGTACTTCATAGACCTAAACTAATTGTAGGAGGGATCGCATAGTCTGGCCTAGTGCGCGACACTCGAAATGTCGTGAGTCTATTTAGGCTCCGTGGGTTCGAATCCCACTCCCTCCGCTTTATTTTATATTTATAAAACATTGATGACTCTAAACTTCTTTAATGATTGAATTTGGTATTTTTGCATTTGTAACTTCTATTACTCCTGGGCCTAATAATTCAATGCTAATGGCTTCAGGAATAAGATTTGGAAGAAAAAAATCATTGCCTCACTTTTTTGGTATTTGGCTTGGTTTTAATTTTTTATTTTTTCTTGGTGGAAATTTACTTTCATATGTACCTGATGTAGTTTTTGAGTACCTTCAATATGCTGGATACATAGTTATTTTGTATATAGCCTACAAAGTAGCAATGACCAAAACTACAGTCAAAAAAGGTAATAAAGAGGATAAGCCTTTTACTTTTATTCAGGCAGCGCTTTTTCAATGGGTGAATCCAAAAGGAGTTGTGATGGCAGTTTCTGGACTTACAGCTTTCCAGTTACCTCACTTGCAAGCAAATCTGATCTATTTACTTATAGGTGGTCCCTGTGTTCTAACTTGGCTCTACCTGGGAGAAAGACTTCAAAATTTCTTAATCGGTAACAAAAAACTTGAAAGAATCGTTTACGTAATTCTCGCATTAAGTATGGTAGCTAGTTTATTTCTGGCTTAGTTTCTTGACTCCAAGTATTTTCGCCAAACTATCTGAAAACTCTACACTGCCATCTGTTTTCTGATTGTTTTCAATTAAAGCAATTAAAATTCTTCCTACAGCTAAAGCAGTACCATTCAAAGTGTGCATGGTTGTAGTATTTCCATCAATTTTTGTACGAATATTTAATCTTCTTGCCTGAAAATCGGTTGTATTTGAACAAGATGTAACTTCCCTATAGCTTTGTTGACTAGGTATCCAGGCTTCAATGTCATATTTTTTTGCTGCTGACGCTCCCAAATCTCCTGTACATACATCGACTACCCTATAGGGTATCTCCAACTCTTGAAGTATTTCTTCTTCTATAGATAAAAGATATTCATGCTCGTCTTTTGATTTCTCAGGATTACAAAAAGAAAACATTTCGACTTTATCAAATTGGTGCACTCTAAAGATTCCTGTTGTGTCTTTACCATAAGTACCAGCTTCCCTTCTGAAACATGTTGAAAATCCTGCGTATCTCAATGGCAAAGTTTCTAGATCCAAAATTTCATTGGCATGTAAGGCAGCAAGTGGTACTTCTGAGGTTCCTACAAGAAATAAATCATCTTTTGGAATTTCATATACTTGTTCCGCATCATCTGGGAAGAAGCCAGTTCCAAAGAGAGCTTCCTCCCTCACTAAAACTGGTGGAACTGTAGGAGTGAATTCTTTACTTGATAATTTTTCTAAAACCCAAGAAACAAGATTAAGTTCAATCTTTACAAGGTCACCGAAAATATATGAAAATCTAGATCCAGATACTTCAGCAGCCCTTTCAACATCAATGAGATTTAGACTTTCTCCGATCTCTAGATGATTCTTAATATTTTCAATTTCTTTAATCTCTCCAACTTTTTTTATCTCTTTATTGTCCTGATCTGTTGCACCGGTGGGTGATGTTTCATCAACTAAGTTTGGGATTTTAATCCACTGTTCTAGAAATAATTTCTCTTCAGTTTCATATTTTTCATTTAAAAGTTTTACGTTTTCACTCAGGAGTGATGCTTTTTTTAAAAGTTCTTCTTTTTTAGTTCCTTCGGATTGAGAAATTTCTTTACCTATATTTTTTTGTTCAGATCGTGCTTTTTCTGCTTCGAATTTTATAGCTCTTTTCTTTTCATCCTGTTGAACAAGAAAGTCTACATCAATATTAAGACCTCTTCTTTCAAGATTATCTTTAAGAGCATCTAGATTATTTCTAAGAATTTGTTGGTCTAACATTAACTATTCCTCAGGGGGGATAAACCCGGATATTGTGAATAAATTATCTTCAAGCTCTTCTTCATTTTCAATCTCTTCAATCTTAATAAACCACTCATATAAAATACCTGGTTCCAGTTCAATATTATCAGTAAAGTAGCTTTTGCTTTCGAATGCTCCTACGGAACTTATCTTAGCCCTTTTTTCGTAAACCGAATCACCAAACTCATCTGTTACTAATACTAATAAAATAATATCGAATTCTTCTACGTTTCCTTCGTTTGCAATTACGACTTGTATGCCTATAGGCTCATTAAGAAAAACTCGATAGTTGTCTTCTGTTACTGCAATCGGACTTGGTAGAAACTGCACTCCAGTAATTGCTACATCTTTTCTTAGGAAAAGCCCCTCCGATGAGTCTCTAGCTTTTTTAACAATTACATCAGCAAAATTAAAAGCACTGCCTTCTAAGCCAGTGTATTTAACGGGATAAAAAACAGGTAAAAATAAATTGTCCTCCCTGGACCTTTGTGAAATTTTTTGAACAAACTCTTCATAAGCTTTATCTCCAATTGATAGGTCAACAATGCTTTGTGCAAGTGCTTCTTCAATTTTTAATGATTGAGGATTGTCTATCAATGTAATTATTGACACCTGAAAGGTCTCAAGACCTTTAAGCCAAGAAGAAGTTGCTATATTTAGTAATTCTTTTTCAGAACTAACAAAGTCCCCTCCTATATTTTGAACTAAATTATATGCTTCTTGTGAATCCCTAACTAGAGCTGACAATGTTGTCTCAAAAACATCTCTATTGATTTCATCAAAATTTAGCACTTTTTCAAATTCTTTTGAAGATTCGCTATGTAGCAGAGATACAGCTGAAGCCTCTTCTAAAAAATTATTTAGATTCGCGGAATTCCTGAAATTTTCATAATAGTTAAAGCCAAAAAAGGAAAGGAAAGTTATTAACCCTACAATTATTAAGGCTCTCAGTGTTTTGTTTACTTTATTCATTTTATTTTCTTCTTTATACAGTCTAAGAAAACAAATATATTTCACAACTAAGATTATTAATGAATGAACAATATTAGATTAGTTTGGTCAATTAGGACTGAATGTGGTCCAAATCGAGTTAAGAATGAAGACTCTGTTTTTCCAGTTAAGTCAGGTAGCGGGAATCCTCCGTTTAAAGCTGCAGTATGTGATGGTTTAGGTGGTCATGTTAAAGGAGATGTAGCAAGCAAAATTGCAGTCTCTAATATGAAAGGTTCATCAAGTGATCTTGTTGAAACTATAGCTGCTGCAAACTTAGAAATTTTAGATTATCAAGAAAATAATAAAGAATCTATTGGCATGGGTACAACAATGACTGCTGTAACTATAGATCTAAATGGTCTCATGGGAATTGGTCATGTTGGAGATACTCGGTGCTATGTTCTTTCAGACAGAAAACTAATTCAACTAACACAAGATCATAATGTACCGGGGTTTCAAAATATTCTAGAAAAAGCATTGGGCTCAAGTGAAAAACTTGAAATTGAATATCAGGATTTTCAATTAAAAAATGGGGATGTTGTTCTGCTTTGTAGTGACGGGCTTTACAATGAATTTAGCGATGAATATCTAAAGAAGAAATTACAGGAAGGCATTAGTGCGGACACATTGATTGGTGAGGCTTTAATACAGAAACCAAAAGATAATGTCTCTGCGGTAGTAATAAATATATTTTCAAAATGAATGTTGGACAAATAATAAAAGATCGATATAAAATTCTTGAACTCCTCGGTGAGGGAGGGATGGCATTTGTTTATAAAGCTGAAGATAGGCAACTTAAACGAATCGTTGCAATTAAAACTCTTAAACCAAACTATGTTCAACAGGAGACATTCGTAGAAAGGTTTAAAAGAGAGGCTCAAACAGTTGCTAACCTAAATCACCCAAATATTGTTCAAATATTTGATTGGGGAATTGAGGGCGAGCCATTTTTTGTAATGGAATATATTGAAGGCAACACTCTAACTTCAATAATCGCTAAAAAGAAGACAATCAGTATCGGTGATATTTTGTTTATTGGTGCACAAGTCTCTGATGGACTACAAGCTGCCCATAATAGAGGTCTTGTACATAGAGATATTAAACCGGGTAACATCATGATTACCCCTTCCGGAAAAGTAAAGGTAACTGATTTTGGAATTGTGTCTATTCAAAATGAGGATAGCGATATTACAAAGACTGGATCTATTTTAGGAACAGCAAGTTACATTTCACCCGAACAGGCCCAAGGAAAACCTGTTTCTGTGGAGTCCGATTTATATTCTCTTGGTACTGTTATGTACGAACTTATTGCTGGAAGACCACCCTTCGAGGGAGAAACTCCAATTGCGACTGCAACCAAACACCTTACTGAAAAACCAAAGAAATTAAGTGTCTATAGAAAAGATTTACCCAAGGGTTTAGAGAATGCTGTATTAAAGCTATTGCATAAATACCCCAAAGATAGGTATAAAAATGCAGAAGATCTTAGAGCAGTCCTGCTACAGCAAAGAAGACATCTACAGATGCAAGAGACTCAAGAAAATCTTGTTAATTTAACAAATCCTAAAATAAAATTTAGATTTACTTTACCAGCTCTAGTCCTCTCAATTGGGCTTGTATTTGGAACTGTATGGGGTCTCACACAAATATTTACTGGACTTCCTGTAGATGGTGGAACTCCCACAGTAATAGAGATACCTGATCTAACGGGAAGTAGTCAGACTCAAGCTTTGAATGATTTACAATTACTTGGATTCACAGTAGGGATTGAGAATTCAGCACATCCTACAGTTCCAGCTGGCGCGGTCATAAGAACTCAACCGTTAGCAAATACTGTAACGAATCCTGATACATTGGTAACGATTATTGTCTCTGTTGGACAAGAAGCATTTCCTATCCCGTATGTAATAGACCTGGAAACGGATAGAGCTGTGTACGTAATTGAAGAAAGTGATTTTGTTGTAGGTCAGAAACTTGAAGTAAATGATGATAACATTCCTAGAGGATTTGTGATTTCTCAAAATCCTATTGCTGGGAAAAAAATGAGTCCTGGATCAACTGTAGATTTAGTAATATCATCTGGGCCAAGCCTAATTGAAATAAGTGATCTCTCAAGAAAGTCTCCTGAGGATGCAACTCAAATTTTAGAAACACTTGGTTTTGAATATGAAATATTAGAAGAGTATTCTGAAGATGTTAACGAAGGACTAGTTTCTCACACTATCCCAGGGGCGGGTGAAATAGTTACTCCAGAGGAAATAATCACAGTAATTGTTTCATTAGGTTTAAAAGCAGAGGTTCCAAACTTAATTGGTTATACATACCAAGAAGCATCTAATATTCTTCAAGAAATTGGACTATTACCTTCAGCAAGCGGTGATACCGGAGGTAGAGTTTCAGGTCAAAATCCAGAAGAGGGAAGCTTTTTAGATCCAGAAGGTTTTGTAGAATTAAGCTTTGACAACTAATATAAATTTTTTTAAAAAAGAACTCAAAAATTGGTACAAAAAAAATCGTAGATCTTTTGAATGGAGAGATTCGAATAATCCATGGAAAATACTTCTTATTGAAACGCTTTCTCAGCAAACTCAAATAGATAGAGCAGATGAATTTTATAAAAAATTTATTAAAAAATACCCAACACCTAAGGATATGGCTAAAGACAGCAAAAAAGAGGTTTTAAAATTATGGTCAGGATTGGGTTACAACAATAGAGCTATTAGGCTTCATGAATCCTCAAAGATACTATTAAAATATAGTTTTGATGAACTATATCCAGACTTCACAATTCTTCCTGGTGTAGGACCATACACAAACTCAGCAATTCTCAGCTTTGCATATAAGAAAAAGATTATTGCAGTTGATACCAATATTAAAAGAATTATTAAAAGATTTTTCAGAATTGACAATGTTGATGTTTTTCTGAAGAAAAACACTGACTTACTTTTAAAAAATTTTAATTCTAGAGACTTTAATCAAGGCTTAATGGATCTTGGAGCAACGCTTTGTACGTCTCGAAATCCTAAATGTGAAATTTGTCCACTTGAACTTTCGTGTCAAAAATATATTGTACAAGAAAATAAAACATCAAAAAAATTTGAAGGATCTATGAGACAAAAAAGAGGGCGGGTTTTAAAAATTCTCCTATTAGAAAAAGGTGTGACTAAGCAACGTCTTAGTAAAGAATTAGAGATTACTAGCAAAATTACAGAAGAGGTCATTGAATCACTAATGAAGGATGGTTTAATTAGTATTTCTAGAAATAAAGTTATTGTAATAAACGATAATTAAGATACAATTTTCAATATGCCAGTTTCAAAAAAAAGAATTAATAACTCTCAACCAACTAAATCTAAAAAAATATCTACACAGCTTGGTGGAGATAAGGGACCATCGCCAAGGTGGTTTGTTGTAACTATGACCTCTTTAATGGTTTTAGGTGTTCTCTTAATAGTCTTGAACTACCTAACTCTTCTTCCTGGCTCTGTATCTAGGTGGTATTTATGGGGAGGCCTTGCTATGATCGGTGCTGGTTTCTTAATGACGACAGAGTATCGTTAAAAAAACTATTATTAATAAAAATTGAGAATTGGTCTAAATTTAAAGCAAACCCTCATCTTTAAGCTCTTCAATTGTCTGTTCTAAATACAAAGTTGAGTCAAAATGAACCATTACTTTATCTAAAAAAGATTTTCCTCCATTTTGGTTAAACCAGCTAATACGAGTTCTTCTGAGTAAATAATCTGTAGGTTTAACAACACAGTAGTGATTTAGGCATAGCTGTAAGTCCTTATAGTTAAACTGACTTTCAAGATTTAAGATACTGTCAACAAACTCTTGTTTGTTTAGCTCAAAATTTTGAGAAAAAAGTTGTTCAAGACTTTCTTTTGCAATAACTCTAAAACCTGTAAGCTTACCTCCTGAAATTTGTATAAAGTTTTCATCTATATTTTTATAGAAATGTCCTCTAGAAATATTCTTAGAATTTGTACCAGAGCTGTCTATTAATGCTCTCAAACCAGTCCAGGAAGAAATATATTTAACCTCGTCGATATTAAAGTATTTTTTTATGTGCCTTATTAAATAGTCTTTGTCTTTAGAGTTTGCATACGGTCTATCTAATGAACCTGAAAATTCTTCTGTATCAGTTGTACCAACGATTGTATTTCCTGTCCAAGGTAAAACAAACATAACTCTATTGTCTTCAGTTTGAGGTAAAAGAACACCATTTTTACCAATCCCTAGGGGGTCCCCCTCTAAAATTAAGTGTGCTCCTCCACTTAGTTTAATTTTGGAAGATTTACTCTCGTACATTCCAGGTAAATTATGAACACCTGTAGCAGCAATTATCTTCTTGGACTCAACCGTATATTTTTTTTTATTTATATCGTCTATTAGTGAAACTTTATACATGTCACCAGTTCTAATAATGTCGGTTATTTTTACATAATTTAGTGCAGTTGCATTATTTATTTCTACAGCATTTCTTAGCAATGTGAGTACTAATTTTGCATCTTCTGTTTGCGCATCTTGGAAAATGAAACTTTTTGTTAATTTGTTTTTTTTGAGTTTAGGAAATAAACGAAATGTATCTTCTTTTGATATCAAAGTATGTCTTTGATCCTTTTTGCGTTGGCCCAAGAAATCATAAAGAGTTAGTCCGATTTTAAAGGCTATTGGTGCAATAAAATTTGATTGTAATATTCTTGGTAAATCTGAGAAGCCGTTGTCTTTAAAAACTGGTGCTAAAAGCTTTAGAGGTTTGTAAAGCTTACCTAAAACTTGTTCTAATATTTTCTGTTCTTTTAAACTCTCTCTAACCAACCCAAACTGCATCTGTGGTAAATATCTAATTCCTCCGTGTAGAAGCTTTGTACTTCTACTGGAAGCACCCGAAGAAAAATCATTTTTTTCAATTAATAAAGAATTAATACCCTGGCTTGCAGCTAACTCCAAGATAGCTGAACCAACTACTCCACCTCCTATTACTAAAAGTTCAAATTTATTATTTTCTTCTAGTGAGTGTATTTGATCAAGTCTAGAAAAGTTCATTAATCTAAGGCGTGCATTTCTTCCTTACAGTGCTTGGGGGGATCGTTAGCAACAACTGATTGGAGTTTAATTGTTAATTCTGTTCCACAGATGTTACATCGAAAATCTTGTAAGGTCTCAAGGACATCTTCTGGATCAATTTCTGGAGGAGTACTAGCTAATGATGAAATTGAATTACTTAAGAACCTAAATACTAAGTATCCAATTAATAAAGCTATTAAATATTCCATAATTAGATTTTAGCTATGTTGTGGAGATGATGGGACTTGAACCCACGACCCCCTGCTTGCAAAGCAGGTGCTCTTCCAGCTGAGCTACATCCCCTCGCTTTTAATATTATGCCTCGGATTTCAATGTAAATGAAAAAATTTTATAAATATTTTCAATTTGTTACTAATGTAAATAAGACGTAAGGGCCTATAGCTCAGCCTGGTTAGAGCGCATCCCTGATAAGGATGAGGTCGCTAGTTCAAATCTAGCTAGGCCCACAATATAAAATATCAATTAAAAAACTCCATTTAGCTACAATGCTTTAATGAATTTATTATTTTTCGGATACTTTGCAGCGTTTTTTACAGCTGTCTCTTTTCTACCCCAGGCTGTAAAAACAGTCAGAACTAGAGAAACTGCAGGTTTGTCTCTTCTTACTTATTTATTTTTATTTTTAGGTTCTCTGTCTTGGTTTATTTATGGGTTCTACTTAACTGATTATCCCTTAATGATTACAAACTCGTTAACAACAATTTTCACAGGAATAATACTTTATCTGATTTTTTCAGAAAGAAATAGTAAATATAATTAAGAATTACTAATGAAAAAATTATTACTTGCTCTACTTTTTGTATCCTGTTCCCCTAGTTCGGGAAATCAAGTACCTGAAACAACTACGAGTACTACATTGGTAGAACTTACCCTTTGTGAAAAAGTAGAAAAAGAATATATCTCTTTATCGAATGAACTATTTGTTACAAGCTTTGAGTTGAATGATTATATTAATAATTTATCTGATGCCCTTGTTGAAGATGATAGAGTTCTGTTTTTCGAAGATATGGGAAAGAATTTTGATCATCAAAATATCTATAAGAATTATCTTGAAACAAGAACATATGTTTATGAAGAAATTAACAGACTTTACAAGACAAATAAAGAATGTCCTATAGCTGGGGACCAAGAGATTGGTGATGAAAAAGTATTAGAGGCTAAAAAAGAACTCTCAGAATTTTTAAATAACTACTAATTAGTATGTTCGATTAAGTAATTTTCAAAACCTTCAAGACTATCAATTATATTTTCACCATATTCAAAAAGGCCCCAAATAAAATTATTTAGAACTTTTATATTATTTGCATTAATGCCGATGAGTTGTTTATTTAAAGCATAAGCGTATCCAATCTCTGCTGAAGTTCCAGAATCAACATCTCTTCCTGTTAGAAGAGCAACTACCATATCGGCAGACTTCAAGAAATCCATGTCTGTATCAAAAATTTTGCTTTTTTTTTCAAAAGTAAACTCACCTTCAACAAGCCCAGCATCACGATGGGGTAAAAATGTTTCAAATTCATTCTTTTCAAGAATGTTTGCAATTTTTTCTAGATAACTTCTCTCGTGATCATCAAATAAAGGTCCAGCAATATAAACTTTCTTCATTGGGTTATTGTATTTAGTAATTTTTTAATTTGTAGTAAATCTTTATAATTTAAAACATTTTCACTCATAGAATTTACACTCTCAAGAATCTTGGTATTCCATATTTTTAAAAGAGGTACTACCTCGACTTTTATAAAGAACAAACTGGTCTCATCGTTTAGTGGTACTGAGGTCTGCGTCTCAACTCTAAAATACAAATTTTCTAATTTACTGACTTTTGGTTTTTCAAATCCAGGAAAATTACTTAATTCAGGATAAGTTGTTATTGTCCAAACCCATCTTCTAATGCTCTGTTTACACATATATTCGCTGAGCTTCTTGCTGGATTTAATCAATTGATCATTGTCAGCTACTGGTTTGTGTATGTTTGATAGGTGTTTACCTAACTTATTTGATGGTATCCATCCACTTGGAAAACAAACAGAGGCTAGTTCCATTTTACCTTTATGCATAACAGCAAAGTCTTCTTCAACTGCTAGTGTTAACTCTTCTAAGGTCAAACTTTTTTCGCCTTTTATATAGGTTGTAACTAATTTTCTTAATTCAATATCCATGGATAGTTTGGACTCACCAATTAATTTTTCTTTGTTATGCTTCAATTCCTTCTTTTTTTGTTTTATGTAGTATTGATTTGGATTTTTGTTGTAAGGGTTACCCTGGTATCTCACCATTGATGGGTTATTTGTAAATGGTGTCTTAACAAAATCTAAATTCATTATTATTAATTTTATAGAGAAAGGACCACCTTGGGAAATACAGGAGCATTATTACTACACGGACTATTTGAACACAAAGGTCGACATCAGATTAACGCTGATTGGTTTAATAATTTAAAAATTGATACAAACCTAATTGATTTACCAGGACACGGAAAAGATGATTTAAACAGAGGAGATATTGAATCATGGGAATTAAATGATCACGCTGTAATCAAAGGCTTCGAAAGTCTTAACAATTATGATAATAAAATTTTAATTGGTCACTCGTATGGTGGGTTGTTAGCAACCTATTCAATTTTAAAAGAAATTATATATCCAGATTTTCTCATTCTCTCAGCACCGTTGTTTAAAGACAACTATCCCAAGGCTATTAGGAGCTTGTCAAAACCTATGGCTTCAATTGCGCCAAAATTGAGAGCACCATCCCCAGTAAATAAAAGAAATATATCAACAGATATGGATGTTGTTAAAGATTACTTCTCTGATCCATTAGTGTTTCGAAGCCTATCTTTTAGATTCGGATATCTAATAACTGAAGCCCAAAAATATGTAAATGAAAATATCAGTAAGTTAGAACTTCCAACAATTGTCCTACATGGAAAGCAAGACAAAATAGTTCCTATTTCTGGATGTAATGAGATTTCAAAACTTAAAAATGTAACTTTTATAGAAGTTGAGAACTCTAAGCATGAAATATTAAATCAAGATACACGACCATTTGTTCTTAGTGAAATTTTCAGTTGGCTTCAAAAAAATAAACTTGTATAAATAATAATAAACACTATTGCAAATAGTTTGCAGTAAGAAGTTTTTCGTTTATAATTTTAATATGCATGTACCTGATGGATTTATTAACGCTCAAGTTTCGGCTGCTACAGGAATAATTAGTCTTGGAACCCTGTGGGCCTATATAAGAAATGCTAAAAATTTAGTTGCAGATAAATTAATTGCTCTCACGGGAATGATGTCTGCTCTTATTTTTGTACTACAGATGATAAATTTTCCCATTGCAGCTGGAACTAGTGGCCATCTTTTAGGTGGAGCACTAGCTGTAATTGTTCTCGGACCAAGTCTTGGTGTAATCTGTATATCTATTGTCGTTGTAATTCAATCTCTTCTCTTTGCTGACGGAGGGTTAAGTGCTTTGGGTGTAAATGTACTAAATATGGCAATAATTACTTCTCTTACAGGATGGTTCACCATTACCTTTTGGAAAAAGTTATTTGGTGAATCTCAATTTACTTTAATTTCTGGGTCTGTGATTGCTGGTTTACTATCAGTGGTTTTTTCATCGATAGCATTTGTTCTAGAGTATGCAATTGGAGGTACTGTGTCCGTTCCTCTAGGAAACGTACTCATCGCTATGATCTCTACCCACTTATTAATTGGTTTAGGAGAAGGTATTATCACAGCACTTATTGTATCTTTATTGTTAAGGGTGAGATCTGATTTAGTATATGTAAATAGCAAAAAAAATAAATCAAATACACTCTCAACTTCTTATGGAGTTTTCATCGCACTTATATTGTCACTTACCTTAGTAACTCCATACGCCTCGTCATCTCCAGATGGTCTAGAATCGGTAGCTAGTGATTTTGGATTTGAAGAGACTGACGGTGTAGTTTTGCTTTTAGAAGATTACGGTATTTCAAGCATAAATAATAACTTTGTCTCTACTACCTTAAGCGCACTTTTAGGGATTCTTGCAATAGCGGGCTTAGGTACTTTATTCTTTAGAAATAAAAGTGGGAAAAATTAACTAATTTTATTTTGATTTTTTCTATCTTTTTGAATATATTTAGGTTAACTTTTTGTGAAGAAAATCTTTATAGAGGATCATTACAAGAAGGGTTAGAGATAACCCTTGAAGCAAGTTAAGTCTGGCAACAGACAAAGCGGAGTATTCAAGGGTTTTCTCATTTCAGGTTTTCTTTGTTGTTAACTTCCTTTTACATATTGTTTACTTATCATTGTTACATTTAGTATTACTCAATGGATCTCCCATTTGTTAGTACGTATACTCCCTCCTTGAAGTCCCAGCTTCTAAGGAGTGTCAAAAATAACTCTGATTAAACTCTATATATGGAACAATTTATAGATATTAAACAAATTCATTCCGCCTGTAGAAAGTGTAAATCTTGTGATTTATCAAAAACTAGAAGCAATGTTGTTGTAGCTAAAGGCAATCCTGATGCAAAAATATTTATAATTGGTGAAGCACCAGGTGAGAAAGAAGATATTACAGGATTTCCTTTTGTTGGCAGGGCTGGGAAAATGCTGCATTCGGTGTTGGAATCTGTAGATATTGATCCTCTAAAAGATTGCTATATTACAAATATAGTTAAATGTAGACCTCCAGAAAACAGGAGACCAACGAATGATGAAGTTAGTAGTTGTCTATCTTGGTTAGAGACTCAAATTCACCATTTGAAACCATCTATAGTTATCCTTACTGGATCAACAGCGGTTAAAGGATATCTTGGGATTAAGGATCCTATTACAAAGATTCGTGGTTCTTGGATTACAAGAGATGGAATAAAGTTTATGCCAATATTTCACCCAGCTTATTTATTAAGAAATCCCTCGAAAGAAAAAGGTAAGCCCAAATGGCTGACTTGGCAAGATTTAAAAATTGTAAAAAAAGAGTTAGATTTACTTTAAGAAGAAAATTCTTCTCTAGTATTCATAATTAAAGAGATAAATATAAAAATACCGGCAATAAGAAGATTTGGGTTAAAGCTTTCATCCAGAAAGATTACTCCAGCGGTTACTCCTACAACTGGGACTAAGTAATCAACTGAAGCAACTTGTAATGCGCTCACTCTTTGTATTAACCATGTAAAAGAAGTAAATGCGCCTAAATTAAACAGTACCAAGATTCCAACTCTTAAAATCTGTGAGCTATTTAATGTTTGTATTTCGGTTTGGGTTACTAAAAATACTATCCATGAAAGGAAAATAACAATCGGATATTGGTAAGTTAACCAGCTACTTACTTTATATTGGGGGGCATACTTTCTATTCAGAACAGTAGCTAGAGCTATGCACTGAACCCCCATAAAAGCAAGTGTTCCTCCTAAGAAAATATTTCCTTGATTTTCTAAACCAGTTTCTTTTGAAATGAAAAGATATGAAACACCAAGTAAGCCAATAAATATTGATATGTATTTTTGTTTAGATATTTTCTCATCTTTAAGAAGTATCTTTAACCAAAGAATAGTAAAAACAGGGGCAGAGCTTATCAATAATGTAACCAGCCCTGCGGAGATGTACTGCAGCGAAAATATGAAAAACCATCCAACAAAAAAAATGGAGGCTAAAGCAGTTGTAGATGCTTCTTTAAGTAACTTCTTATCAAATTTATCTCTATTGAAAATTGAATAATGTATGAGCAGGAGTGTTCCAATTATTGATACTCTTGTCGTTATTAAAAAAATTTCACCGACTCCTTCGATTAAAAGACTTCTGGAAACTACATTTCCTGAACCCCACATAAAAGCGGCCGTAAGAATTCCTCCGATAATTTTTATAACTGGTGTTTGATTTTTTAAATTTTGGTTGTTCACTGCTGAAATCATAATATTAGAAAAAAGTTAAATCTGTTTTTGTTTTTAGCTATGATAAATATATCGGGAGCTAAATGCTGAGAGGGTGTAAAAACCGACCGTTTGAACCTGTTGGGTAATTCCAACGAAGGAAACTCGGACTCTTAACCCTTTATTAAAAGTAAGGTAAAAGTGAATAATCTAGCTGCATACGGAATAGTTTTAATGACTCTATTTTTTCTATACTTAAGGACAACACGAATTAAGTCTTCGGATAAAGAATATTTTGTTTTAAATAAAACTGAAGGCGTCTTTGGCCTATCTCTTAGTTTCTACGCAAGCGGAATGGGTCTATGGATTTTAACATCTCCCGCTGAAGTTGCGTGGTACGGTTTGGGCTATGATATTTACGGATATGCCCTATCAGCAGCAACACCTTTTATTCTAATTTATTTTTTTGGCCCGAAGATAGCCTCTTTGACTCCTGAGGGAGCTACATTGCCACAGTTTATAGAAAAGAGATATGGTTCTGGTGCTCAAAAAGTTGTTTCAATTGTTGCTGTTTTATACATGACCGCATTTTTAATAGCTGAATTTGCGTCAATCAATTTTATTTTTCCAGAGATCGTTGAAGTCTCAGGTCTTGTAATAAGTATCTTTATTGGATTTTTTACTTTCTTATACCTAAATAAATCAGGGTTCAAGGCATCTTATGTAACTGATAGGTTTCAGGGATTAGGAATCATTGCTTTACTTGGGGTCCTGTTTGCTGTTTGGTTCAGTCAAAACTCTATAAGTGACCTTGTTGAGTACTCAAAACTTGGAGGAATAAATTCTTTCGAAACATTTAGTTTCAAATCAGCACTAGCAGTAGTTGTTGCGGTCACTGCAGCTGAAGTTTTTTCACAAGGCTATTGGCAGAGAACCTTCTCAGCTGAAAATACAAAAAGTATAAAATCTGCTTCAATTTTTGCCGGTTTAGGTTGTTTTATAACAATTTTGCTTTTAGGTGTAGCTGGAGCTGTGGGAGCAGGAAAAGGAATTGAAAGTCCCACATTAAGCTTTATACAGCAACTTGAGCTAAGTCTTCCAATGTCTTTCCTACTTTTGTTGCTTTGTACTCTTTTAGTTGCTTCAAGTATTGATACTTTGGAAAATGCTATCTCCTCTACTATATCTTTAGACCTCGTCAAAAAAGGTGTTAGTGAAGCTCGTCTTATAACTGCCGGTCTAGTTATATTTTCTATTTTCTGTTCTATTTATGTTTCTAATATCTTTAGTGTTTTTTTAGTTGCTGATCTCTTTGCGGTTTGTTTAGTATTTCCGACCTTCTACAAATTAAAAAATAATTCTACAGGATCGTTTTTATTGGTACCCTTTTTCATATCAATAAGTTCTGCTTACTCGTATAGATTCTTTTTTATAGACATAAGTATCAACCCGGGAGGAATTTTTATCCCTACAGATTTATACGGTTTAGCTGATTTGAATACCTTTTTAGTAGGACTTGTCTCTTCAATACTTGTGACTATTGCATATAATAAAATCACTAAATAAATTACAAAAAAATTGGAGGACGTATGAAAACTTCGGATTTAGATAAGCTAACAAGTTTGAGTAGTATTAACATCAACAACTCTAATCTTATTCTCACTGCAACAAAAATGAGTTTTGATAAAAATGCCTATATTCAAGAACTCTGGAGCTATTCAAATAAACAATGGAAAAAGTTTAAAGGAACTGATTCCAAAAATTATCTTAATCCTAAATATTCCGATGATAAAAAATATTTATCTTTTATAGAAGTTGAAAAAGGTGAGAAAACTAAACAAAAAATTGTTACTAAAAAAGGGAATACCCTCAACAGAATATTTGAGACTGATGGAAGTATTCAGAACTATATGTGGAGTAAATCAAATAAGTTTATCTTTATTACAGTTAGTGATTGGGAAAAAGAATTTAAAAAGATTGAAGATAAAAATGATGAACCATTTTATCTAGAAAACATGCCCCATAAGTTTGATACAAGAGGGGTTATTTTCAATAAAAGAAGTCATATATATAGAGTAAATATTGAAACAGGTAAATCCTTAAAAATAATTGATGGGGATAGAGAAAATCTCATTTCTATTGGTTCACTTGTCGAACATGCTAATCATTTATATTTCACAGCAAACGTATATAACAACATGGGGACAATGCTTGAAGAAAGGATTATCAAGAAAACATCGAAAGGATTGGAGGCTATCCATTCAAAAGGTATGTGGGGTAAATTATTTTCCTTTAATGGAAAACTTCACGGAGTAGGGTTAAAAAATAGATTTGACTGGCCAACTACTACATCCATCTATGAAATAAACGAATCTGGAAATACGAAAAAAATAGATGAAAATTTTGACAGAACCATTGTTGACGTTAAAACATCAGAAGAGTCAATGTATGTTCTTTATGAAGATTCTGGAAAGCAATTACTTGGAAAGATGATAAAAGATCGTATAGAAAATTTATTTTCTGAAGAAATTACAATTACCGACTTCGCAATACAAGATGAGGATCTATTCTTTATCGCAAATAGCTTTACAAGAAGTGATGAAGTCTTTAAATATACAGAATCTAAAATAGAAAAAATATCTAAAACAAATGATTCTTTTCATAAAAAAGTTTCAACGTACGATTATACATATAAAAGGTTCGATACTGGAAAATCTAAAGTTGATACATGGGGAATCTTTGTTGGAAAAGACAGGCCAACATTATTAAATATCCATGGTGGGCCTGCCAGTCAGTATGGCTTTACCTTTTTTGATGAATTCCAAGTTTATGCCAAAGCTGGATTCAATGTTATAGCTTGTAATCCAAGAGGGTCTACTGGAAGAGGTCATAAGTACCTTAGAGATGTTTGCGGTAACAAATGGGGTGTAAATGATGTTCATGATGTTTTATCAGTATTTAAACAGATGGTGCGTGAATTAAAAATAACAAGTAAGGATTATGGAATAATGGGTGGATCTTACGGAGGTTTTATGACTTCTTGGGTTATTGGAAACTATCCAAAGATGTTTAAATCCGCCATAGTTGAAAGAGCCTTGATTAACTGGGAAACTATGGTTGGTACCTCAGATATAGGAATAGGGTTTCCTGAAATGTATCTTCTTGATGAAATGGATAATAATATAAATCTCTATAGAAAAAAGAGTCCTATCTCCTATGCCAAGAATATAAAAATTCCAACATTGATACTTCATTCAGAAAATGATTATCGATGTCCTATCGAACAGGGGGAACAGTTATTTTCAGCATTAAAGCGAAATAAAGTAGAATCAGCAATGATTCGTTTTCCAAATGAAGGTCACGAACTCAGTCGATCGGGTAAACCTGTGCATAGAAAACAAAGATTCGACTTTATTATTGATTGGCATAAAAAACATTTATCTTAACTCTTTTTAAGTCTATAAATAGTAGTTAAGGTGGTAACGAGGAAGCCATGGAAAATGAGACATCAAAACCAGTAAATGGTGAAGAATTAAGAGAGCTATCACGAAGAAATCCTGAATTAGCATATAATTTTCTCTCACAAAATAACGACCTCTGGAATGAGATAGCTTTAAATGATCCTTTTGACTCAGCAGATACATTAGAAGAATTAGAACCTGAGCAGGCAGGAGAGCTTATTTTAAATATTCCTGTGGATGTATCAATTAAGATTTTTGAATCTTTCCGACCAAGAGCGATTATAGAAATTGTACAAAACTTAAGTAGTAAAGTTGTTGAAGAAATTTTCAGTCAGATGGATATAGAAGATGTTGTTGATGTGTTTGAAAGAAGCACTGTTGATGAAGCGGAAGATTTGTTAGAGATTATAAATAAATCCACAAAATTAGATATTAATAAAAGATTAGCCTATCCAAAAGATTCAGTGGGGAGACTGATGTCAGAAGAAGTAGCAAAAATTTCTACAGGCTTAACTGTTAAAGAAGCTCTAGGGGAGCTAAAAACCTTGCACACAGATGTTGAGGATATTGTATACGTATATTCTGTTGATAAAAATAACTCTCTATCTGGAGTTCTTTCGTTTAGAGAAATTGTTTTTGCTGACCAAGACCAGCTTATTGAAGATGTGATGCTTACAAATCCAATTTATATTAACCCGACAGCTGACCAAGAAGAAGCCGCAAGATTAATTAAACAATATGAGCTGCTTGCATTACCTGTTGTTGATAAAAAAAATAAACTTATTGGACAAGCAACTATAAGTACAGCCTTAGATGTTATACAGACAGAGATTGCTGAAGACTTTTCTCAATCATTTGGAGCTGGTGCAGAAGAAACGATTTTTACACCCTTTCAAAAGTCGGTAAAACTTAGGCTGCCATGGATTGCTGTGAATATGGGACTTGCTTTTATAGTCTCTTGGCTAATTTCTCAATTTGATGAATCAATAGCAAGTGATGCTCTACTTGCGGCGTTAATGCCTGTCGTTGCACTTGTGGGTGGCAACTCTGGAGCACAGTCTTTAGCTATTGTAATAAGAGCACTTGCAAGAAATGATATCTCTGAGGCAAGAGTTGTAGAGGTTATAGGAAAACAGTCGCTAATTGGTGTTATTAATGGCATCTTTATGGCTATTTTTTCATTTATTTTATTAAGCCTTGTTGGTTTAAACAGCTACGCACTGTCTTTGAGTATTGCTGTTTTTGGAAATATTTTTATTGGTAATTTATTTGGATCTTCAATTCCTTTAATTCTACGAAAACTAGGATTCGATCCTGCGCTAGCCTCTAATATTTTTCTTACACTTATTACTGATATTGTTGGATTCGCAGGTTTTCTGGGAATTGCTCTTCTTTTAATTTAATGATCTCTAGATCTTGAAGTCTTAGTCATAGTCTTAGAAAGTTTTCCATTCTCAAAGATAAACGACTCAATACCGTCTACAAGATGTTTACCTTGCTGAGACTTTTGAGAAATTACTTGAAGAACTAAACCTTCAAATGGAGAGATTAAGGTTATAGAGTGTTGCTTGAAATGTTTTGAGGATTGATCTCTTCTAATTACGTCACTAACCATGTGTTGTGACTCCCATGACCACTCATCATCGGCAACGACAAATTTACATATATGCTTGGTTTGCGTTTTATCAATTCTGGCACCAGGACATACTATTAGACTCCCCTCAACCCAAGGGTTTAGTCCTACTCCATCAAATTTTGGAAAGCCCGTCTCGAAAGATTTGTCTGTTATTGCTTCTATGTCACCATTATCAAGGTTTCTTTTTTTGATGATGTCGGAAATACTATTTTGTATATCAAATAATTCTTGTTCGGATAATTTTTCTAGTTTTTCCTGATCCATATAATAAATTTAAGCAGGAATGTAAGACATTTTATTCGTCTTCAGAATCTCTTTTATTATAATTTTGAACATCAATCTTGATGATTCCAATGACAAAAATAGTAAGCGTTACTACTGGAAATATCAATATTACTAAGAATGGATTTGAAGTTAATGTTTCAATCATAATTTAATATTAACAAAACTAGCAGGTATAATAACTCCAGAAAGGATACTTATGATAAAACTAGGATTATACGCAAGCATTGTTTCTGTGATAGCTTCAGTTATCATTTACGCAGTGTTAGATGACCCTCAATTAGCTATTTATATTGGACTATGGGCGCCTACTCTAATTCTTTATAGCCAAGCATACGAAAACGCTAACAAAGAATAAATAAATCTTTGATTACATTGTGAATAATTTCACAAAGTAGCTATTGTAAGCTAGTGAGCAAATTTGAAAAAAGAATCTTTTGGGGATTTATGGGCATAGCCTTTTGTCTTCATATGTATCTTGTAGTGTCTTCTATAGTTGCAAGTTAAGAAATACTTAATACTTCTAATATTTCTTAGCTGTTCAACTAGTGTATCTGAAAAAAATATTGATACTGTTGCTGAAGCGTCTATTGTTGAATCTAATACCATCCTCACAGAAATTCTTGAAAGTTACCAAAACTTTTCTAATTCTCCACAAAATTCACTAGATACTATTTGGAACTACGCACATCCTGATAATAAAGAAATAACAGGTCCAAAAGAGAATTTTAGGAATATGCTCCTATCAGAACCATACAATTCAATACTTGATCTAAAAGAATATAGCTTTACCAAAACTGTTGAAACTGAAGATAATGAACATTATGAGATCAAAATATTAGCCAGTAATAATTCCTATTTTGAAGTGACCTGGGTGTTTCAATTAGACAAATGTCCTGAGAACCCAATAAATGATTGCTGGTTAACAATAGCCGTAACTGCCCCTTCCTATTTTGAATCTGGCGTTTAAACAGTAAATTATTTATTCTTTATTTGTATACAAACACCTAATGGGTAACAATCCAGTAAAGTAATCTAGTGGAAACATACTAAACAACTTCGGAATTGAAATTGTTGTTGGGATGATTATCTCAGTATTGATATTTCTTTTAATTAGAGTTGTATATTTTGATTATTGTAGAAAACCAAAGAGGAGTATTCATGACAGATAAGTATTCAAAAGAAATAAGATCAACAGTTACAAGTGAGGGAAATGTCGAATTATCTATCACTAAAATTCCAGTACCTACGCCCACTGATGATGAAGTATTGGTTGAGGTACACGCTGCTCCGATTAGCCCCTCTGATTTAGCCCTGCTAATTACTTTTGGAGGAGATCTCTCAAATATAAATATTTCTGGATCTGAAGAAAATACTGTAGCTTCAATGAAGGTACATCCGGCAATGATGAAGTCAATGAAATCTCGACTAGATCAAGCAATGCCGGCTGGAAATGAAGGAGCTGGCATAGTTATTGATGCAGGGAGTAATGTAAAACACCTTACTGGTAAAACTGTTGGCCTAGCTGGTGGTGCAATGTACTCTCAATATATCTGTGTTCCTGCAGTAAATTGTCTAGTTATGGATGATGAAACCACTCCAGCTGAAGCTGCTTCATCTTTTGTAAACCCTATGACTGCTCTGTCTTTTGTCGAAACGATGAAAATGGAAAATCACTCTGGAATTGTTAATACTGCAGCAGCCTCTAACTTGGGGCAAATGCTTGTAAAAATCTGTAATGATGATGGCATCCCACTTGTAAACATTGTAAGGACACAAGAGCAAGTAGACCTTTTGAAAAACATAGGTGCAAAGTATGTTTGTAATACAAGTGAAGAAAACTTTAAAGAAACTTTAGTTACAGCTCTGATTGAAACTGGAGCAACACTTGGTTTTGATGCTACTGGAGGAGGTAATAATGGAGAATTACCCGGACAAATCTTAGCTGCTATGGAAATTGCTTCAAATTCAGCCTCTGGTGAGTATTCAAGATATGGTTCTGAAACATACAAACAGGTCTATATTTATGGTGGGCTAGACCCGTCACCAACGATTCTTAAGAGATCTTATGGTATGTCTTGGGGTTTAGGTGGCTGGCTTTTAATGCCCATGCTTAAAAAAATTGGAATGGAAAAATTACAAGAGATGAGAGTAAGGGTTGCTAAAGAAATCAAAACGACTTTTGCTAGTGGATATGGACAAGAAATTTCATTTGAAGAAATGCTACAACCTGAAATAATACAAGCATACGCCCAACAAAAAACTGGTAATAAATTCTTAGTTAATCCACAAATGTAGGTGTTTGTAAGTTATTGGAGATAATAAAGCTTTTACTTTGAGTTTCTAATATTTACTTAGTCATCAAGATTTTCAAGAGGATTTTCAGGTTGACATATTTCAAATGCTTTTTGAACATCTTCTGATTCAAAATCAATATCTGCGTCTCTGAAGGCAAAAAATCCGAATTCACCAGGTTTGGGGTCTGGAAAATCAATTCCTTCATCTCTCATGCATTGCGAAAATTCTAGAGAAGAATCAACTAAGGCTGCTTCAACCTCCGGATCGAGATCAAATTGTTCTGGAAGGGCTTCTCTTAAAATATCTTCACAATTAACAAAAGCTTCTTCGAATTCCTCTTCATTTTCTATATTTAAATCATCAAACTCAGGGTTTCCATCAATATCGAAGCTCGGGTCAGGAAAGTTTATACCTTCTTCTCTCATACATTGTGCAAAATCTAAAACGCCCTCTTCAAAAGTTTTTTCAACTTCAACAACTTCGATTCGTGTTGTACTTTCTATAGTTGCTACACCTTCCGAAGCTTCCTCACCCCCAATTGTGCAAGCTGTGATGAAAACCAATGTAAAAGTTAATATTATATTTCTCATTTTCTAACTGCTTCTGCTGGTTGTATTTTCGAAGCCTTAATAGCTGGATAAACTCCTGAAATTGCCCCAATTAATAAGGCCAATAGGATTGCACCTAAAACTTGGCTAACAGGTATCGAAAAGACTATATCTGTATAATTTGTATAACCCAAGGTTACACCGGTTCCCAACACTACTCCTACAAGCCCTCCTATTCCAGATAAAACAATGCTCTCTAATAAAAATTGATATCTTATCTCTCTACGAGTTGCTCCAATAGACCTCCTAACACCAATCTCCATCCTTCGTTCAAGAACTGACATAACCATGACATTTGCAATAGCTACCCCTCCGACGAGTAACGCAACAGAACCAAGGCCAAGAAGTAAATTTGTAAACGCTGCATCAGCAGCCTCTTGTGCCTCTAGCGCATCAGAGGGTCTAGAAACTTGAACTTGATCTGGATTTTCTGGATTCATTGAGGGTGCTATTACTTCAACAACATCTTCAATGTACGTAGGATTTGCTCTAACATAAATTGTTGTTGGTTCTTTGTCTATGTCGAAAAGAGTTTTAGCAACCCCATATCCAATAAATACAGATCTGTCTAAGTCTGGATGAATTTTTAGCTCATCTAAAATCCCTACAACTCCAAACCATTCATTACCAATTAAAATTTTTGTAGGAGTTTCTAAGGTATTTATTCCTAACCTAGAAGCTGTAACACTACCTAAAACAGTAACTGGAATATTTGATAAACCAACCTGTATAAATCTTCCTTCAATTAAGTTTCCCCCAACAACCTGAAGGAGTTCTGGACTTGTGACTATAGTCGATATTCCACCTCCTTCGAACTCAGAAATAAAATCACTGCGTCTTACGATTAAATCTGTTTGAGTTGTAGAAGTAACTTCTTCTACTGGTCCTATCCTTTCAACCATACCCACAACACCATCAGGTAGTTTTTCTTGAGTTCCAAAAAAGCCTGCTTGTGGTGATGCTTTTATTAGGTTTGTACCAAGAGATTCAAGAGTTGCCAATAGGTCAGCACGACCAGATGCTGAAATACCTGTTACTGCTACTATTGCTGCAATCCCGATACCTATGCCGATTGAGGTAAGAGCTGCTCTACCTCTTCTTGCTCTTACTCCATATAATGCAACAAAAAAAAGGTCTTTAATTTTTAATCTCTGTTTCATTTAGGCAACGATCTTTCCGTCAGTTAGAGTTATAACTTTTTTAAATTTCTTTGCATGCTCTTGATTGTGAGTAATCATGACTACAGTTTTTCCCTGTTTGTTTAATTCTTTAAGAATATTGAGAATATTCATTCCAGATTCTTTGTCTAAGTTTCCAGTTGGCTCGTCCGCAAGTATAAATGCCGGATCTTGAACTAGTGCTCTTGCAATAGCAACCCTTTGTTGCTGTCCTCCAGAAAGTTCTTTTGGTTGATGTGTTATTCTGTCTCCTAAACCAACATCTTCAAGTACATCTGCTGCTTTTTTTAATCTTTCTTCTCTTTTAATGCCTTGATAGAGCAAGCCTTCTGCGACATTTTCCTGAGCAGTGAGACCGGGGAGTAGAAAAAAACTTTGAAATATAAACCCAATTTTTTCGCCCCTAAATTTTGATAACTCATTATCCGAAAGACTTGAAATATCTTGACCCTCTATCTCAACAGTACCTTCTGTTACTGTGTCTAATAGCCCGATCATATTGAGTAGTGTTGACTTGCCGCTACCGGATTGACCAACTATTGAAACAAGGTCACCTTCCTGAATTTCTAAAGAAAGTTCGTCTATAGCCTTAACTTGTGGTGGCCCTTCATAGATTTTAGATATATTTTTTAGAGCAATTACAGTTTTTTGTTTTGATTTCATCTAGGTACAACTACCAATTGTCCTTTTTGAAAATTTCCAATAATTTCTACAAATCCATCAGTAAACACACCTATTTCAACTGCAACATAAGTGGTGTCAGTTCCAGAATCTCCATCAAATACTTCACCCTCTACATCTCCACTGAATATTTCTACTGCATACCCACCTTCAGCTAGTGCTATTAAGGCATTAACGGGTACATATAAAACATTCTCAGATACTTCAGTTGTAACAAATACTTTTACTGGAGCTTGGTCGTAAACTTCGATAGATTCTGGATTAAGAACATCTAGTGTCACTTCTATGAAATCACCAGCTTGCGTTTGTGTGACAACTTGGTCTATGAAGGTAATTATTGTTGGGACCCTTTCATCCGTTGGTAGTTCAATTTCTACACTATCACCTAAGGAAACAGTCTCCTGATCTGTTGCATCTACCTGAAATACAACTTCGATTCCGATAGAAGATATATTGTAAAGTTGAGAATTAAGTCCAACCGCAGAACCAAGATTGTTTATATATGATCCAACAATAAGTGGGGAGTTAGATGCATAAGCATTAGTAGGTGAGAAAGTTTCAGATTTAGACGAAAGTATGATTTCCTCAAGCTCTTCTTTCTCTTTGGCTAATTCTGCCACCTGATCGACACCATCATTATATGCTTTTAATGTGTCGTCATAAGCCTTTTGAGCTGTTTCAATTGCTAATGCCTCTGTGGCATCAATTCCTGACTCTTTTCCTTTTTCTAAATTTTTGATTCTTTTTTGCTCTTCAATTGACTGCTCTAAGTCCTCAATGGCACCATCTAAAGTTCCATCAGCAGTCTTTTCTTTTGTCTTTGGATTTGATGCGTCTCTATATAATGTCAAGCTTTGTTCTGCATTCTTGATAGCAGTATCTGCTGCTTTCCATGCAGTGCTTTCCTCAATTGCTGTTTCTTTGGCATCATCTAGCTTTTTCTTTTTATCGTTGACTTGTGTTAAGGTTGTTCCTCCATTTTCAATTGTCTGCTCAATAGCTTCAACGGCTGACTCTTTTAAGTTGATTGCAACTTGTTCTGTCGGAGTTATTTCTGATTTAGTATCAATTTTATAGTCAAGATAAAGAGAATTTAACATGGTCGAAGTTATCTCATCAAATGTCTCATCTGGAATAAAATCTTCAGAAGAATAACCCAAAAACTGTAGTGCTTTTTCGAGTTGTAAAACATCTGGTCCAGGCTTTGAATTTAAATCTAGTGTCCTGTAAAAAGGTATCGATCCCTCAACTAAAATTACAGGCTTGTTGTCGACAGCAAAAAGGATTTCTCCATAATTTACTACTGTTCCCTCTTCTGGAAGATAAGTGACCACTCCAGCGATAGGAGTTTTAAGAATTTTGCTGTCGGTTTGCCTTAGTGTCCCATTGTATTCTTCTTTTTTTGATAAATCTCCTTGTTGAATACTTACGGTTGTTAATTCTAGGGTTTTATTACTTGTCGTAGCATCAGTGTTTTGAGTACCAAAATAATACCCTCCATAAGCAAGAGCAGTTATAGTAATTAACACATACAGGTTTTTTAATTTAAATATATTTTTTATCATTGTTCTAGTTACCTTAGTTTATTAAACCTGTAAGTTTTCTGAGAAATTATTTTTGTAAGTTTCTTAATCATCCCACTCCTCACCTTTCAACTCTTCTGGCAATGTTTCCTCACAGGCTTGCCATGTCTGAACAATTGGGTCATCTTCACTAAAATCCCATTCTTCGGTTGTATATGCGTCAAGGTTCACATCTCTATTAAAGTAATTAGGATCAGGGACCTTCGGGTATCCATTCTCTCTAAAGCAAGTTGCTATATGAAGTGCTCTATCTAACTCTTTCCCGGTTTCAGCTGGGTTTTCAAATTGATTCTCGTCTGCAACTCCCCATAAATTATACTCCAAAGCACAGTCTTCTATTTTACTCCATAGTTCCTCTTGTTCTTCAGTAGTTAAAGTTTCAAAATAGGAAGCGATAGTTGTATATAAATCTAAAAAATTTCTTGGCTCTTTAAATTTATAACCAGATTCATTTACACACTGAACAAGGACTAGTGGGGCATCTTCATCTGAAATTTCTTCTTGTTCGTCTGTAAGCTCAACTCCAAGAGCAATTGCTTCTTTTCCTTTATCGGTATCTGCAACAGAAACAACAGATTGTTCTTCTTGTTGGAATAATGAACAAGCTGTAAATAATACCAAAATTAATGAAGCTTTTTTATACATATAAAATTATAAATTATATGTAGCTTTAACCTCAACCTTGTGGTGGTTCAAGTTCTAGATCATCAAAACATTCTCCTGCAGCTTCTCTAATTTGGTCTTCTAGGTATTGTCCAGACTGTACGAGGCCAACAAGTATAGGCCTAAGGGGTCTTTCAGTGCTAGGGTCTTCAACCTCTATGCCTTTTTCCCTTAAGCATTGTGCAAACTCAAGCTCTGTGTCTAGTCTATCCGCTACATCTTCTGGATTTTCAAAGTCTGCATTATTGCCAAGTGGAATATCATTTTCTTCAGCACATATCTGAATTGTCTCAAAAAGTTCATCCCTACCTTTTTGATCAGTAGCTAAAAACACTGGCTGTAAAACACTTCGTAAACTTTCACCATTTTTTGGATCATTAATGTCGTATCCCTTGTCTCTTAAGCATCTAGCTAGTAAAAATTGAGCATCTTCGGGTGAAATTATCTCTTGAACGACCTCTTCTTTAATCGTTGTCACTGTTGTATCATTCGATAAATCATTTTTAGAAATAACGCCTTGAGAGTCATCTGATGAGGAACAAGAAGAGACTAATACAAAAACTAGGAATATTACTTTTGTTTTTTTCATAGTTACATTTTAGTAAATGTGTATTGGGCTAGGGAGAAAACCAACACACAAATACTTAACTAGTTACCTATTGCCTTTCAACTTATGATGTCCTTTTTTGTGACGTCCTATCATGTTTTCTTTAAACTCTTCTTGAGTTATAACCCCGTCTTGAAGCTCTTGGGAATAGTGTTGTTTAAATCGATCTATTTTCTCTTGATTAACACTATCTACTGAATCCAGTTCTGACAAAGTAATTTCTTCATCTTCAAGCATTTCTCTAATTAGATTTTTGATTTCATCTCTTTCTGCTTTTATCTCAATTTTTTTTTCTTCCATTGTGTTCAATATGGTGTCAGCCTGATCTTCTGATAAGGTACCTTCCTCAACTAGCCCTAGTAGAATCTCTTCTAGCAGATTGGGTTTGTTGTCTTTATCCGTAGAAACCTCATCTTGAATAAATACCTTTTCATCCATAGGAATTTCTGCAGCATAAGAGATACCAACGATACCTACACCGAAAGCAAGTCCAAAAACGCCTATTCCTAATAATAATTTTTTCATATTCGTCCTTTCTTTTTCATACTCTTTTGTAGCAGTTGGAACCTTAGGGTATCCTTAAAAACCTGTGAGGTTCCTGAGGTTAATAAATCCAATCGCTTGATAAATAAATTTATATTGTCATTATTAAGTTGTGGTTAAAAAAATACTTTTAGTTGAAGATGATAAGAAAATATCAGAATTAGTAAAACAGTCCTTAGTCAATGAGGGGTACTTTGTTGATCAATCTTTTGATGGGGAATCTGGATATTACAAAATCATTGAAGACCAACCCGATCTTGTTATTTTAGATATCATGATGCCAAAAATGAATGGTTATAAAGTCTGTGCAAAGGTTAGAGAGATTGGGGTGACAACTCCGATAATAATGTTGACAGCAAAGAGTGGTGAATACGATGTCGAAGAAGGGCTGGATACTGGTGCAAATGATTACTTGAAAAAGCCTTTCTCTACAGTTGAACTGCTGGCAAGAATTCGCAGACTTTTAAAAACAGATGGACACGAAAAAGCCTTGTTGGAGTTTCAAGATTTAAAGATTGATTTAAATGCAAGAAAAGTTACAAGTAAGGATCTTGAAATTGAACTAACCAAGCAAGAACTAGACCTACTTGCTTTCTTAGTAATGAATAATGGAAATATTGTCACAAAAAATGAACTATTGGAGGAAATCTGGGAAATTTTATACCCAGTTGAAGAAGATATTAATAAAGTTGAAGTTTACATAGGATATCTGAGAAAAAAACTTAAACCTTTTAACTTAAATGGCCGCATTAAAACTGTTCGTGGTTATGGGTATAGGTGGAATTAAATGAAGAGAGTGGGAATAAGGTCAAAAATTATATTGTTAACTCTTTTAATCCTTGGTGGTGGATTTTTTGTTGCTCCAGAAATTTTAAAAGAAGTAGCTGAAGTTAGATACAGAACAACACTAGAAGATGGTAGAGCTAATTTAGCAGAACGATTAGAAAAAGATTATAAAAAGTTAAACCTTAGAAATACTCCACGTTTTGGAGATTATTTTGTATTTGTATATGATAAACAAAGTGGAAAACTCATAAGGGAATATAGCTTTTTTCCCCCACGTCTCATTGATGATTACAATTTAGCAAAAAATCAATTTGCAATAAATGAAAATAATTTAAATTTTATAAAAACCGAAAGTGTAGACAAAAAAGTAAGTATTGTTATCGGCTTTAGTGAGTCAACTTCTAGGAATGCAGTTGAGGGCCTAGAAAGATTTTTTGTGCTGAGTTATCTTTTGGCTTCAGTATTTGTCGTTTTAGGAATTTTAATTTCTACAGAAATAGCGTTAAGACCTATAAGTCGATCTATCAAAAAAATATCTAAATTTGAACCGTTAAACAAAATGGAAAAACTCGACGATGTAAAAAGCAATGATGAAATTGGAAAGTTGATTTCGACATTTAACTCTCTTCTTGAGAAGGTTCACATAAGTTCAATAAGTCAGAAACAATTTATTTCAAATGCCTCACATGAACTAAAAACACCTTTAACAAGTTTAAAATTACAAATCGAGAAGTTGAAAAAACAAAATAATACAGACGAGGAAACTCTCATTGGGATAGAAGAAGATGTGATTGAAATCCAGTCAATAATAGAAGCTTTATTAATCCTTGAGACCTCTACTAAAAGTGGTGGTACTGATGGGAAAATTCTCCTGAATGATTTAATTAAGAAAACTATTAAAGGTACCGATGTTGATTTCAAAAATAATGTAGAAATAATGGTTGATTCAAACCAAGAAATTCTTAAATTGATGCTTAATAATTTAATTGGGAATGCAGAAAAATTTAAGTCGAACAAAGTAATAATTAGTGCCGACATAGTGGATGAAGCTCCCTCAATAATCATTGAGGATGATGGTGTTGGAATTCATCCAGAAAATTATGATTTAATATTTACTCCCTTTTGGCAAGAAGATGAATCAAGAACAAGAAATATTGGTGGTAAAGGTCTTGGTTTGAGTATTGTAAAAAATATTGTTTCAAAATATGGTTGGAAGATTACCGTGGGTAAGTCTGACCTTGGTGGAGCTAAGTTTATAGTTAGTTTTTAAATACTTATTTCTCCCAACCACACTCTTGTAACAATGGGGTAATACTATCTTTTGAACTTTTTAATCCACTTAAATCAAGCTTAGGCTCTTGTTGGGTTGGGTCTTGCACGTTTATCCCCTTTTCTCTTAAACATTTAGCTAATTCAAGATTTTCATCATATAATTTTGCAAGCTCTTCTGGGTTTTGTGAAGATGAATCTGACCAAAGATTATATTTGTTAATACAGTAATTAACATCCTCTCCTAGCTGTAATTCTTCATCTTTGCTTGTGCTTAACTGACTAATTGTTGTTTTTAAATCTTGTATATCAAAGGGAGTTACTATGTCATAACCCTTTTCTTCGTTTAAGCACTTAGTTAAAACAATTGGATAGTCTTCTTCAGCTATAGTCGAAGTAGTTGTTGATTCGGCTGACAAAGAAACAACACTTGAATCTGTTCCGGTTGAGCATGCGGTAGCAAAGAATAGAACTACTAATGCTGTTACAAACCGATTTTTTATCACGTTCTATATCTTAGATTTAAATTTGAGTTTTTCTTTAAGGTCTTCTGTTATTGGTGTTGGTTTCATTGTTATTTGATCTGTATATACGTGAACTGCCTCGCAGGAACTTACTAACTCACCTGTTTCTATCAAAAACATTCCCATTATCCAAGTCATGCTTGTATTTCCTATTTCTTTAATTTTTGTACCTATCTCAACTTCTTGATCAAAATAAAGAGGTTTATTGTATTGAACTTTGACCTGGACAGTATGAAAATCTTTTTTCGTCTCCTCTATGTCATTCAAGTAGTCATAATTAACATATTTAAAATACGCAGTTATTGCTTGATCGAAAAATGCAACATGGTTCGCATTGTGCATTACACCCTGAGGATCAAGTTCATAGTATCTTACTGTTGCTTCCCAAAAAGCTTGAAAATCCCCTCTTGATAGGATTATTTTGGACATCTATACAAAAATTTGAGTTTTGGGCTCTATCCCACCCGTAAGCGGCATTGCATATTCAAAAAAGTCATTTGTGACATAGGGTTTTGTATTGTCTAAGAACTCTTCAGGCATATCTTTTGTGTGTTTTGCGACTTTATGAAGGTCAACAACCTCTACATCGCAATGATATTTTTCTGAAAATTGCCTTTTAAGTATTACAGACCCACTATCAAGTTCTTTTGATGCAATAACTGCGTGTTGTCCAACTCTCTCTGCTTCTTCTGCGTCAACTTGAGAGATATCAGCTATAAATGATCTCTGTAAGTATCCAAATGTGTCTGCTCTAACTCTTGCTCCTTCTATATATTCAGAAACTATGTTGGTTAAAGTATCTCCAAGGGCTCCGGAACCAGATAGTTGAATATTTCCATGACTATCAGTTTTACCGGCAAGTCCTGAACCGGTTTGGTTAGCATATGTTTGTAGAAAGTATTCGCCATCTTCGTTGTGAACTCCTTCGGAAATAGCAATAACACATCTCCCAAGAGCATCGTAGACCTCTTTTACTTCTTTTAAGAATGTGTCAATGTTAAAAGTTTTCTCTGGGACATAAACTAGGTGAGGACCATCTTCCTCTGCAGATTTTCCTAGTGTACTAGCAGCTGTTAACCAACCCGCATGCCTTCCCATTAGTACATTAATTTTTATCCCACCAAGACTTCTGTTGTCAGCATCATCACCTTGGAATGCATGAGCTACAAACCTAGCAGCAGAACCATATCCAGGACAGTGATCAGTTTCACGAAGATCATTATCAATTGTTTTTGGTATGTGGAATGCCTTCATTTCATATCCGATATTTTTTGCCCCCTCAGATACTAAATTTGCAGTTTCTGCAGAATCGTTTCCTCCGATATAGAAAAAATTTCTTATATTTTGCTTTTCAAATATAGAAATTAATTTTTCAATATCAGAATCTGTTGGTTTTTGTCTAACTGAACCTAAAGCAGCGGCAGGAGTTTTTCCAATCCCGTATAGTTGGGATTCAGATAAATTTGATAGATCAACAAAGTCTTCCCCTAGCATCCCAGCTAATCCGTGTTTTGCACCTAATATTTCATCAAAATCATGATTTACTGCTTCTTTAATAAAGCCAACAAGGGACCTGTTGATGACTGCGGTTGGTCCGCCAGATTGTCCAATAACAGCTTTTCCTGCTGACACTTATTTAACTCCCGTTTTGATAAACAGAGAGGAATCCAAGGTATGATTCAGCAATTTCACTAACTGCTTCTTCTCTGGATTTTTCTCCTTCATGAAAACTTTTTAGTGCATTCCAAAAGATAGATCTGCCTATGGCGAAACCTTTATACCCTTCTACAGAAGATCCTGCACGGAGCCATTCGTTAACTTTTTCATCAGTTGCCCCTCTACCTAAAACTACAGCAATAACATTTTCTCTGTCTCCAGCTTTAATAGCAGCAGCTACTTTCTCACAGTCTTCAGCTGTGTCAAGTCCCTCTATCTTCCAGATATCTGGGTCAGCTCCTCTTTCACGCATTTCCTCTACAACTTTGACGGCTAGCATGGGTCTGATCTCAGAATCATAACGAGCTTGGTCATTTTCAACAGATGCTAATTGTTCTTCTGTTGCGGGTACAAGAAACTCTAAAAGAAATTTTTTATCATTTTCTGTAAGCCAATCTGATAATTCTTTAATCCTGCTTCCCTGCGTTGCTCTAGTTTCTTCATCATCATCTGGGTTCCATCGAACTAAGATTTTTACAAAATCTGCACCGATTTCATTAATTTTTTCACCGAATTGATCGCCATATTCAAAATCGAAAACTTTTTGGCCAGATTTTTCAACTGGGGCAGCAAACTTAATCCCCATTTCTTTTGCTTTTTGTTGAACATCTAGACCAAAAGTTTCATCAACGAGTATTGCGGGATCCCCACCAGTTATTCCAGATTCTTTAGCTTTTAAAAAGCCGTCAAAGATGATGTTTTTCAATTCAGTGACTTTTTCTGACTCTTCTGCGGTAGGTTCTCTACCCTCTACTCCCAAAAGACCTTTAGTTATAGTTCCCCTGTGATCAAAAGCTAATATGTATAAATCTTGTGAATAACCCTTCATTTTTCTCCTTAAACTGTTTCTTTTTGGCTAGTTCGTGAATATGCAACTAAACCTATCAAGATAAACAGTACTAGATAGAGTATATTATTTTCGAAGACTGAGGAATTTTGTATCTCCTCAGAATATAGGTTTGAATAAACGATTCCCGGATCTTCTTGAGATTGTCCTATTGCAGATAAAGTATTTAACAAGTCAACTGTGCTGGCTCCCCAGTTGTTAGCTAAATTTTCATCTAAAAAGAAAACATTTCCACTTTGTACTGCGGTAATCTCTCCCCATCCAACTCTTGTTGATAGATCTTTATTCAAATAGTCTGAGTGACCTACAACAATTAGATTTGGATTGGAGGCCAATACTTCTTCTTCTGAAAATTCAGGATATCCACTGCCAAATGGATCTTCTTTTAGGTTGGCAACATTGTTTATTCCCAAAAGATTATAGATTTCACCTATAAAAGAATTCTCATTTATAGTGTATATTCCATAAGTAAATCCAATTTCATGAAAAACGGTTGTATTTTCTGATGAAAAGTTTTGAATAATCTCTTCAACATCACTTTGCATTGCTGAAACGAGTTCTAATGATTCGTCAGATTTGTTTATTAGATTTCCAATTTCTTCAATTTGTGTATATACATCATCGAAATCTCTTGCGGGAGGAAGTAAAGCATAGTTTATTTCTAAGCTTTCTAACCCTTCAATGATTCCATTAAAATCAAATGCTACCACTACAAGATCAGGATTTAACTCCAGTAATTCTTCAGCAGTAACAGTAAATGCATCAATTTTTTTAATAGGTAGTTCTGTTTCCGAGAATGAATCAACGCCGACTAAAAGACTTTCACCTCCTAGAACTTGGATGACTTCTGTGTGTGTAGTAGATAACGAAACAACTCTTTGTTCTATGCTTGACTCTTCAGAGCCTGTACACATCGTTATCAACGCGGCAAGAATTAGTATCTTATATTTCATAATTTCCTTTCTTACCACGAGAAAAGATTGATACTCCATTCCTTCTCTCGAGGATTGTTGTTTTAGTAAAAATAAAAAGGCGACCTGACTTATCTTTCGAATTACAGTTGCGGGACAGTGTTAGAGTTTCACTAACTTCGCTTTTTAATTTCTTTGTTTAAAAGATTGTAGCAAATTATTCTGTGTCTTCTTCTTCGTTTTTAAGATTTTTTAATGTTTTTGAAAAAGTCATCATCATAGTTTCTTTACTGTCTTGGTTTTCGTCTTGTGAAGCTACTGGAGTAGTTTCTTGTGCTTCACTATAAGATTCTTCAAGAACGACTACTTCAATACCTCCAACCAGATCTGAGACTAGATTGTAGAAAAAAGCTCCAATTGTTGCTAAAGCTGTTTGTGTTAAAAGGTAAACAGTCGCAAGAAATACAACTGATGAAAAAAGTGGTTCAATATTCCCAACTAGTGATGCATCCGCATCAAGTAAAGCTAGCCTTCTAGCTATATCTTCTAGGCCTTGGGGAACCCCAGCATTGACGAGAAGTACCCAGAGTATGGAGAAACCCAAAACTATGGTTAGTGCGACAATAAAATTTAGAACAAATGTTACCTTTAAGACCGTCCATGGGTCTATCTTTCTAATTATTCTTCTTACTCTGTTTACTTTGACCATTTTTAATCGCTCTTTATTGGAATAAAAGCAGATATTTCCTCTTCTTTTGCAAGTTTCATAACTCTGACCCCTTGAGCTGCTCTACTCATTTTTTTTATTTGTTTCACTGCACATCTTATTGCGGTTCCACCTGTACTCATAAGCATAACCTCTGTATCTTCATCTACAGAACGTGCACCAATTAAATCTCCTTTTGTTTCTGTTACTTTCAAAGCCTTAACGCCCATTCCACCTCTACCGGCTTTTCTGAACTCATCAAGATTTGTCCTCTTTCCATATCCTTTTGCTGTTACGAATAATAAGGTTTCATCTCTAGATGTTGCTGCTCCGACGACTTTATCTCCTTCGCGGAGTTTTATACCCCTGACACCCATTGCTGTTCTTCCTTGTGGCTTGAGATTATTTTCATCAAATCTAATAGCCTGACCTTTTCTGGAAACTAGAATCACATCTTCTTTTCCAGAGGTAGTTTTAACTGAAACAACCTTATCTTCCTCTTTAAGTTTTATTGCTTGTAGTGATTTGTAGTTTGAATCAAAATCTTTAAATGCAGATTTTTTAACTGTTCCTTTTTCAGTCATAATTAAAAGAAACTTCTCTGTCTCATAATCTCTTGTATCAATAATGGCCTGAACTTTCTCATCTTGGGACATCGAAAGTACATTGTGGATTAGTGAACCTTGTGCTGTTCTTGTTGTTTTAGGTAGCTCGTGAGCTTTTGCCCTGTAAACCTTTCCTTGATCTGTAAAAAATAGTAAATATGCATGTACAGAAGTAGATAGCAAATGTTCAATAACATCCTCATCAGATGAAGCTGCTTTTACGCCCTTACCGCCCCTTCCTTGTTTTTTATAAGCAGTAGAGGGAACAGATTTCACATAACCATTTGCAGAGACTGAGACAATAATTTCTTCATCTTCAATCAGATCTTCAATTGAGACTTCACCAACATCTGGCACGATGCGTGATCTTCTTTCATCACCAAATTTTTTAGTTATTTCCTCAAGTTCTTCAACGAGAATATCATCTTGTTTTTTTCTACTTTTAAGAATCGTTGCTAATTCTTTGATTGTTTTTTTAAGTTCTACTTTTTCCTCTTCCAGTTTTTCTCGCTCTAGCGCGGTTAATCTTCGTAGTGGCATATCAAGAATGTGTGATGCTTGGATTTCAGAAAGTTTGAATTTTTTCATTAAAGAAGTTCTTGCTGTTTCCGCATCTTTTGATGCGCGTATAACCTTTATAATTTGGTCAATTTTATCTAAAGCTAATATCAAACCTTCAACAATGTGAAGTCTGTCTTCAGCTTTTTTTAATCTGTATTGAGTTCTTCTTTGTATAACGTCAATTTGGTGTTCTATGTAATAGTTAATTAATTGTGGGACAGACAACACCTTTGGTACGCCGTCAACAAGGGCAACTGAATTTACTGCAAAAGTATCCTGTAGTTGTGTTTGTTTAAATAGCTGATTAAGAACAACTTGTGGAACCGCATCTCTTTTTAATTCAATAACTAGTCTTGTACCGTTTCTATCACTGCTTTCATTTCTTAGATCAGAAACTCCTGCTAGTTTTTTGTCTTGAACTAAGGATGCAATTTTTTCCATTATTCTATCAATTGATGCTTGGTATGGAAGTTCTTTTACAATGATTGCAGATTTACCTTTTCCAAGTTCTTCAACATCAGCAACGGCTCGTAATTTAATAGAACCTCTACCTTTTAGGATTGCATCTTTAATTGTTGGGGTATCAACAACAAGCCCACCAGTTGGAAAATCAGGAGCTTTTATTATTTTTAAATAATCTGAGGGTTTTGGATTTTTAGTATTTAATGTGAATTTAACAGCCTCAGTAATTTCTCTTAAATTATACGGGGGCATGTTTGTTGCCATAGCAACTGCGATACCTTCTGCACCATTAATAAGAAGGTTTGGGAATCTACCTGGTAAAACCTTTGGCTCAAAACTTTCTCCTGAGTAGTTTGGTTCAAAAGTAACAGTGTCTTCATCAATTCCATCTAAAAGTTGTGAAGATAGTAAAGACATTCTTGATTCTGTGTACCTCATCGCAGCAGGTGGATCATCTGGTGTACCAAAGTTTCCTTGTGGTTCTATTAATGGGTAACGTGTGCTGAAGTGTTGTCCAAGTCTAACCAATGTTCCATAAATTGCATCATTTCCATGTGGGTGATAGTTACCCATTACGTCACCAACTACTTTTGAGCATTTTCTAAAAGGACCGGTAGGTCTTATTCCGGTTTCATACATTGAATAAAGTATTCTCCTCTGCACTGGCTTAAGTCCATCTTTTACATCTGGTAAAGCTCTCGAAACAATCACCGCCATTGCATAATCTAAAAATGATTTAGATATTTCGTCCTCAACTTGAATTGATGTTTCATTATTAAATACTTTTGTTTCAACATCCTTTTTAGCTGCGGGTTTTTTAGCTGCGGGTTTTTTAGCTGCGGGTTTTTTAGCTGCGGGTTTTTTAGCTGCGGGTTTTTTTTCAACCATTAGACATCCAAAAATCTCACGTCTTTTGCATTTTGTTCAATGAATGTTTTTCTTCTCGACACATCAGTACCCATTAAAACTTCAAACATATCTGCAGCTTTTGCTTCAGCTGCTTTTCCATCAGCAATATTAACCCTAATAAGAGTTCTCGATTCTGGATTCATAGCTGTATCCCAAAGTTCTCCGGCATTCATTTCACCCAAACCTTTGAATCGGGAAATAATTAATTTTTTGTTTTTATTTTCTTTTTTAAATTTTTCAAGTTCATCATCGTCTTTAAGATAACTGACACCTCCTGATGATTTTGCTCTATATAAAGGAGGTTCTGCTATCCAGACTTTTCCTTCTTTAATTAAACCAGGCATAAATTTAAAAAAGAATGTTAATAGTAGTGTTCGAATATGGGCACCGTCAACGTCTGCATCTGTGAGAAAAATGATTTTATCATATCGAGATTCCTCTCCTTTATATTCAGTGTTTATACCTGTTCCTATAGCTTTAATAAGTGAACTAATTTCTTCATTTTGAAGTGCTCTGTTTTCTGTAACTTTTTGGACGTTTATAATCTTTCCACGAATTGGAAGGATTGCTTGTGTTCTTGATTCTCGTGCTTGTTTAGCAGGACCAGCAGCGGAGTCACCTTCAACAATAAACAACTCACTTTCAGAGGGATCTTTGGAAGAACAGTCTGCAAGTTTTCCTGGTAATCCGGCTGTTTCTAGTATGCTTTTTCTTTTTGTTAATTCTCTGGCTTTCTTTGCACTCATTCTGGCTTTTGCTGCAAGTGCACACCTTTCTACGATGGCTCTTCCCTCTTTTGTGTTTTTTAATAACCATTTTGGAAGTTCTTGGTTCACTAAAACTTGTACTTTTGACTTCATTTCCGTGTTACCAAGTTTTGTTTTTGTCTGTCCTTCGAATTGTGGTTCTTGAACTCTTACAGAGACTACTCCAGTTAAACCTTCCCTTATATCATCACCGGTAAGTGAGATATCTGAGTGAAGATTCCTAGATTTTGCAAAATCATTTATTGCTTTAGTAATAGCTGTTCTAAGACCCTCTTCGTGGGTTCCACCTTCTAAGGTGTGGATATTATTAGCAAAACTTTTAATAGTTACTTCATCTTCTGCTTTCCATTGCATTGCTACTTCAATCTCGGAGTCTTTTGCTTTATCTGAAAATGAAATAACTTTATTGTGAAGTACTTCGTGTCCGTCGTTTAAATAATCAACAAAATCTGTTAAACCACCTTTATATAGAAATTCTTCTTTTGTTGCAGGTTTAACGCGGTTATCTTTTAAAACAATTTTTAAACCTTTGTTTAAAAATGCTGTCTGTCTTATTCTTTCTGAAACTATGTTGTATTCAAAAGTCTGAGTTTCTGTAAATATTTTTGGATCTGGTAAAAAGTTGACTTTTGTTCCAGTTTTTTTTGAGGGCTTACCTTTCTTAATTTTTGATGTTGGTTTTCCAAAATCAAAATTTTGACTCCAGACATGTTCATCTCTTTGAACCTCTACCTTTACAAATGTCGACAATGCATTAACAACAGAAATACCAACCCCGTGTAGTCCACCACTAACTGTGTATGCGCCTGATTCGAACTTACCTCCAGCGTGAAGGGTTGTTAGGACGGTTGTAAGGGCTGAAACTTTTGTTTTTGGATGTGGTTTAACTGGTATTCCGCTTCCGTTATCGGAAACAGTTACAGATCCATTTTTTTCGAGTTCTATTTCTATAGCTGTGCACCTTCCAGCCATAGCTTCATCAACTGAATTATCAACAACCTCCCAAATGAGGTGGTGTAGGCCAGTAGGACCGGTTGAGCCAATATACATGGCGGGTCTTTTACGAACGGCCTCAAGACCCTCAAGAATTTTTATATCTTTAGAATCGTAGGTGTTTGAATCTTTTTTTGGCACAGATCTCCTAAGAAACGTCTCTATTTTTTTGTGTACAGCCCCTTGCTGAACTCCTATTTTAGTAGAAAAATAAAGCTATTGTTGGTTATTCAATATTTGAACATCTATTGAAATTAGTTTTATTTCTGATTTTTTTTCGATGTCTATAAGTATTTTTTGTTCTTCGAGTTGAATTAAATCTTTAACCCTTGAAGATTCGGTATAAATGATAGCTTTGTTTTTTAACACCGGTCCAATGGATATTTCTTTTGACCATTTATATTTATTTTTAGAGAAATATTTTTCTATTTTTTTTGATTTAGAAAAACTGATACCTAAATCGTTTGTTTCTGCGTTTATCTTGGTTGGGTGTTTTGATTCCATTAATTGGGTCTAACCGGCATTAATAAGTATTTAAAAGTTTCATGTTCACCTTGAATAACGACCGGTTTTTCGTTTCCTGAAAAACGTAGGTAAACAGTTTTACCGTCTAAAACCTCTATTCCTTGGATTAAGTAATTGGGATTAAACGACATAGTAAACCCCGTTATGTCACCTATATCCAAACCAAGGGTTTTTATAGAAACCTCTTCGTTTCCACCACCTATGTCTTTATTGATTGTTGTTATTTTTAGAGTCTCTGGGTTCAAAATTTCGATTTTTACTGGTATAAAACCCTCCGCAACAACGGTTGCTCTATCTAAAGCTTCGAGAATGTCATTTTTTTCAACCTCTATGGAGAAAAGGTTTTCTTTAGGGAAAAGGTTTATATAGTCAGGAAACGTTCCTTCAAGTTTTCTTACTGAAGCGGAAAACTTGTTGTCATAAAAATGTAACTCTCTGTCTGTAGAGTTAATTTCTATTTTTTCTTCTGTTTGCTCAAAGATTCTTGCTGTTTCACTAAGGGATCTGAAAGAAAGTATTCCTGCGTCTTCAATTGGAAAGTTTGTTAAATCGTGTGTTGCTAACCTGTAGCTGTCTGTAGCAGCTAGTTCAGTTTTTTCATTCGCATTGTTGAAATAAACTCCTGTCAAAATAGGTCTTCCACCCTCTGGAGAGGCAGCAATACCTACTTTTTTAAGGGACTCAAAAAGTTCGTTGGGTTCAACGCTTTGACTGTTTTTTTCATCGTAATTTTTTTGAAGTAAGGCTTCTGGGTATGCTTGATCGTCTAATTTTCTTAAAGTAAAATTTAGTTTTTTTTGCTCGACCCTAAGTTCACTACCTATGTCTGAAACGGTTACCTCGCCCCTTGGAAGTTTTCTAACTATATCAGAAAGGACCCTTGCGTTTATCAAAGCTTTACCTTCAACTTCTATCTCTGCTGTGGATTTAGCTTTAATAACAATGTCTAAATCTGAACCGATTACTTCTATAAAGTTTTCTTTGGTTCTGAAGTAGATACCTTGTAGGGCCGGGGAAGCGGGTCTCGGGTCAACAATTCTTGATACTGTTGATACTATGTTTTTTAAATCTTCTGTTTTTATTTTGAACTTCACTTTACTCCTATATATATTTAATAATAATAAAGACGTCGGACATGTTGAAAACTTTCTTTAAACCCACAAAACTATAGTTTTTACTGTTGAACGCTTTAAACAAAACAAACATAAAAACTAAGAAGCTTCCACCATATTTAGTTTATTGTCGAAACTGTTTATTTCCCTCAACACAACAGCGGAACTCTTTGCTTTATTTAAATAAGACAAAACAGTCGAATGAGAACGGTTTCCAAGATAAAGACCTATTTGAGACAACGATAGATCAGTGTGTTTTCTCATTAAGGCAACCAGTAAGTGTCGTGCCGCACCAACTTCTAAACTTCTATTTTTTGAAGAAATAAGTTCCTTATCAATTTGGTGAACATTTGATACATAATCAAAAATATATTCAGGCGTTAAAACAACAGTATTTTGGTTTAAAGAAGAGCGAACTAACCCCAATATATAATTTGTATTATTAACACCTGTTTGTTTATTGATAACCAAACTATTGACTATTCCATTAATATCTCTAAAACTAGAAATATCAATCTTAGATAAATCTTCAATATTTGATTCGGTTAAAAGAGTTTTGTTATTTTCTTCATTTATCTTTATTAAAAAATCTTTAAAAATTTCTGAGCTTGGTTGCTCAATGTCTGTAACAAGACCATTTAATATTCTCGATATTAATCTTTCTGGAAAACCTAGTAAGTCTTGAGGTTTTTGATCAGAAACCAAAACAACAGCCTTGTTGTTGTTTAAGAAATAATTAATTGTATGAAAAAGTTCTTCCGAAACACCTTTTTTACCCATAAAAAACTGAATATCATCAATTAATAGAATATCTACTGATCTAATTTTATTTTTAAATAAATCGATACTCTGATTTTTAATTCCAGACACATAGGACTCAAGAAAAGATTCTGAATCAATATAATAAGAAGACCTCGAAGATTCTTCCATGGTTTTCAAAAGGTGGGTTTTACCAACACCAGGTTTACCATGTATAAATAAAGGATTAAATCTACTCCCAGGGCTCTGAACAACATTTTTCGCAGCGGTAATTGCTAAATTATTAGAACTACCAACTAAAAGGTTGTTAAAAACACTTAAATCTACTTCTACAACCTCTTTTTCGTCAAAAACTATTACCTCTTCAACCAAAGGAGAAGAGAGTTCCGTTTTTTTTACTTTTTTACTCGGGTCTAAAATAAAAATGCAATTATCTATCTCTGAAATGCTTTTTGAAACGTTTAATATCTTATCAAAAACTTTTTTTTCGATAGAAGTTTTTACAAATTCTGAATTTACACATAAATTTAAATCATTATCTACAATTTGAAAATCAATTTGATCAATCCAATATGTTTCCGTTTTACTAAGGTTCTCTTGAAGTATTTTTTCTTTAAATATTTGTAGATTGTGATTCATGTTCTATATAAAACTAATAAAGAATTAAAAATTTTCATAGAGTGCGAAAAGCAAGCTTAAATAACTATGAATATTTAATATGCGGAAAAAACATTGTTTTTACTGCTCTTTTTGTATAAAAGTATTTATAATTCACTCCCTAAATTTTAGATTACGATTATTAGTTAATTTAGTTTTCGCGAAGATAATTTGGTTTTCGCGATGATTAAATAAAAAATTATATTTAGTTTGTTTAAATAATTTATTGTTTTATTGTGATTAAACAGGAGAAAAATGAAAAGAACTTATCAACCTAGTAACAGGAAAAGAAGTAGAAAACACGGTTTTAGATTAAGAATGCGCACTCGAGCTGGAAGACAAATCCTTAAAAGGAGAAGAAGCAAAGGACGCAAGATAATTTCTGCGTAACTAATTGGTAAGCTTTACTTCACTAAACACTAGTGAGCATTTTTACAACCTAAAAAAAGAAGAAAACGCTATTAAGGCAAATGGTTTAAGAATTTATCTAAAAATAAATGAATTAGATACCTCAAGGCTTGGAATAAACATATCAAGCAAAGGAACAAATGCTGTTAATAGAAATAAATTTAAAAGAAGGATAAAAGAGGCTGTAAGGGCATTAGAGATAAATAAAAATATAGACATATACGTAATTGGTTCAACACAATCTTCCAAATTGAATCTAAACGATATGAGTGAAATACTAAAATCTCACCCCCTACTTAAAAATTAAATGAAACTTTCAAAACTAATTTACATTTCAATAAGATCGCTAGTCAATTTTTTTGGTTTCGGCCAAGGTAATTGCTTATATTATCCGACATGTAGTGAAGTTATTGAAAATTCAATTGAAACAAAAGGATTAATAGCTTCTCTACCCTTATTTTTAAAAAGGATTTACATTTGCAATCCAATATACATGAAATTTGGTAAAAATTGGCAATTTTAGAACCATTTGCACTTGCTATAGGATTTTTACTGTCCTATTCCTATGATTTTACTAACTCATATGGTTTTTCAATTGTAGTTTTAACAATAATTATTAACATAGTAATATTTCCACTTACATTAAGACAGACTAGATCTACTAAACGAATGCAGGACATTCAACCCGAACTTAAAAAACTACAAAAACAACATAAAGACGATAAAGAACAATTAAATAAAGCAATCGCTGATTTATATAAAACAAAAGGTATAAACCCACTTGGTTGTGTATTGCCTCTTATAATACAAATGCCTATATGGTTTGCTTTATTTAGGGTTTTAAGAGAACCACTTGTTTTTATACCAAAGGAAGCTGCATTATTTACTCAATTAGGTGATCACTCAAGTGTTTTGTTTTACACTATGGATCTACAAATCCCAGCATCAGAAATAGCAGCATGGATCGATAGAATTCCATATTTAATACTTATATTATTCGTCGTTTTAACAGCTCTATTTCAGCAAAACCAGTTAACTAAAAAATCTGGTAATTCAAACAATCCACAAGCACAGCAGATGCAAATGATCGGAAAAATAATGCCACTATTTTTTGGTTTTATTTCCTGGACTTTGCCATCTGGTTTGGTTGTATATTTCCTAACTGGAAATATATTTAGAATTGGACAACAAGCTTTAATAGTAAAAATAGAAGAGAATCAAAAAACTAAAGAAATAGAAAAAGATCAAAAAGAGGATAACAACACATCAGAAACATCAACCGAAGATAAAGATGAAAAAGATGATCCTCGTAAAAACAGAAAAAAAAGAAGGAGAAAATAATGTCTAATAAATGGGTAGAAGTCGAAGCAAAAACCATTGATGACGCTATAAAAGCAGGGTTAAAAGAACTTAGCCTTGAAGATGCAACTCAAGCAAATATAAACATTTTAAGAGAACCAGAAGGTGGAGTTTTTGGAGTTGGTGGCACAAAAGCATTAGTTCGTATTTCAGTAAGAAATGGTGTACAAAGTAATAACAGAGATGGAAATAGTCGTGGTGGTAATACACGTAACTACAGCCAAAACAAAAGAACACCTAAATCTAACGACAAAAAGAAAACTTACGAAAAAAAACCACGAGTTGAAGCAGATCCAAAAGAACAACTTGAGGTTTCAATTAAATTCTTAGAGGGCTTAATTAAATCATTTGGACTAGAGGGAAACGTAACAGGAGAACTTGATGAACAGAACTTACTTGTAGCTGTAAAAGGTGAGCAAACAGAGGCTTTAGTTGGTGAAAAGGGTAACATAATTCGTTCATTACATGAATTAACGAGAACTGTCATTCAGAGAAAAACAGGTGCTGGGACAAGATTAAGACTAGATGTTGCAGATTATGCAGTTAAAAGAAAAGAAGCTCTAACTATTTATGCTGAAAGATTAACTAAGCAAATTTTAGAAGATCATCAAGAAGTAATGCTTGAACCTATGAACTCGGTTGACAGGAAAACACTTCATGATGCAGTTGCAGATATCGATGGAATTCAATCTTATTCTGAAGGCAGAGAACCATATAGATCCGTTGTTTTTGCTTCTACTGGAGATCAGGGAACTAAAAAAGAAGAAGAATGAACTTTGATCCCCAAATTCCAGATTGGGGTAAAAGTTTTTTAGTTAAAAACTTAGATAATTTAATTACGTACCACAACTGGTTAAAAAATACGGGTATTAAAACTGGATTAATTAGTTCTAAAAACGATCAGTTTATATGGGATGAATTTATTGTCCACTCGCTTTATTTTTATAAAATTATTCTCGATTTGAAACTTTCAAAAAATAATTTATATGATCTTGGTACTGGTGGTGGAATACCAGGTTTACCAGTAGGGATTGTCTCTAATAAAAACATCAATTTAATTGATATTAAACAAAAGAGAATTTATGAATTAGAGCGATTCATATCATCCCAAAAATATAATAATATATATGCCTTAAAAGCTGATGCTCAAAAGTTTATTCAACAGGAAGTTAATTCTATCTTTTTAATGAGATGTTACCTTCCTAAGAATGATCTAATAAAGAAATTAGAAAAACACATGATAAATAACAAAAGTAATACTTTTATTGTCTCTTCCAACTCAAACACAGAAAGACTTTCTCAAGAAGCGTTTCACGTGAAACAAGAAAAATTTCTTGTTAATAAAGATGAATATAGATTTATTGATGTTATAACAGTTAAGTGAAAACAATATCTATAATTTGTCAAAAAGGCGGCGTTGGCAAAACAACCACAGTAGTAAACGTTGCATCAATATTTTCTACTATAGGATATAAAACTTTAATTATTGACCTAGATCCACAAGGAAACGTATCTACATACTTAAATTATGATAAAAATCCTGAAAAAGACTCAAATGCAATCGATTTACTTGAGAAAAAAAGCGACATAGTTCCAGGCAAAATAAGTGATAACCTTTATATATTAAGTTCAAATATAAAAATCTCGAAATTTAACGAAGAAAAAATAGTCGGAGGTTCTAAGTTACAACAAGCTTTTAATATGAATAATTTGGAATCCTTTGATCTGATTATCATAGACACACCTCCAACAATGAGTTCACTGGTACAAGAAGCACTTGCAGTTTCTGATTTTTACTTAATACCTGCAAAACCTGAATTTCTAGCTGTTGAAGGTGTGGCACAAGCAATGAATTTTGCAAAACAAGCGATAAAATCAATACAAAATACAAATCCATTATTTTTAGGCGTTTTATTAAACCAGATAGACAAGAGAAGATCAAGCTATTTAGAATTTGTATCAGAATTAGAGTACTTATTGGCAGAAAAATTGTTAACAACAAAAATTTCTCAAACAGCTGAAATTGCTGACGGACCATTTTATGCTAAAACTGTTATAGATTTTAAAGAAGATAGCAAATCAAGAAATGAATATTTTGATTTAGCAAATGAAATACTAAGGAAGGTTGGACTACATGAAGAGATCACTGAGCTCCCTGATAACAGATACTAATGTTAGAGAATTTAACGCGTTAGAAATCGAAACTAAACTAATTAAAGAAAGTACCTCCCAGGCTAGAACAGAGTTTGATGACTCAAAACTAAATGAACTAACTGAATCTATTCGCAAAAATGGAATACTACAACCCTTAATAGTTCAAGAAATAAATGGAAATAAGTATGAATTAATTGCTGGTGAAAGAAGACTACGAGCATCCAAATTAGTTGGTTTAGAAAAAATACCATGTTTAGTTAAAGATGTGAGCTCCAGAGATGCTGCGGTAATTGGTTTAGTTGAAAACATTCAAAGGGCACAATTGAATGCTATTGATGAATCATCAGGCTTTAAGCATCTTGTGGAAACATACAACCTTGAATCTAAAGAGATTGCTCTTTTAGTCGGGAAGAGTAGATCGTATGTATCAAACTCATTAAGGTTAACTAAACTATCACAAAAAGTTATTTCTTCACTAAAGGCTGATGATGTAACGATGGGGCAAATTCGTCCTTTAATAAACTTACCCAGCAATATACAAGAAAAAATCTTAGATGAAATTATATTATTAAAATTATCAAGTAGACAAGTAGAGGAAAAAGTAAGAAATATTAATTCCTCTGAACCGAGTTCAGATGAAACTTCTGTTTATTATAAAAACTATTTTGAAGATAAAACAGGATCAAAAGTTGAAGTACAGAGTAGAAGGGGGAAGTTTAAAGTTATTTTAAACTTTAATTCTTCAGAGGCACTGAGAACATTTGTTGAAAAAATAAATTAATTTTCAAAACTTTTATTCAGACTTCTTAAGATTACCTCTAATACGTCCCCAACCTTATCATATTGGTAATAATTACCAAATAGAACTAATGTCACTGACTTGGTATTTTTCAACAAATTATGTGCTTTTCCTGATTGAGTTATTTTTAATTTATTTCCAACATCCCTAGACATATCTTTACCAAACTTACTTTCAGTAAAACTTCCCTTAAAATATGCGATTGAGTTTTCTTCAGATTTTTTAAATGAAATAAATAGAGTCGGTCGAAGTTTGTTTACATACTTAATAATATTTTCCTCTTCTACATCTACTCCCACTTCAGATGCAAAAGATGCAACTACGTTATTTTTTAGACAGACTTCCTTAGTTGCTTCATAAGTTTCAATCTGTACCGAATAATCTTCTTCATTGGGAAAATCAAAGCATACTGAGTAACCCAGTAAGGATGTATTTAAATTGGGAGCAATAGACTTTATTGCTTCGTTTAATGAAGTATTTAAGTTTGGCCTCATTAACATTCTAATTTCATGAACTGTCCCAAGACCCACATTTCCATCTACTGATAAACCTTTATTTTCTTGAAATTTAATTACAGAAGTCTCAAGACCTATGTTAAAAACTCCATTTATAGGTTCTGAGTAAAAACCAAGTCTAGATAAAAGCTCTTGGAGTTCTTCTACATCAGATCCCCGTAACTCTGGTTCTGAAAAATTCAAGATACGATCTCCTAGTTTATATCCATGATTAATAAGTTCTGACCATAGGTCTTCCTTACTCTTTATTAAATCCAAATTCTTATCATCAATAAAAAGAGAAACAGCAGAAAAAAGCTCACCAGTGTCTGCAGACGAAGCATATCCTGCATAAATTAATTTATTAACAAGGTCATCTAATTCAACAGCTGAAAGACTTTTTAATAGAGAGGCGACATCAAGACTAATTGTCGAGCCACCTTTCAGCGTCTATCGCAGCTTGGCAACCTGTTCCTGCAGCAGTAATTGCTTGTCTATATATAGAGTCTGCAACATCTCCTGCTGCAAAAATACCAGGTACAGAAGTACTGGTATCTGTAGTGAAACCTGTTTTTATATAACCTTTATCATCAAGCTCAAGAAGACCTTCAAGAAAAGAAACATTTGGTGTGTGTCCAATAGCGAGAAAAACTCCATCAATATTCATATCTTCTTCTGTATTTTCTATCAAATTTTTTATTGTTACTGATGAAACCTTTTTATCACCCTTAATTTCAGTAATTTCTTTATTCCAAAGTACATTTATTTGCTCATGGTTTAATACCCTATCTTGCATAATTTTACTTGCTCGGAAAGAATCTCTTCTGTGTACAACATGGACTTTTTTTGCAAACTTAGTTAAAAATAGTGCTTCCTCCATGGCCGAATCACCACCACCGACAACTACCACTTCTAGGTCTTTAAAGAAAAAACCATCACAAGTTGCACAGGCAGATACACCGTATCCCTGTAGTTCTTTTTCACCCTTAACTCCAAGCCACTTTGCAGAAGCGCCAGTACTAAGAATCACTGTTTTAAATTGGTAGGTCTCTTTTGAGGTTTTTAATGAAAATCCATCATCTATTCTTTCAATTGAATCAACGGTTTCAGTCTTTATCTCTGTTCCAAATCTTTGAGCTTGTTTTTTAAAAACCTGCATTAATTCTGGACCCATTATTCCATCTTCGAATCCTGGATAATTTTCTACATCAGTTGTCAACATAAGTTGACCACCAGATTCAAGACCTTCGAATAAAATTGGCTTCAGATTAGCCCTTCCAGCATAAACTCCAGCTGTATATCCAGCTGGGCCCGAACCTATAATTGCTACTTCATGCATTTTTTTTCTTCCTTCTGTAATTGTTTAATGATAAAACTAAAAAAACTATACCTAATGCTGATAAGGCAAATCCTGTTGGATTTACTCCTAAAAGGACACCCAAACCCTGCATAATTTTCAGTACACCCATAAATAAAAAAACTAGTGCTGTCAGAAGCAAAACAATTAGAAGCAAGCCAAGGCTAGCAAAACCCGTAAACCTTTTGACAGGCTTAACTATTAAATCTTTTATAGTTTTAATAAGGCTTTCAAATGTCTCTAAAAATTTATCATCTTCCATAAGGTAATAATAAGCGATATAGGTTTATTCTTGTAAGACTTTATGTTTCACTATTTTGACTACTACTCATAATGACAAGATTATTTTTTTGAACACGGAACCCATTTTTTTTATATAAATTTAAAGCAGACTCATTTGTTTCTTGGGTGTTTAATTTCATACTTAGAAATTTCTTTTCCTTGCTAAATAATAAAACCGATTGAAGTAATTCTTCTCCATAACCTAGCCCCTGATAAGACTTATCCACTCCAATTCTTTGAAGATATGAAAGTTTTCTAGTTTCTCCTAAAATTGCATAGCCTATAAGCTTGTCATTATTTTTTTGAAGGAAAAGATGATTATTTACACAGCTTTTTAAAGTTTCATGAAAAGAGTTAGATGAGTTTCTCCAATAGCGGTCGAATATTTTTTCATCTAGCTTTAACAAATACTGAAAATCAGCTACTTCTAAGTTTTTGTGTGTGATGTTAGTTACACCATCCGTTTTGTCACTGGAGTAATATCTCATAATTTGATCACATACATATAGCTTTTTATAAATACACCAACCTGCTGACTCCCAAGAAGCTATTTGGTTTTCTGAAATCATTGAAGAATGAAAGATTACACCAGTATTATTTGAAATATTTGAGAACTTTTTTAATAAACCGTGCCCCCCGTAAACTTTCTCAAAATATACATATGGGTAGTAGTCGTTCCATTTTCTTGTATAGTAAGATCCGTTGAAAGAGTAATTTAGTTTTTTTTCATTTGTTAAATACATATTTTAAAATCTTTTTATCCTCTTCAAAAGTTAGTAAATTTTTTGCTTCTTCGTAGCCAACAATTGCCAACTCTTCAATCTCACTGTCAGGTTCTTTTTCAAAAGCTTTGATAACTTTCATTTCATAAAACCACACAGTTTTATTAATTACTTCATCAACTAATCTGATTTGATATCTGGATTCAGCAATAGGTTTATCATGATTTAACTCAACCTTGAATCCAGTTTCTTCATAAACTTCTCGAACTGCAGTATCGGTGGGTTTTTCACCTTCTTCTAAGTGTCCTTTTGGAAAGCCCCAAAAACTTTTATCTACGATTCCATCATTTCTTTTATTTTTAACAATAAGTATTAAGTTGTTATAAAAAACAATTCCACCAGCTGCAAAATCTACTTTAGAATTCATACTGTATAGTTTCCAATCTTCTTCTAAGCTATCAATATGGTACCAACAACATTATTAAAAGTTTTAAATGAAAACCCATTTTTGAATGATGTTGCGACATTTTATAAAAATGCAGGCTATCAGTTCTATTTGGTTGGTGGTGCGGTAAGAGACGGAATACTGGATATTGCAACTAAAGATTTCGACTTTACTACTGACGCGAATGTTGATGAGTCATTGAAACTACTTAAAGAAAATGGATTTCAGACAACTGAAATTGGTAAGGCTTTTGGAACGATAGAGGCATTGTATGAAAATTTTTCTTTACATATAACTACCTTTAGAGAAGATTCTTATGAAGAAACATCACGAAAACCGGATATTATTAGTTCAAACAATTTAGAGAATGACTTAAAACGAAGAGACTTTACAATCAACGCAATTGCCTATGATATTTTAGAGAATAAGTTAATTGATCCCTACGGAGGATTAAAAGATTTATCTCAAGGAGTTATAACAACACCTCTTTCCGCAGATATCTCATTTTCAGATGACCCTTTACGAATGCTTAGAGCTTGTCGATTCATAAGCTCTCACGGATTTTCTCCTGACGCGAATACTTTTGAAGCCATTAAAAAAAATATAGATAGAATCGAGATAGTCAGTAGTGAGCGAGTTAGAGATGAGCTTACGAAACTTTTAATTGGGGACAATCCATCTTTGGGTATAAGAGCATTCGTTGAAAGTGGATTAAGCATCAAAATAATGCCTGAACTTGATGAGCTGAAAATTGAAGTTGATCCAAAACATCACCATAAAGATGTATACGAGCATACTCTTATTGTCGTAGACAGAGTTTTACCAAATATTGTTTCCAGGTTAGGTGCTTTGCTACACGATATTGGAAAACCAAAAACGAAGGGCATAGAAAATGGAAAAGTTCATTTTAGACACCATGAAGTTGTTGGAGCAAGAATGACTAAACAAATTCTAAAGAGATTAAAATTCAGCAAAAAAGAAATACAGGACATATGCTTACTAGTAGAGAATCACTTGCGTCCTCACACTTTTAAAATGGGATGGACAGATTCAGCTGTAAGAAGATATATTGTTGATTCTGGTGAAATGATGGATCAGTTAAATGATTTAGTTCGCGCAGACATAACAACTAAAAATAAAAATAAGTACGAAGAAATTAACAAATATCTTGATGATATGGAATCAAGGATTGCAGAAGTTAAAGAGAAAGAGGAACTTTCTAACTTAAGACCTCCAGTATCTGGTGATGACATAATGAAACTATTTAACTTGAAACCAGGACCCAGTGTTGGAATAATAATGAAAGCTCTTTATGAACAGAGATTGAATGAAGGCGAAGTTTCTAAAGAAGAGGCAATCCAGTTAGCCAAAGATATTTTTAAAAAATTATAATTGTATAAATATGCATTTTAATGTATATTTATACAATGACAAAGTCAACCCTACAAAGGCAAAAAATAATAGCTGACCTGATTGAAAGTGGTAATATCTCATCTCAAAACCAACTTAAGGGTCTGTTGAAGAAAAACAGTCTTTTAATAACTCAAGCAACGCTATCAAGAGACTTAAGTGAGCTGGGGGCTATAAAAAAAAGACAAAAAGATGGTCTATTAGTTTATGTTTTACCAAAAGATCAAGATAATAATGCCCATAGAAAAATTGCTATAAATGCTTTAAACGACTTTGTTCTGGAAGTAGATTCAGTACTAAATCAAGTTGTAGTTAAAACCACCACTGCGGCAGCACAGGTAGTTGCTGAAGCTATTGATAATCTATTTTTAGATAATGTAATAGCCTCATTAGCAGGTGACAACGTAGTTTTAATTATTTCAAGCAGTGAAGAAAAAGCCAAAATAATTTCAAAAAATATCGAAAATGTTCTTGGCTGAGAGTTTTTTTAACACTTAATGTATACAATTTATTTATAAAGACAGAAAAACCCCTTTAAAAGCTGTTTATTACCTTAAAAAAACTCGAAATAAAAATTATATTTAAATAATCTCTACTACTAAAGTAATCTAGTCGAAAGACACACACTAATAAGGAGAATATATGCCGAAGGGCAAAGTAAAATGGTTCAACCAAACCAAGGGCTATGGTTTCATAGCACCTGAAGATGGTGACAAAGATGTGTTTGTTCACATCACCGCAGTACGCAATGCTGGAATGAATAATCTTGAAGAAGATCAAGAGGTTGAATTTGAGATTGTAGAAAAAAATGGCAAAGCTTCAGCAGAAAATCTGAAGTAGAGTTCCAGTTAAACTGGTTTTTAAAAAGGAGCGCTAGTCGCTCCTTTTTCTTTATAAATAGTATTGGCAAAAGAACCTATAGATACATTATCCTTAATGAAGTTATGAATTTATCAAAAAAAGCTAGAGAGAGAATTGCAAAGACTATTAAAAATGGTGCAGTTTTACTCCATGGAAATAAAACTATTTATAGAAACAATGATGCAAACTATCCATTCCGTCAGTTTTCTGATTTTCATTATTTAACAGAGTGGCCAGAACCTGATGCTCACGCAGTAATACTAGTTAACGATTCAATGCCGGAACTCCATATGTTTGTTTTGGATAAAAATGAAGAAATGGAAACATGGGACGGAAAAAGAATTGGGCAACAAGGCGCTGTAGATCTTTATGGAGCAAAGAACGCTTATTCAAATACACAATATAAAAGTGAATTAATAAATCTTCTAAAAGGTTATACAGACATTTATTGTGATTATTCATCAAGTTCTTTTCAAGAAATAGACCAACGGGTTCTAAATCTTGCAGTTCCTTATGACCAAAGGGGAGGAAACTTTAGTAAGGCTAACCTACATTCACTTCAACCAATACTTTCTGAATTAAGGTTAATTAAGCAGGAGGGCGAGTTAGAACTTTTACAAAAAGCATGTGATATAAGTATTGAAGGCCACCTTGCTGCAATGAAGTTTACAAAACCTGGAGCTTATGAATATCAAGTTGCTGCTGAAATGGAAAAGACTTTTTACCACCTCGGAGCAGAGAGACTTGGATATAACTCAATAGTTGCAGGAGGTGACAATTCCTGTATTCTTCACTATGCCACAAACAGAGAAGAACTTGAAGATGGAAAACTCTTATTAATAGATGCTGCTGCAGAGTATGGAATGTACTCATCAGATATTACAAGAACCTTTCCCATAAACGGAAAATATACTCCTGAACAAAAAGCAGTTTATTCAGAAGTGTTGAAAGCTCAAAATTTAGGAATTGAAATGGTGACAACTCAAAACACTATGCAAGATGTTCATAAGGAAACTATCGCTTCCATTGCAGAATCATTAGTCAATTTAGAATTGGTTCCGAATAATACTGAAGATACAATTTCAATGATGCACTACTTTCAATTTTTCATGCACGGTACAGGTCACTGGTTAGGTTTAGATGTTCATGATGCTGGGAGTAATGAGTTGAACAATGAACCAAGAAAGTTTGCCCCAGGTATGGTTACAACAATTGAACCCGGTATTTATATCAGGCCATCAAAACCAGTCATCAAGTTTCCCCTATTAGAACGAGATCCTGAAAAGATAAAAGTAAGAAGAAAAGAAATGGGTATGGAGGCTGCTACAAGGTTGGAGCAAAAAGAAATGAGAGAAGCCAAAACTGTTGAACATAAAATTCCAGAAAGCTTACTAGGTATTGGAGTAAGAATAGAAGATAATATTCTTTGTACTGAAAATAAATCAGTTAACTTAACTGAAGCATTGCCTCGAAGCATAGACGAAATAGAAAATATTTGTAGTTAACTATGGTCTCACCAAAGTTTGTTTATGGTATTTATGAATCACGTCTTCAAAAAGAACTTCTAACAAAACAATTACCTCAGCACATAGGGCTTATTCACGATGGTCACAGAAGATATGCGCGGAGGGAAAAGTTATTAAGCTACGAAGTCTCATACAGAATTGGGATGGTTAGATTCAAAGAATGTGTTTCTTGGTGTGATGAATTAGGAATTAAACATATAACAAGCTGGTTGCTATCCAAAGAAAACCTATCACGACCACAAGAAGAATTAGAGCCATACTACAAGGTTGTAAATGAACTTTTTGAAGAGTTAATCATTGACGATATTGTAGACAACTTTAAAATACAGTTTATTGGCAGTTTTGATCAACTTCCTGATTACCTTCAACAAACTATTCAAAGACTTCAGGAAGTCAGAGGTGGGGGAGAAAAAACTCTAACAATAGCTCTTGGTTACGGTGGTAGGCAAGAAATAGTAGATGCAATTAAAAGTTTGCTTAAAAACAACAAAGATGGAGATATTGATGAGCTAATTGAAAACATGACAGATGAAGATCTTAGAGAGCACCTGTATTCACCAGGAGTTCCTGATATCGACTTAGTTATAAGAACTAGTGGAGAAGCAAGACTTTCAGGTTTTTTGTTATGGCAAAGTGCCTATTCAGAATTTATATTTCAGGATGTTTTTTGGCCAGAGTTTAGAAAAATCGACTTTTTACGTTGTTTGAGGGAATATGTACAGCGCGAAAGAAGATTTGGTAAATAGTTCACCCCCTTCCTTACAATTCAAACAAAGGTAATATAAACATCTATGAATCTAGTTGAACTAATAAATGATCTGAACTTCAATGTACTTTTCCCATTGTTCATAGGATTTAAGTTTCTTCTTGAAACTTATTTAAAACAGAGAAATATTCAATCTATGGATGACAATAAAGAAGCTATACCTGAGCGTTTTATAGGTGTTGTGACAGAAGAAGAATACAAAAAATCAATAAATTACAATACAGAGAGAATTCGATTTTCAATGCTTACAGCCCTTATTTCGGTTGGAGTTTTGTTGTTATTCACTACAGGTGGGCTACTTAATTTTCTAACAAAAATTGTCCAAGAGGTTACTCAGTCAAATGTTGTAGGGATTATTTTACTTGGGTTATTTATTGTTTTAATTGATGAAATAATAGAAATTCCATTAGCCATATACTCTACCTTCTATCTTGAGGAAAAATATGGCTTTAATAAAACAACAACGAAAACATTTATTCAAGACCTAATAAAAAGCCTTTTAATCTCTATTATTTTTTCCTCAGTTCTATATGCTGTTGTAATTTCAATAATTGAACGACTTGGAGATAACTGGTGGATATATGCCTTCGTAGCAGTGTTTTTATTTCAAGCCATAATATTTTACTTATATCCCGTTTTGATTCTTCCACTTTTCAACAAACTAGAGCCAATTACTGATGAGAAATTTAAAGAACCTATTGAGAAACTACTCAACAAAATTAACTTTAAAGCAAAAGGACTTTTTGTTATGGATGGAAGCTTAAGAAGTTCGCATGGAAATGCATTTTTTACGGGATTTGGAAACAACAAGAGAATAGTTTTTTATGACACATTATTAGAAACGATCACTCCAAAAGAAATGGAGTCAATACTTGGACATGAATTAGGTCACTATAAATTAGGACACATTAGAAGAACGCTTATAAGTTCTATTTTCTTTGGTTTTCTTGGTTTTTATATTTTGGGTCAGGTTTTTATGGCCGATCAATTCTTTTATGGACATGGTTTAGATGAAATAACTCTATATTCTAAATTCTTACTATTCTATCTTGTTATCGGCTCATATACTTTTTTTACTAAACCTTTTACCTCCTATATTTCCAGACAAAGAGAATTTGCTGCTGATGATTTTTCAATTGAGTACACAGAGGTTGAAAGTATGATTTCAGGACTTCTTAAGTTGAGTAAGGATAACTCTTCAAACCTAACACCGGATAATTTATATAGCTCTTACTATTATTCACACCCACCAATTGCAGAACGTGTAAAAAGTTTAGAGAGTAAGAAAAAGAATTAAGGAACACTAAGTACGAATAACGCTTGTAGAGTCAGACCGACCGTGATTAATAAGAAAATATACTGTGTTTTATCACTTTGATGATGTCCAAAAAGTTTTATAGCTAAATCATGAGCTAGAATTACACTCAACATATGTCCAGCTAAAGTAACGAATACTTGTATACCCCACAAACCAACCGGAGTTAAGAAATAATTAATTGTAATCTCCTCAACCCCAAATAGATTCCAACCAACACCATAAGGGTCATTCAACCTATAAAGAATTGTCTGGGATTCATACAACAACAAGCTTAAATAGTGGGTTACATGATAAGCAAAAGCTATTGGAAGCATTGTGTGTCCAAATAAAAGTGACACTTTATTTAGATCTTGTTGCTCTCCACTCACCTTCAACGCAAACCAACATGCAAACCGGTATGAGCTTATGATAATTATGTTGATTCCAAAAAATGCAAATGTTGAAAACCCCATATCTAATGTTGAGGAACCAAATAAGTTGTACCAAAAAGTGGTACCTCTCAATCCATCATAAGTAACCGTTCCAATCATTAACAGTATGAAATACTCCATTCCTTTAAAGTTTGAAAGATTGGCTATGTTTTCAAGCATATTTTTATAAACTGGTCGTGAAACAGTAAATCGTAGTTTTGCGTATAAGTGATGAAGTAAATGAAGAGGATCAACCTCAATCGAGGTCTTACCAAGTAAAATTCTTGATCCTGTTGTTACAAGTAGTAGCAAGACAAAGACTGTACCAATGTGAGTAGGATTACCTGGCTTTCTCCATACCAATTCAAACCAGGTCAGTCCTAAAAACAAACCAGAAGCCACCCATACAGTAGATGCTTTTTCTTCAACTGAGGGAAATAGGGATAAAGGATTAAATTTTGCATATATATCACCAAAAATAAGCCCTAGTACTGGAACCCCTATCCATAAAAATACCCAGATAATAAGAGGAGTAATAGATGTTTTAGCTTCCTCATTTCCAATAAAACCTGGAAGGATTAGGAGTGACAAAATAAGTCCACCGAACACTTTTCCCAAAATAGGCAGTTTTTGCTCAACAATCACTTCTTTTTCAATTAGAACAGATTGTTTCCAGGAAATTTTTAAGAAAACAAATGTTAAAACAATAACCAAAGCTGAAACATTTAAAACCGTTTCAAATGGAATTGGTAAATCTCCAACACTTCCTATTCCATGTTGAAAATTATCTAAAGTTAGTAATAATTTCATTATTCTTTACTACATATTACATAACGACTAAAATATCATCTATAGGAGTTATTTAAAATGTGTATAGCATGTAATGTAGTTGAACAAACGAGCGTAGAGGTAATGCAAATTGCTGCTCAAACAGACTCTGGAACAACAATTATTGTACCCTTAATGAACAACTTATTTGAAATGCATACTTTTCAAGTAATTGAATCTTTTCTGATACAAGCTTCAATAATAGGATTTCTTCTCTAAAAGTTAATCACAATCCGAACATAAACCAATTAATTCAAGTGTGTGTTCTTTGATTAAATATTTTGATGTCTTGTGAATATTAGTAATTTCATCACTCAGCTGCTTTTCAAATACTTCACTTAAGGTAATATCTTCCACCTCTCCACAATTAGTACAAAATACATGATGATGATGATCGTTTTCACTAAGAGAAAGTTCAACAACTGTCTGATTTTCTGGTGAGGTAAATTCATCTAAAATATTAATCTTTTTTAAGTCATTTAATACCCTATAGAGGGTAGATTTTGCAACCTTATTTTTAAGGGTCGATTGAAGCTCATCGAGAGTAATAGGTCCTTTATTCTCAAGTAGAACCTCTAATACAAAAACCCTTGGATTGGTAATCGAAACATTGTGGTCTGCTAAAATTTTTTCTGAATTTTTCACCATAGAAGAACTATAGTGAATCAATCTAAATAAATAAATGAGAATTATTCTCATTTACTGTTGACAAACTAATAAATGAGACTTAATCTCATTTATTGATATTATTTAAACAAAAAAATTAAGGAAATTTAATGAGAAAAAGACCTATTTACAAAATTGGAGCATTACTCCTATCTGTAATTTTAATTGCTTGTGGTACCGGCACAACAGATGAAGCTACCTCAGATAAAATAAACGTTTTAGTTACTACCCCAATGCTAGGAGATTTTGTTAATGAAATAGGTGGTGAGAATATCAACCTAACTATTTTAATGCCAGCAGAAGTAGACCCACATACTTACGACCCATCACCTCAAGATGCTTCAAAAATTGCTGATGCAGACATAGTATTTTACGTTGGACTTAAATACGAGCCATCAGCACTAATCAAATTAGTTGAAAATACTTCCAACGAAGCAGCCGTGTTGGTTGAAGTTGGAGAAGAAATAAATCCAATCGAGTTCAGTGAAGAAGGACATAAAGGTCACGACGATCATGATGACGAAGATGGACATGATGATGAAGAAGGTCACGACGATCATGATGACGAAGATGGACATGATGATGAAGAAGGTCACGACGATCATGATGACGAAGATGGACATGATGATGAAGAAGGTCACGACGATCATGATGACGAAGATGGACATGATGATGAAGAAGGTCACGACGATCATGATGACGAAGATGGACATGAAGGACATGGTCACGGTTCCGAAGATCCTCACTTTTGGTTTGATCCATTAAGAGTTGCCATTGCAGCCGAATTAATGATAAATCAACTTATAGAGCTTGACCCAAGCAACTCTGAAGCATATAAAACTGCAGGAGAAGCTTACATCAGCGAGTTGAATGAATTAGATTCGACAGTATCTGCATTAATTGAAACAGTGCCTTCTAAAAATAGAAAACTTATAACAACTCATGAGTCTCTTGGTTATCTTGAAGCCAGGTACGGTGTTGAAGTGCTTACTACTATTATTCCAAGCTTAACCTCAGCTGATGAGATTTCACCGGCTCAGTTAGTAGATGTTCTTGATGTTATTGAAGACAATGATGTAAAAGTTATTTTTATTGAGTCTGAAGCACCATCTGTGTATGCAGAAACGATTTCTGCTGAAGCAAATATAAGAACTGTTACAGGTCTATGGGTTGAGACTCTTAGGGAAAATCAATCTTATTCAGACTGGTTAACTGAGAATGTTGAGTTAATTGTAGAAAACTTAGTAGACCTTCCTTAAGATAGGCTCAAGGAAGAAAGCAAAAAAATTACAAATAAAAGTCTAATAATCTCAGATGGTTGTTGCGTACAATACGGTGACGCCCTAGCTCTTGACGATGTTACTTTTTCTATAACTGAAGGAAAACTGGTTGCAGTCGTCGGGCCAAATGGTGGTGGAAAATCTACGTTATTCAATGCTATGGCCGGAATAACACCATTATCACATGGCTCACTAAAAATAAAAGGAATGGATCCTAATGAAGCAAAGAGTTTTATTGGCTATGTACCACAAAATAGCCAAATAAATTGGAACTTCCCCCTTTCTGTTAAACAAGTAGTTGAGATGGGACTAATTACGAAGAATACTTTTAATCCATTTTCAAATCGAAAAAATGATGCGATAGTAGAAGACTCACTTAACAAAGTTGGCTTGATAGAAAAAATCAGTGAAAATATTAATAATTTATCCGGGGGACAGTTACAGAGAGTCTTATTAGCGAGAACATTAACTCAAGGTGCAGATATTTTACTATTAGATGAAGCATTTAGTGCCGTGGACATAGGCGCAGAAGATGATCTTATGAAATTAATTAACGGTATAAAGCAAGATGGAAAGACTATCTTAATTGCTACACATGACATTAATAATGTTGAAAAAAAATTTGATGAAGTTCTATGTTTGAATAGACACTGCTGTGCATTCGGAGATCCTTCAGAGGTATTAACTGAAGATGTTATTCAGGAGATGTATGGTTCCCATACTCAAATACTCAAAGAACATACCCCTGGTAATCATGGTGATCATAATGGGAATTGAAATCCTTACAGACCCTTTAAGATATGATTTTATGGTACGTGCTTTAATCACAGCCCTTCTATCTGGAGTTATGCTTTCAATTCTTGGTTCATTCACTATAAATAAAAATATGGGATTTATGGCTGATGCTATTGCACACTCAACACTTCCTATTATTGCTGTAGGTGTCTTTTTTGGATTCAGCATTTCAGAACTAGGAATCCCTGCAGCCATTGTTATAGCCTTATTTCTTGGGTTTATAATTAAAAACAGCAATATTGGAGAAGATACTTCGATAGGAATTATTTTCTCTTCTTTTTTCGCTTTGGGTTTTGTTTTAATCTCTGTGCTTGAAGTTTCTATAAATTTAGAAGACTTGTTATTCGGTCAAATATTAGCAGTAAGCTCTTTTGACGTTATTGTAATTTTTATTCTGTTTGTAACCGTTCTAGCAATTCTTTTTGTATTCTTTAAACAAATATTATTTTATTCATTTGATCCAATCGGAGCTCAAGTAAGAGATTTGAATGTAACTTTTTTAAATTATCTATTCCTTATAATTTTATCTTTAACCATTGTGGGCTCATTACAAACAGTCGGAATAGTATTAGTTTTAAGTTTGTTATTAATTCCTGCTGCGTCTGCAAAATTGGTTACCAAAACTTTCTTAAGCTCCATAAAAGTCGGAGCAATTTTTGGAGCAGTTTCATCTGTATCAGGTCTGTACTTATCTTATTATTTCAATCTTCCCTCAGGGCCAACTATGTCTTTAGTTGCTTCATCAATATTTATTTTATCTTTTACTGTTAATAAATTTATGCAAAAACCTAAATTAATAAATGAATAAAATAACCAATTTAGCTTTATGAAAAAATACTTTTTATGCTGTTTTATTTTTCTAATTTCCTGCTCCACAACTCAGAATGAAGTTACGATCACAGTAGACGATTCATCCTTTGAAACCGTTACAACCACTGTTCCAGAACTAACATTTGAAAATGACCATGATGATGAAGGACATGACGATCATAAAGAAGAAGGTCACCATGATGAAGAAGCTGAAGTTTTTGTACCAAACGATGTACCAAATGCATTAGAAGTTTTAAATTATAAATTAAGTGAAAAAATTGAAATCCACTTCATTTCAGATGTAGAAAAAGAAATTCATATTCATGGGTATGACATTCATTTTATGGTTTATCCAGATAAGCAAAATGTTTTAGAGCTAGAACTCAAAATTGCTGGAGAGTTTGAGATAGAAGATCATGATGGTGGCTTTGAATTTGCAAGACTTATAGTTTCACCATAAATTAATAAAATTACTTAGACAATCTGCTTAAGTCTTTTATCTGGGTTTCGCCCGGATATTATTTTCAGTGACACTTCAATAAAAAAACCGGGCGGTGCCCGGTTTAACTAAAGAACAACCAACTAGACACTACCTATGTAGGATCCACCAATGCCAGTTGTTTACTTTGTACATACATAGAATTTAAACAACATTGAGTTAAAAAGTAAAGTTAAGGTGGAAAAAAATAACATAATCTTTACAAATATAGATATAACCATCTTTTACCTAATATTGTCTCATGTCAAAAATAATTCAAGCAAATAACCTTACTAAAATTTATGGAGAGAAGGAAACAAGTGTTACTGCTCTTGATAACATTAATATCGAATTTAGAGAAAATGAATTTACGGCAATAATGGGACCATCTGGGTCTGGGAAATCTACACTTCTCCATTGTCTTGCCGGACTAGACAGGCCATCTTCAGGAAAAATATTTCTAAAAGGAAATGATATTGCAACACTAAATGACAAAGAATTAACAAAGATTAGAAGAGACAGCTTTGGTTTTATTTTTCAGGCATTCAATCTTATTCCCACGCTTACTGCAGAAGAAAATATTACACTACCTGCTTCAATAGCAGGGAGACAGCCAGACCTGGAGTGGGTAAAAGAAGTTGTAGAAACTGTAGATATCGCTGACAGGCTTACACATAGACCAAATGAACTTTCGGGAGGACAGCAACAAAGAGTTGCGGCAGCTCGCGCTATGGCAACCAAGCCAGAAGTCATTTTTGCTGATGAACCGTCTGGAAACTTAGATTCAAAATCAAGTAGAGAACTATTAACGTTTATGAAATCTGTTGTTGAAGAACTAAATCAAACAATAGTTATGGTTACACACGATCCCTATGCAGCGTCCTTTGCTGGAAGAGTTGTAATGCTTAAAGATGGAAGAATAGCAAGTGATTTAGAAAAACCAACACAGGAAGAAATTGTTGCAGAGGTTACAGCTTTAACTAACGCATAATGTTTGGATTTACAAAACGCCCCCTCTTCTTAATCGCATGGAAGAATCTTAAAACTTATCCAGTAAGGATATTTTTAACTACTTCCTCAATAATTCTTGGTGTTGCTGTTATCATTGCATCAAATATTTTCTCTGAAAGCAACAAATCGGCTTTTGATAATTTATTTTCTGGAATTTATGAAGGCATAGATCTTGTAGTGCAACCTGTTCAAGAAGATTTTGCACAAGGATTTAGTGGAGATGGTGGCCAAGGACCAATATCTTTTGAAGTAAAGAAAATCCCCGACGAAAGAATTCAAGAAATTAAAGAATTACCAGGAGTTAAGGCAGCCTGGGGAGAGGTCGTTGGCTTTGCACAGTTCATAAAAGTTGTAGACGGAGAAACAGTCTTATTATCAAATGGATTTGCACCGACATTTGGTACTGCATGGGATAGCAGTGAGTATTCAAAACAGTGGACTCTTCTAGAAGGAAAAGCTCCAGTAAATAAAAAAGAAGTTGTAATGGACACGGTTACCGCAGAAAACTTTGAATTTAAGATAGGAGACAAAGTCACAGTATTAGCTGGAGCTACACCTGCAACATTTACAATCGTAGGGATTGCAGACTCAGCTTTTGCTGCTGGGGGTGCTACTTTCGCATTATTTGAATTTAGAACTGCACAACAACTTCTTGACTCAGTCGGAAAAGTTGATTTAATCAATGTTGTTGTTGAAAATAATTTTGACGTTAACGATATAAAAAATAATATTACAGATCTAGATAGTGAAAACCTGAACGTTATCAATGCACAAGAAGCAGCAGCAGAGCAGGCAGACTCCATTAAACAAGGCCTTGACTTCTTTAATACAATCTTGAATGTCTTTGCTGGTATTGCAATTTTCGTCGGTGCTTTTATTATTCAAAATACTTTTAGAATATTATTATTACAAAGAACAAAAGAGTTATCTCTGCTTAGAGCTCTAGGTACGTCAAAACGACAGATATACAGACTTGTTATCTCTGAAGCATTATTCATGTCAGTCATTGGCTCAGGATTAGGTATTGGATTAGGTATTGGTTTAGCAGTAGCTGTAAAAGAAGGATTGCAATATTTTGAATTCGGTCTTCCAGATGGTCCTTTGGTATTGACAACGGAAGCTGCAATTACTGGATTAATTATTGGGGTAACAGTAACGATTTTGTCATCCTTACTTCCTGCAAGAAAAGCCTCACAAGTAAGTCCAATGGAAGCTATCAGAGACAGTGTCTCAACTCCAAGACGAAAATCCCTATTTACTCGATTAATTGTAGGAATAGCTGTTTCTGGACTTGGTTTTACGATGTTATTTGGAGTTCTGTATGACTTTTTAGACCTCCCAACTTTTTCTAGTTTACAACAAGTTGGATTTGGTGCAGGAATTGTATTTGTAGGTATATCAATTATTACTCCTTCAATTACCAAACCTTTCGTTTTTCTTTTTGATAGAATTTATAGACTAATTTTTGGAATATTAGGAAAACTAGCTACTGAGAACTCTAAAAGAACACCAAGAAGAACGGCCTCTACAGCTTCAGCATTAATGATCGGCCTGACTTTAATATCTCTAGCAAATGTAATAACTACTTCATTTAAAGCTCAAGCAGAATCACTTATAAGCGAAGTTATTCTTGCTGATTACCAAGTTGGAGCTGCAAATGTTTTTGCATCACCCGGAATTCCAACCGGACTCGCTGATGAGTTAATTGAACTAGATGAAGTAACCAAGTTATCGAGGACAAGAGCTACAGTTGTGGGTTACAATGACCGACCTTTAATACTTGGAGCTGTTGACGAAACTGTTTTCGATTTGGTTAAAACAGATGATATTGCAGGTAGTCGTAAAGATTTTCTCAAGCAAAATGCACTTGGAATTTTAAGACAAACAGCAGAGAGAGAAGAACTTCAGATAGGTGACGAAGTTCTCTTAACTATCCCAGAAGAGGGACAACTTACTTTTACTGTTTCCTACATTTTTGACTGGACAACTCAGCCCCCGGCTGAATTTTTTGTTCTATTAGAAAATAGCTCATTCTTCAGTGAGGAATCATTAGATACGGAACTTTATTTCAATGTAAATGAAAAATCAGATGCTCTCGAAGAGAAAATAAATGCACTTGTTGCTGAATATCCTGGTGTTGAAATAAGAGACGAAGACGGTCTTGTCGAAGAGGCAAACAATCAGATTCAGCTTTTGTTAAATGTAATTTATGGCTTTTTATCAATTTCAATATTTGTAGCTCTATTTGGCATAACTAATACACTTTCTCTTTCTGTTTATGAAAGAACTAGAGAAATTGGATTGATGAGAGCAATCGGAACTTATAGAAAACAAATTCGAAGAATGATATTTATTGAGTCTTCAATAATTTCTATATTTGGAGCAGCATTAGGAACGGCACTTGGAATATTTTTTGCTTGGAGTTTAATTCAAACATTAGCTGATGATGGATTCACAGTGTTTGCAGTTTCAATTTCACAAACACTTATGTGGATTGGAATTTCCATTGTGGCAGGAGTAGTTGCAGCAATACTCCCAGCGATAAGAGCTTCTAGACAAAATATATTAGAAGCAATCTCTTATGAATAACAAATAAAACATAAGCGTATAAAATTAATACTATGCATGAAAAAAATACCATCGAAATTTTAAGTGAACTTGTTGCGATTGAATCAATAAGTTCTGACCAAGGTCATCAAGAAGATGTGATGAAATCTGCTCAATATGTAGAGAAGTTATTTTTAGAATTAGGACTAGAAACCAAAATAGCTACATCTGGGAATAGTAGACCAGCTGTATTAGCTCAAACGGCAATTGACCCACAGAAAAAAACAGTTTTATTATATGCCCACCACGACGTACAACCTGTCGGTGATATTGACAAATGGAAGACAGAACCATTTACCCCACAAATTATTGATGGAAGACTATATGGCAGAGGTTCTGGAGATAATAAAGCTGGCGTGGTAACACATTATGAAGTAGTAAAAGCTTTAAAAGATAATCTCCCAGTAAACATAAAAGTATTTATCGAAGGAGAAGAGGAAATAGGATCTCCATGTATGGCTGAGTTTCTAGATGAGTATCAAGATGATCTAGAAGCAGATGTGATCATCATTGCAGATTCAGGAAACATTAAAATAGGCACACCAACAGTGACAACCTCTCTAAGGGGACTGGTAGACGGAGTTATTGTTGTTGAACAACCAATGAGAGCAGTTCACTCTGGTCTTGGTGGAGGTGTTGTCCCGGATGCATTTATGGTACTTAGTAAAATAATTGCTTCATTTCACAATGAAAAAGGTGAGCTCCAAATTGAAGGGTTAACCCCAAGCGATATGGAAGTATTAGAACTTGAAGAAAAAGACATAAAGGAAATCTTTGGCTCCAAGGATATTAATTTATTCGAACTAGATAGTATCTCCAAGAGATTGTGGC
>Ga0213868_10000038_pt1 | contig 105121 bp, 94 predicted proteins | sample PICome_9_FD_160087 | JGI IMG/M metagenome (GOLD analysis project Ga0213868, IMG submission 160087) | Coastal seawater microbial communities near Pivers Island, North Carolina, United States - PICO127 | ecosystem: Environmental > Aquatic > Marine > Coastal | place: USA: North Carolina... | reverse complement strand
ATCAAATGCAAGGACAATGCGCAAGTGAAGCAATTAGGAATCGAATGGTGTATTCAACAAAGCAAGGAGCTTAGAGATGCTGGGGTTCCTGTGCTGCACTACTACAGTATGGGTAAGAGTCAAAATATTTATGAGATTGCTAGTGCAATTTTCTAGAGGTAGCGCTTCGCCCAACTTTCACCCAAAGGAATCATCCCAGTACCACTTGCTCCTAGGGTAGGGGCGAGGGTATGCATGACGGGTGTCTCCGGAGTGATCGCACCGCTGGCAATAGCTGCTTTTAGTCTGGATGGAGTATACGCTTGAATGCCGTTTTCATCCGCGGTAAAAATTAACATGCGGTTGAAGAAGTCCACGCCAAATTCTTGTCCAAATTCCATTAACAAGTGCACGCTTTTATCGATGCTGCAACCCGTGGCTTGTTGTTGACGTTCATCTACTGCTATAATGAGGCATTGGTTACCTATGATTCTGTAGGCGGCTGCGAGTTGCGCCCCATGGGCTTTCCATTGCCCTACGAATTCGTCCATCAGCCCTCGAAGTACCTCTGCCTGCTCATCAGTCAATGGCTGCTGGAGACCGTAGAACCACCTGCGCGATTCAGAATGCATAGATTGCATACTCATAATTAAAGGTCTTCTGCTAATGCGATCATTTCAGCCAAATCTAAGACTTGGACCTGATCTTCTTTTTCACGGTTTTTGACGCCGTCCGTAAGCATGGTGTTACAGAAAGGACATCCCGCAACAACAATCTCGGCACCCGTTTCCATGGCTTCGTCCGCTCGAACGTGATTGATTTCTGCCGTTCCTTTTTCGGCTTCTTTGAACATCTGAGAGCCGCCGGCGCCGCAGCATAGACCATTTTGTTTGCAACGACGCATTTCTTTTAGTGAAACATCAAGTTTTTCTAAAAGTGCGCGCGGCGCCTCGTATTCGTCGTTTGCGCGACCGAGGTAACAGGGGTCATGAAAAGTGATTTTTTTGCCTTTAAAACTTCCTCCCTCAATTTTGAGTCGACCTTCTTTAAGAAGACGATTTAAAAACTGGCTGTGGTGCTCTACATGGTAGTTTCCGCCCAATTCTGGATATTCATTCTTCAAAGTATTGAAGCAATGCGGGCAGGTGGTCACAATATGCTTGACTTCATAGCCATTAAGAACCTGTATGTTCATCATGGCCTGCATCTGGAATAAAAACTCATTACCAGCTCGTTTTGCAGGATCGCCCGTACAACCTTCTTCGGTTCCCAGCACAGCGTAGCTGATGCCAGTGTGGTGCAAAATTTTCGCCATGGCTTTGGTGATCTTTTTTGCGCGATCGTCAAAACTACCGGCGCACCCGACCCAAAACAAGACTTCTGGAGCCTTGCCTTCGGCGGTCATTTGTGCCAATGTGGGAACTTGAAATGTGGTCATAGTTAGTCTTCGAAAACTTGAATTTTACTTTCTTTTTCTACAAGGTCAGTGAATTTTCCGGTATAACGCGTCGCGCGAACGATGTGGTTGTCTACCCAATGGTAGTTGCCGCCGCGCGGTTTACCCATCAAAAGGCCATGCCATTTAAATCCATTGTCCTTAAGCCATTTTTCAGTCACCTCACGGTGGTCTTCTGTACGCGAGGTGAAGAACGTGATGACATGTCCTTCTTCGTACCATTTGTTTAAAGTATCCAAAGCGTCGGGGTAAACATTCGCCGTTGCCATTCGCTCGGGTTCTTCATTAGGGATATCGTCACAGACGGTACCGTCAATGTCGATCAGATAATTCTTCACATCTTCAGGTAGCATTGGGCTGATCAATTGACCGTCCTCAGAGGCTTCTTCTAATAGCCTGTCGATGTGTGCATTTGCGCTTTTTTCCATGTGTGTTGTTTGACGCGTTTTTAGAATTACTGTTTGTATGTTGGGTGTTGGGTTGTGTTATTCGTTGATCCAGTTCGCACGGTCCATCTGGTTGAATGGCCAAGGTGCACCATTATTCTCCACATTAGTCATCATGGCATTCAGTGCGCCGGGGGCGCTACTTTCTTCCATGGTAGCGAAATTGCGAAGTTTCATGATGATATTTAACGGATCAATATCTACTGGACAAGCCTGTACACAAGCGTTACAACTGGTGCAGGCCCACAATTCTTCATTGGTAATGTAATCGCCTAATAAACTCCTACCATCGTCTACAAAAGAACCATTAGCTGCGATGTTTACGCCGATCTCTTCAATGCGGTCGCGCGTGTCCATCATGATTTTACGCGGCGATAATTTTTTACCCGTAAGGTTAGCAGGGCACTCGCTCGTACAGCGACCGCACTCCGTACAGGTATAGGCATTGAGTAAGTTCGCCCAGCTTAAATCGTTGGCGTCTTTCGCACCGAAGCGTTCCACAGGAGCATCCGCATCGGGCGCTGGCGCCGCAAATGGATCTGCGGTTGGATCCATCATCATTGCTACTTCCTTCGTTACTGTAGCATTGTTTTCAAAGCGCCCTTTGGCTTCGAGGTTGGCATAATACGTATTAGGGAAGGCGAGAATGATGTGAAAATGCTTTGAATAGGGAAGGTAGTTTAAGAACGCAAAGATGCCGAGGATATGTACCCACCAGAAAAGTCGCTCACCAAAATGCAGTCCCCATTCACTCGCACCACTCCAAAGCGGCGCTATGTATTGACTGATGAGAAAGCTGTGGTGCGCATCGGAAAAATTGGCTTCTAGTGCATTCATGTTCAGGAAAGCAAACATGAGGACCAATTCAATGTACAAGATGTTGTTCGCATCCGTAAATGCCCATCCTTTCATTTCCGGTTTTTGGAAACGGTCTAATTTACTCACGTTTCTACGCCACCAAAAGATGAGCACGGCAATCACGGTAAGTACTGCCAATACCTCGAAAGCACTGATAATAGGGACATATGCTTTACCTAAAAATGGTGCAAAGGCGCGGTGCGTTCCGAAAATACCGTCAACGATGATCTCCAGAACCTCGATGTTGATAATGAGGAAGCTCACATAGACGATAAAATGAAGGGCTCCAGCGACCGGACGCGCCTGCATTTTAGATTGGCCGAAGGTTACTCTAAGCATGTTTTGCAAGCGATCGCTCGGGCGATCGCTGCGATCGGTATCCTTTCCTAAACCAATGTTTTTGCGAATTCGACCCGCTTTCCTAGCAAATACAGCTATAGCCGTTGCCAGCGCTGCAATGAATAGAATGTTGGGCAAATAGGTCATGGTTATTTTTCTGGATTGCTTTCTTCCATAGCCTCTTCGATGGCTTGGATTTCTTCCTCTGTGTAGCGTGTTCTGCTACCGAACATACTTACGTGCAGGTATTTGTTCGGATTGTATTTAATATCTAACAGTAGACGGTTTAAATTCTCCGTCGCTTTTTTCATGTTGGTATAGACTTCTTCGTCGTAAATCAATTTTGAAGCTGCACCGTCACCCGTCTCTAATTCTGCCATTAAGCGATCAAAGCGCGCGGTAATGCTTTCCATATTGTTGACCGTCTCTGTGAGTTTGGCGCTAGCTAAACTGTCTGAGATTGCTTCTAGGTTGGTAATGGTACTGCTGATGTCTTTGCTTTTTGAGGCCAATTCTTCGCTTAGGATTCGGAAGTTTTCACTCATGGCATCAAAATTCCCTTTGTTGTCGCCGAGGTAATCACTGACTTCCGCAGCGCTAGCCTCTACACTTGCAAACGTTTTAGTCAAACTTTCAAAAGTTGATTTGAAATTTTGAGAAGTACGTTCATCTAAAAATCCTGAAGCCAATCCAATGACGGTATCTAACGTGCCTAGTAATTCTTCTGTGCGCGCTTTGATCGGTGCCAATTGCATGTTTACTTCTTCTGTTAGGTCACGTTCTGTGGCACTCACTAGCGTATCACCGCTCAAAGCAAGTGGAGCGCCTTTGTTGACTGTTAAAGAGATACTTTTTTCGCCCATGATGCTCGCAGAGTAAATCTTTGCGACGGTTCCTTGAGTTATCGGGAAGTCGTTACCAACATTCAGGGTAACTACTAATTTGCCGGAAGCCTCAGGAAGGAAAGAAATGTCGCTAACCTGTCCTACTTGGTACCCATTAATGGTGATAGGTCGTGTAGCAAGCAAGCCTTCAGTGTTATCGTAAACGACGTAATATTTGTTCTCCGAACTAAAAACATCCTTTCCCTTGAGGAAATTTACCCCCCAGTACAACAGGAATATACCAAGAACTATGGCCAAGCCAATTTTAAATTCTGTTTTCAAAGTCGTTTCGTTTATATGCTAAAATACATTAAGGTGCGCGCTTTTTAGCCTCATTCAAGTCAATTTTCTTGTCCTCCTCAAATGCAACGAGGTAGGCGTCTGGATAGTGCTCCAGTACATTTTCTTTTAACGCTTCGGCTTCTGTAAATGTTGCCAATTTTCCGCAATAGTATCTGAACAAACCGTATTGATCTTGTTTCCATACGTCGTCCAGTCCTTTAAAGTTTTCAGGAAGGCAAGGAAGATCATTACGTGAGACTGCAATTTGTACTGCAAAATGTAGGTCCAAACCTGCATCGATTTCCACCTGAATCTCGGGAGTCCCCGTTGCATGTGCTGTATTTGCGGCAGCAGATTCTTCTCCATTACTATTACTCTGCGTGGTTATCGGAGCTTCAACAGCAGGAGCGAGGCTAGAACCTTCCGTTTGAATACCAGCATCGCGCTGCTCGCGTTTAAACTTATATTCTTTCACCGCACGGTAAATGGCACTCGCGAGCAATTCTTTCCCGCGGCTACTTTGTAAGAAGTCTTCCTCGCCTGGATTGGTTAAAAAGCCCAATTCAACAAGAACCGCAGGCATGGTGGAGCCGCGCAGTACAGCCAATGGTTGTTGCTTAACGCCACGATTTCGACGTTTTACTCGGCCTTCGAACTGACGTTGTATTTCGTCCGCAATACTGATGCTTTGCTCTAGAAAGGCATCTTGATAGGAGCGAAGCGCGATAATCGCTGCGGGGTTATTGGCATCTAGTTCTTCGTAATTGCTTTCCCAATTTTCTTCTAACAACCGCGCTGCATTCTCGAGCTGCGCGGTCTTATTGAGCTTTTGATCTCTTTCACCCATTCCGAGAACGAAACTTTCAGTACCGTAAGCGCTTTTATTATCATTTGCATTGCAGTGAATGGAGATGAAGACGTCGGCGTTCGCGCGATTTGCGATGACTGTGCGTTGGTACAGCTCAATGAATCGGTCATCATCGCGCGTAAGAATGACTTTCGTATCGGGTAAATTTTCTTCGATATACTTTTTGACCAATGCACTTACGTCAAAGCTCACGTCTTTCTCACGTGTACGGTAACGACCGGTTCCAAGGTTACCCGGATCCTTACCACCGTGCCCGGGGTCGATCACGATAATGTTCACCCCAGCATTTGCTGCGCGAAACGGCCGCGGGTTGAAAGCGGCTAATACTGTAAAAAGCACCGCCAAACCGGCAATTTTAATTCCTTTAAAACTTGAGTCAACCATACCAAGGCGCATAAACATTCGTTTTACCTTTGAATCTCATGCAAATTACATACCCGGGTGTATAAGAGACTTACTGGTTTTCTTTTTTTGCTCACATTTTGTACACCGTTTATAGCGGTTGCACAGGATGGACCTATTAGCTACACAGCGAAGGATTCAATCACTTCCGATGTGGATGCAGGGACAGTTGAACTGTTTAATGAAGTGCACTTTACTTTCGGTGAAACGAAGTTGGATGCGGGGTACGCTAAGATTTTCTGGGAAGAGGGTATCGTAATCGCTCGGGGTATAGAAAACAAATCAGGTGACATTGAGCAACAGCCTGTATTTGAGGATGGTGGAAAGACATTCTACCTGAGTGAAATAAAGTACAATTGGACCACAGAGAAAGCTAAAATTAAAAGCGTGCTGACGCAAGAAGGTGAGAACTACCTCAACGGAGAGGCGGTGAAAAAAGTGGATTCGAACACCTTATTTATGGCGGGCACCGGATTCACCACCTGTTCACACGAGGAGCCGCATTTTCAGATTAAAACCAATAAAAGTAAAATAGTATTGGGGGAACGTATCATCACGGGGCCTGCACATTTCGAGTTTTTCGGTATACCAACACCGCTGGTGATTCCGTACGGGTATTTTCCAACCAATTTGGAAAAGCCCAGTATTTCAGGCTTGTTAATGCCGAGTTTTCAAAATTCCCCATCGCAGGGGGTCGGGATTGTAAATGGGGGCTGGTATTTCCCAATCAATGACTTTATCGATCTCGAATTGAGAGGAGACCTCTACCTCCGCGGTTCGTGGGCATTGCAAGCCACTACGAATTACAGAAAGCGCTACCGCTACAATGGAAACCTTTCTTACCAGTACCGCAATCAGCGCAGGGGTTTGCCCATTTTTGAGCCCTTTGGTGGATATGACATCACAAAGAATTTTAGTATTCGATGGACGCATCGTCAGGACGCAAAAGCACATCCCACTCGAAAATTCAATGCCAACGTTAATTTGCAAAACCCAAATTTCTTTAAGAACAGCGCGAATCCTCAGGACCTACTCAATGGAACGATGAGTACGACGAATAATACCATGAATTCGAGTATTACCTACAACCAGCGGTTTGGTCGTGCGAATTTAACCGTGAGTGGAAACCATACTCAGAACAATGGTACACAGCGTTTTACAACGAACTTACCTAAGGCCTCTTTTAATATCCCTCGATTCTTTCCGCTGAAAACCAATGATGGTAAAACCCAATGGTACGACAAGCTCGGTATGAATTACAGCATGGTTGCCGAAGGAAGACTGAAAGGAAATTTGGGAACGATTAGCGAAAAATTGGATTCTTTAGCCGGTTATAATGTAAATGATGTCCTTCGTGAATATGGTCAATATGGGGTGAAGCACACTTCATCATTATCCACAAATGCGAAGCTCCTCAAATACATTACTTTCAGCCCATCAGCGAATTACACTGAACGTTGGTATTTTCAGCAATACGATTATGTATTTGATGCGGCACAGAATAAAGGTGTACTTGCAGATACGGTAGGTGGATATACTTCGGTACGGGATTTCGGTGTGAATGCATCATTGAATACTAAGATTTATGGAACCTTCTTATTTTCTAAGGGCCCTGTAAAAGCGGCACGTCTTATGATAACACCGCGTGCTACCTTCAATTTTAGACCCGATTTTGGCACCGAGCAGTGGAACTATTACCAGAATTTCACAGATACCCTAGGAAACAGTCTATACTACAATAGGTACAATGGCTTTTTATACGGTTCACCCGGCAGAGGAAGCAATGGTGCAATCACCTTTGCTATTGACAACAATTTAGAGGCCAAGGTCATCGACCGAAGTGATACAACAGGCGCTACAAAAAAGGTAAAGTTGCTTGAGCGATTTAATATCAACACGAATTATAATCTCGCTGCGCAGGATGGCTTTAATTGGAATATCTTTCGTTTAACGGCTGCGAGTTCGTTGTTTAACCAAAAATTACGGCTAACGTACCAGGGCCAATTCGATCCTTACGGTTATGATGTGCAAGGCGAACGTATTTCAACCTTAGCATTTCGTTTAAATCAGGCTCCGCTCATTCATAGATCGTCACAATTCTCTGCCAGTACGCAACTTAAGAGTAATAAAGGGAATAGCCGTGAGGCGGTTGCATTGGAGCGAAGAGGTGGGTCGTTTACGACCGGCGATATTGATTATTTCCAGTATCCGGATCTCGTTCCACTCCGTTCAGATTGGAACCTGCGCTTGAATTACGATTTACGCCTACTTACTAAAGTCACTGAAGGCGAGATTGGAGCAAGCGGTCCTGTTTTTCAAAGTGAATTCGCTGCACACAGCATTAGCGTTTCCGGTTCGTATCGCCCAACGGATCACTGGTCATTAAATTATCGTACAGGTATAGATATCGCCGACCGTACTGCAGGTTTCACTTCTATAAATGCGACTCGTGATTTACATTGTTGGGAAATGAAAATTACCTGGGTACCTTTCGGTTCTACGCGTTCCTATATGATTGGAATCAATCTTAAAAATCAACAATTCCGCCAGGTAAAGACGCAACGTAGGCGTACCGCTATTGATTTTTAATGAATCAAAGCCAACCAATTTGTAATCATCCGCAATCCTTGAGGGGTTAGGACACTTTCTGGATGAAATTGGACGCCGTAGGCTTTATCCGATTTCGATTCGATCACCATAGGAGCCCCTTCTTCTAGAGCCACAGCAGATAAAGTCCATCCTGTAAGCTTGTCTTGTTCTACTGCCCAGCTGTGGTAAAGTCCTACCTGGTATTCTGTTACGCCATTTAAAAGGACACTTTCACTGAGCACTTTTAATGTTGTTGAACGGCCGTGCATGATGCCTTTTCTATTGTATAATCGGCCACCAGTGTGCAGCACAAGCGCCTGCATGCCTAGGCAAACGCCTAGTATAGGCAGCTGCCCAAAGCATTGAGCAACGAGCGACATAAGTTGTCCACTTTCCTCCGGCAGTCCGGGGCCAGGGCTTAGAACAACACCGTCGAATGCGTCAAAAATCAAAGAATTCAACTCTTTTGCGTCATTGCGGTAAACCACGACCTCTGCACCTGATTTTTCCAAATAATGGACTAGGTTATAGGTAAAGCTGTCGTAATTATCAATGAGAAGCACCTTCATGTGGGCAAATATGAGTTAAATTCGGATGAGGTAATTTAAATCTACCTGAAAAACGATGAAAAAAGCAATTGAAGGAAAGGGGTTGGCGCCGGCCATAGGTCCGTACAGCGCAGGAGTAAGTTGGGGAGATGTAATTTTCACCTCTGGGCAAATTGCCATGGATCCGCATACCGGTGAAATGGCTTTGGGAAATTCAATCACAGAAGAGGCACACAGGGTCATGAAAAACCTACAGGCTGTTTTATTGGCTGGTGGTACCGATTTTAATTCTGTTGTCAAGACCAGTATTTTCTTAAGTTCTATGGACCATTTCGAAGAAGTCAATGCTGTTTATGGAGGTTATTTTCAACCTCCTTTCCCCGCACGAGAAACGATAGCAGTGAAAACTTTGCCGAAAAATGTGAATGTTGAGATATCCTGTATTGCCATGCGTAAGAGTTAAGGTTTTGGCCTTAAATTGCACGTTCATTTAAAAGAAAAATAAATGGATTTTGACGTAATCGTTGTGGGGTCAGGCCCCGGTGGCTATGTAACCGCCATTCGCGCATCTCAATTGGGATTCAAAACGGCAGTAGTAGAAAAGGAGAACCTAGGTGGCGTTTGTCTTAACTGGGGATGTATTCCTACTAAAGCGCTTCTTAAAAGTGCTCAAGTTTTCGAATATGTGAAGCATGCAGAAGACTTTGGAATCAAAATCAAAGAATACGATAAAGACTTTAATGCGGTTGTGAATCGTTCGCGCGAGGTTGCGAATGGCATGAGCGGCGGTGTTCAGTTTTTGATGAAGAAAAATAAAATCACCGTATTGAACGGGTTTGGTAAAGTACAACCCGGTAAGAAGGTCGCTGTAACGGACGAAGCGGGTAAAGAAACAGTCTATTCTGGTCAGAATATCATTATTGCTACAGGTGCGCGTTCAAGAGAACTTCCAAACTTGCCTCAAGACGGTAAGAAAATCATCGGTTACCGCAAAGCGATGACTTTAGAGAAGCAACCCAAGAAAATGGTCGTTGTAGGTTCAGGCGCGATTGGAATTGAATTTGCCTACTTCTACAACAGCATGGGTACGGATGTGACCATCGTTGAGTACATGCCGAACATCGTTCCAGTTGAAGACGAAGACGTGAGTAAGCAGCTGGAGCGCACATTTAAAAAATCAGGAGTCAAAATCATGACGAATGCGGAAGTAACAGGAGTAGTTACTTCGGGTAAAGGTTGCACCGTAAACGTAAAGACGAAAAAAGGAGAGGAGCAGCTTGAAGCGGACGTAGTATTGTCTGCAGTAGGTATTGCTCCGAATATTGAGGGTATCGGACTAGAAGAGGTAGGTATTGCTTCTGATCGTGGTCGCGTTTTGGTGAATGATTTTTACCAAACTAACGTACCGGGTTACTATGCCATTGGTGACATTGTTAAAGGGCCAGCTTTAGCGCACGTTGCTTCTGCAGAAGGTATTCTCTGTGTTGAGAAATTAGCAGGGTTGCATGTGGAGCCGCTCGATTACGGAAATATTCCAGGATGTACCTATTGTTTTCCTGAAGTTGCTTCAGTCGGTATGACTGAGAAAGCAGCAAAAGACGCGGGTTACGAAATGAAAGTTGGTAAATTCCCGTTCTCGGCTTCCGGTAAGGCATCGGCTTCCGGTCATAAAGACGGATTCATTAAAGTAATCTACGACGCTAAATATGGAGAGCTTTTAGGTGCACACATGATCGGTGCAAACGTTACTGAGATGATCGCTGAGGCAGTGGTCGCTCGTAAGTTGGAAACTACCGGTCATGAAATTCTAAAAACAGTTCACCCACACCCTACGCTAAGTGAAGCCTTCATGGAGGCCACCGCTGCGGCGTACGATGAGGTGATTCACCTATAAAAGATTTGAATTCTATAGAAACCGCTCCAACATTGGGGCGGTTTTTTTTGTTTACGTACATATGCAAACATCCTTAGTTCAATTTGATGCGCTGCGCTTCGCTTACGGTGAAGACGAAATTTTTGAATTCGGTAGCGCCGCCATTCAGCCTGGAGAAATCGTAGTTATGGTCGGTCCCTCTGGTGCCGGTAAAAGTACTTTAATGCGCTTACTTCGAGGGGAGTTAGAGCCTTTATCAGGAAGTGTCAGTATAGGAGGAACCCCTGTAGAGACCCGTAAAAAGCGTTTAGTTTTGGATGAAAAGAAAGCGGGTTGGGTGCCTCAATTGGACGACTTACAGAGTATGTTGACCATCGAAGAGAATATCGCGCACCACATCCTACGTATGGATGAGGAAGAGCGTAAGGCTCGCGTTGAGGAATTAATGCAGTCGATGAATCTAACCCCACACGCGGGCCAAATCACACGTACCCTGAGTGGCGGGCAACGCCAACGGGTAAGTATTTCGAAAGCAATGGCTGGAGACCCACCCGTACTGCTGATGGACGAGAGTTTGGCCCAGCTAGACCTCAGGACGAAGAGCGCCATTTTATTGGATATGAAAGCGATGATTAAGCGCTCAAAAAGTGCAGCATTGTTGGTTTTACACGATCCTGCGGATGCACTGCTCGTTGCCGATACCCTTTGGGTTATTCGCGGTGGAAAATTAGTGCAATCGGGTACACCGAACGCCATTATCGCAGATCCCGCTCATTACGAGATTGCAGGATTGTTTGACTACATTAATGTGGTACCTGTAGATTTAAACGTGCCGGGTCCGTGGCGTGAGGAAAAAGATGTTAAGTGGCTGTACGCGCATGATCTGCCGGCTCTTGATACGGAGATTTTAGACCGTATGGAAACACCCTCAGGACCCATTCTTGTCTATCAATTTCAAAATCATCGATTGCTTAAAAAGTAAAACGCCCCGTTCCATAAGGAACGAGGCGCTTCTAAGTCTCCAATCTGATTTATTACTTCACCTTATCAACGATCGCTTTGAACGCTTCCGGGTGGTTCATGGCTAAATCCGCCAATACCTTACGGTTCAATTCAATGTTCGCGTTTTTCACCTTACCCATGAATTGTGAGTAAGACATTCCGTGCAAACGAGCACCAGCGTTAATACGCTGAATCCATAACGCGCGGAATGTGCGTTTTTTGTTTTTACGGTCGCGGTAAGCATACGTGAGACCTTTCTCAACGGCGTTCTTAGCAACTGTCCAAACATTTTTACGACGGCCAAAGTATCCTTTAGCGTGTCTCATCAATTTTTTTCTGCGCTCTCTAGAGGCAACAGAGTTTACTGAACGTGGCATAATTTATAATTTTTTGCGAGAGGTACTTCTACTGTCTCAAGAAGGTTTAGTTACCCAGCACAGGGTTATTAATTAACTCAAAGGAATTATTTCATTCCAAGCTGCTTCTTGATGTTTGCAACATCAGCATCAGCTACAAGACCAGATTTAGTCAAACGACGTTTCTGATCTGTTGCTTTCTTCGTCAAAATGTGTGACTTGAAAGCGTGTTTTCTTTTGATCTTACCAGAACCTGTCAGCTTGAAACGCTTCTTTGCACTGGATTTGGTTTTCATCTTTGGCATGATCTAACTTTATTTTGATTGGAGTGACTTATTTTTTAGGTGCAAGCGTGATATTCATCTTCTTACCGTCCATAGAAGGCATGTGTTCTACCTTTCCATATTCTTCAAGATCCTGAGCCAAGCGTAGCAATAAGATTTCACCTTTATCCTTAAATACGATAGAGCGACCGCGGAAGAAAACGAAGGCTTTCACCTTGTTGCCTGCTTTCAAAAATTCGATAGCATGCTTTTTCTTGAAGTCGTAATCGTGATCTGAGGTATTTGGGCCAAATCGTATTTCCTTAATAACCACCTTAACAGCCTTCGACGCAAGTTCCTTTTGTTTCTTGCGTTGATCGTACATGAACTTACTGTAGTCAATGATTTTACAAACAGGTGGATCTGCCTTTGGCGAAATTTCGACCAAATCTAAATCCAAATCATCCGCCATGCGCAACGCTTGACGAGTTTCATATACTCCAGGTTCTACGTTTTCTCCAACGATGCGAATTTTAGGTACTCTAATTCTGTCGTTGATGCGGTGGTTTGCAGCCAGTTTCTCTTTTGGCTGCTTTCTTTTGCCTTTTCTCAGGGTCTTTTGTTTTTAGTTAAACTTCTATTAATCAATAAGTTCCGAGATCTCTTTCTCGATACTTTCTACAAATGCTTCTTTGGTCATGGTACCCAAATCTCCTTCGCCGTGACGACGAACACTGAGTTCACCACTGGTCGCTTCTTTCTCGCCAACGATCAACATGTAAGGAATTTTAGTGATTTCTGCATCACGTATCTTCCTGCCAATCTTTTCGTTACGGTCGTCTACGAGGGCGCGAATATCGGAAATTTCTAGGAATTGAGCTATTTCTTTTGCGTACTCATTGTACTTCTCACTAACGGGAAGAATCTTTACTTGTTCAGGGGTGAGCCACAATGGGAAGTTACCGCCGCAGTGTTCAAGCAGTACTGCAACGAAACGCTCCATGGAACCGAACGGCGCACGATGAATCATAACAGGACGGTGGCTTTCGTTATCACTGCCTTTGTATTCCAATTCGAAACGTTCTGGTAGGTTATAATCTACCTGAATGGTGCCCAATTGCCAGCTGCGTCCTAATGCGTCTTTCACCATGAAATCGAGCTTAGGGCCATAGAAGGCTGCTTCTCCGTACTCTACGACTGTGTTCAGTCCTTTTTCGCCTGCCGCTTCAATAATCGCGGATTCTGCTTTCTCCCAATTCTCGTCTGAGCCAATGTATTTCTCAGGCTTGTTGGGGTCTCTCAAACTGATTTGTGCCCTGTAGTCTTTGAAATTAAGCGTTTTGAAGATGTATAATACGAGGTCGATGACACTTTTGAATTCGCTTTTTAATTGGTCCGGCATACAGAAAATGTGCGCATCATCTTGCGTAAACCCACGAACGCGCGTCAAACCGTGAAGCTCACCGCTTTGCTCGTAACGGTAGACTGTGCCAAACTCAGCATAGCGCACAGGCAAATCCTTGTATGATTTTGGGGTAGCCTTATACAATTCACAGTGGTGTGGACAGTTCATCGGCTTCAAGAGATACTCCTCGCCTTCTTCTGGCGTATTGATCGGCTGGAAACTATCTGCACCGTATTTCGCGTAATGCCCGGAGCAAACATAAAGCTCTTTATTTCCAATATGCGGCGTAATAACACCGTGGTATCCTGCCTTTTTCTGTGCTTTTTTTAAGAAATTCTCCAAGCGTTCGCGCAGTGCAGCACCCTTAGGAAGCCATAATGGAAGCCCTGCGCCAACCCGTTGACTAAATGTGAACAGTTCAAGTTCTTTTCCTAGTTTTCTGTGGTCGCGCTTTTTCGCTTCTTCAAGCAGCTCAAGGTATTCTTTTAGCGCGCCCTGTTTCTGGAATGAAACGCCATAAACGCGCGTTAACTGGGGGTTATTCTCATCGCCACGCCAGTAAGCACCGGCGACGTTCATGATTTTGACGGCCTTAATATACCCGGTATGTGGAATGTGCCCACCGCGACATAAATCCGTGAAGTCGGCGTGGTCACAAAAGGTGATTGTACCGTCTTCTAAATTCGATATCAGTTCTGTTTTGTAAGCATTATGCTTGTACGCTTCCAGCGCTTCTGCCTTCGTTACCGCACGGAGTTTAAATTCCGATTTAGCCCGGGCAAATTCCAGCATTTGCTTCTCAATTTTTTCGAAGTCCTTTTCACCTATAGTTTCCTCACCAAAGTCAACATCGTAATAGAAGCCTTTTTCAATGGCCGGTCCTATGGTCAATTTTGCATGAGGGTAGAAGTGTACAATGGCCTGTGCGAGTACGTGCGCTGAACTGTGCCAAAACGCTTCCTTCCCAGAGGCGTCGTTCCAGGTGAAAAACTGCAATGTACCGTCAGTAGTCAACGGGTCATTAAGTTCGATGGTTTGGCCATCAAAGCTTCCTGAGAGAATATTACGTGCAAGACCGTGAGAGATACTCTTTGCTACGTCCATGGCAGTAGTGCCCGATTCGTAACTGCGTTGGTTCCCATCTGGGAAGGTGATTGTAATCATGTGCTTATCTACAATTATAAGATGAGGAGCAAAAATAGGGTTTAGAGCGGCTTGTGCGGTTTTTTTACTCCTATTTTATTCTCGTACTTTAGCAGTGTATTATTGATCTCATGGAGCATACCCCAAACAAGGCCGCCATCCTTAAAAAATTTAATGACCTCTGCAAGGATACCTTGATGGAAACCCTTGGTATCACTTACGTTGATGTAGATCCGGATGCAGGTACATTGGTAGCAACGATGCCCGTAGATTCAAGAGTATACCAGCCCATGCGCATTTTACATGGTGGGGCAACTGTAGCATTGGCCGAAAGTGTAGGCTCTGCAGCCTCTCAATTACTAATCGATCCTGCTACGGAAGCCGCAGTTGGTGCCGAAATCAGTGCCAATCATTTAAAGAGTGCTCGAACAGGCATGCTCATCGCAACGGCAACTTGTCTTCACAAAGGAAAGGGTTCGCATCTTTTTCAAATTCGTGTTGAAAACGAACAAGGCGAATTGATTTCCATGGTGAAATTGCTCAACTTCATAAAAGCACGTAAATAATGCTCGAAGTATTGGCCCGCATACCAGGAAGGCCAAAAGTGGCCTCAAAATACGTGGAAACGGACGTTGCTCGCGCAACCGTTTTATTGCGCGGTTTTCATGGTCATCTATGCGGTTTTGAGGAAGAATCGGGACTGGAGGAGGCTCTTTTTTGGTCCGATTTTGCGACGACACGCCTCAATGTGCCTGCTCAAAGCAACACCGCCGCCTACCAGCAGCAGATAACTGAGATCATCGCCCGCATACAGCAACAACAGGTCAGTAAAGTTGTACTGAGCCGTCCTTCTCATTTACGCACGACTCGGGCAGATGCACAAAGGACATTTGCTGAGCTTGAAAAACGGTATCCAAACTGTACCGTATTTGCCCTCAAACACCCTGAATACGGTCATTGGATGGGCGCTTCTCCTGAGGTGCTCTTCGAAGAGATCGAGGGCGGATTCCGTTCTATGTCGCTCGCAGGTACACGATTATCTGGAGCTTCTGACTGGGGCGATAAAGAGCGCGAGGAACAGAATTTTGTAACTAAGGAGATTCAAAAAAACCTGGCAGCCTTTGGTGGGCGCGTTCGCAAACAAGCTGAAGAAACGTTGCTCGCGGGGCCAGTAGAGCATTTATTGACCTGGGTAGAAACCGATGCGGCGAACGCGCCCGCGGTTGATATTCTCGAAGCATTGCACCCAACACCCGCCATTTGTGGGACCCCGACAGCACCTGCACGTGAAGTGATTGCGGCAGTGGAACAATACGACCGGGGTTTGTACACCGGGTATCTGGCCTTTATGACCGGTGGTTTGCATGCTACAGTGCTGCTGAGAACGATGCAGTGGTCAGAATCGGGCATTACTTTTTATGCAGGAGGAGGAATTACTAAGGACAGCGTACCTTTGAATGAGTGGATGGAGACCGAGTATAAAATCTCTGCCCTCAAGGACGCTGTACAATTCAAATGACAACAACAAAACACACGGCACACTGGACATTACAGGCGCTTGCGCAGGCAGGGGTGAAGACGATTGTGTTTTCTCCTGGTTCGCGAAATGCGCCATTAGTTATCGCTGCTGAAGCCTTAGGTTCTTTTACACTGGAAGTGCTCGGTGATGAGCGCAGCGCGGCATTCAATGCACTGGGAAGAAGCCTTGTAACGGGTGCGCCGGTTGCGGTGTGCTGTACTTCAGGTAGTGCTTTGGCAAATTATTACCCTGCCGTTTTAGAAGCGTATTATGCCCACATACCGTTGATTGTCCTCAGTGCCGATCGACCGGAGGAGCGCATCAATAAAGGTGAGGGTCAGACGTGTGTTCAAAGAGATATTTATGAGCCGCATGTCGCGGCTAGCGTGCATATTGAAGATGATGCCTCGGCCTCGGAAGTGGTATCACAATTAGACTTTGCGCTTCGCGCGCAGCATGTTGAAATGCGTCCGATTCATATCAATCTTGCTTTTGATGAGCCGCTATATGCCCAAGAATTGGACCCTGACCCGTTGGAGATGGACTTTTCAGACGATGTGATGAACTTCCATGGACTACCTGATAATCAGCCCTTTCCTTCTTTTTCAGATTATAAATCCGTAGCGGTAATTGCAGGCCAATTATTACCTCAAGAAAGTGTACAATTACGCGCGCTGCTCGATGAAGGAGTCGCTTGGACGCTTTTTGCGGATCCTATGAGTGGTGTGCTGGACCATCCACAGGCGGTACCTATGGAAGCGTTGCTCGATCTTGAACCCGATGCGGTCTTAAGTATTGGTGGGCAGTGGATTAGCAAAAAGCCCAAGCAGCATTTACGTGCGCTGGAAATTAAAAAGCATGTACACATCGATATCTTTCAATGTTGGGATGTGTTAGACGCAGAGGTGCTGCACTTAAGGATGGCTTCGAATGCGCTTGCGGTTTGGAAATCGGCCCCGGAATTCATTTGTATTTCCTATGAGTCACCGGTTTCGAAACCCGTGCCATGGTCTGATGCTGCAGCATTTCAAGCTGTGGTTTCAAAATTAAAAACAACGGACGTATTGCATTTAGGCAACAGTTCCATTGTACGTTATTTCAATTACTTTCCGAAAGCTGTACAACTGTATGGAAATAGAGGAGTGGCGGGCATTGATGGAAGTTTGAGCACGGCTGTTGGTGCGGCTTTGGCAGATCCCGACCGCAAACATTTTTTAATCATCGGCGATCAAAGTTTTTTATACGATCACAACGGTTTGTATGGACAGAAGATTCCTCAGAACTTGATTATATGTGTGCTCAATAACGGGGTAGGCGGCATATTTGATTGGCTCCCAGGAACGGCCAGTACTGGGCCAACGGCACAACGCGTCTTTGCAAACGCACAACATGTGAACCTAAAAGGAATTGCATCTGCCTTTAGCGTAGGCTACCAGGCCGTTTCATCAGTAGAAGCATTAGTAGAAGCATTGGACACGGCTGTGGGGCCGAAAATAATTGATAGTAAAACGGAGCAGCATGTCAACTTAGCGGCGCTTGCTGCGTTACGATAATATGGTACCACTTCATATTTGGATTCAAGCAGCGCGAGTGCGCACCTTACCTCTCGCTTTCGCAGTCATTGCCTTAGGAACAGGTTTGGCCTACAAAATCAATGACTACGTGTATTGGGGTATCTTTGCACTTGCTGTATTCACCGCCGGTGCTTACCAAATATTGTCAAATTATGCCAATGACTTGGGCGATGGCCTGCGCGGCACAGACGACCACCGTACCGGTGAAAAACGTGCGATAGCTGGCGGTTTAATTACTGCCGATCAAATGAAGCGCGCCGTTAATCTGTGGACCGTATTGGCTCTGTTCTCAGGTGGTGGATTAAGTTTTTTAGCGTTTCAAGAACGCATTCCGCTCTTAGTACTCTTTTCGCTATTGAATATTGCTGCGGTGCTTGCCGCTAAGTCCTATACTATGGGTCCAAAGCCCTATGCATACTGGGGCGGAGGTGATTTTTTTGTCTTTTTATTTTTTGGATTGGTCGGGGTCCTAGGGTCCGCAAGTTTATACGGATCGCTGCACTGGAGCTTCCTCTTTCCAGCGTTGGTTGCCGGCGCTTACAGTGCGGCAGTACTTACTTTAAATAATCTTAGAGATATTGAAACGGATGCTGTAGCTGGAAAGCGAACTCTGGTTGTACGGTTCGGATACCAATGGGGAAGGGGTTACTTTAAAGCGCTCTTGATCATTGGCAATGTATTGAGTTTATTCTTCGCTTTGTATTGGGCGGCATTAGACGGGAATCAATTTTTACTCATTTTCCACATCGCCTACGGAGTAGTGCTCTCCCGGGTCGTCTTTATACGGTTTGCTCGAGCAAGAGATTCGTTAGCATTGGACGCCTTACTTAAACCAATGGCGCTGATGACTTTGGTCTACTGCCTCGGAACAGCCTTAGCACTTAACTTCTAGGTAAGTTATGAAAGCAACCGTACACCCTTATCTTCTCAACTTTAAGCAACCTGCTGGGACTTCGCGCGGTATTCTGCGCACGAAAGAGAGTTTCTTTTTACATATTGAGGATGCTGCGTCACCGTTTGGGATTGGATTTGGAGAGGTAGGGGTCTTACGCGGTTTGAGTGTCGATGATGTCCCGGAATTGGAAGGTCAATTGGCTTGGACTGCGGAAAACATTCATCTCGGTTTGGAGGAATTGTATGTTCGCAACCGTACTTTCCCTAGCATCCAATTCGCATTGGAGCAAGCCTTTAGTCATTTACAGCACGGCTTTCACCACTTTGAGACGCCCTTTAGCCGAGGTGAGCAGGGACAGTCGATAAATGGCTTGATCTGGATGGGGTCAAAGGACTTCATGCTCGATCAAATCCAATGCAGAATAAATGAGGGGTTTGGAACATTGAAAATGAAAGTTGGAGCCATTTCTTGGGCGGATGAATTGACTTTGCTAAAAGGTATTCGTGAACGCTTTTCTGCGAGCGAATTAATTTTACGTGTAGATGCGAATGGTGCCTTCGATCGATCGTCAATAGTGCCAGTATTAAATGAATTGGCTGCGCTTGAAGTTAACAGTATAGAGCAGCCGCTTCCTCCAACGGATCGTGAAGGTTTAGCTGAGATATGTGCGTCTTCGCCTGTACCCATTGCTTTAGACGAGAGTCTCATTGGCGTTTTTAGCGCATTTGAAAAAGAGCTCCTGCTGGATGCTGTGCGACCGCAATACATTATTCTCAAGCCTAGTTTTATTGGTGGTTGGCGCGGTGCGGACGAATGGATTGATTGTGCAAATGCGCGCGGCATAGATTGGTGGGCAACCTCCGCCTTAGAGAGTACTGTGGGCATGAATGCCATTGCGCAATGGACGGCTACAAAGCAATTGCACTTGCCTCAAGGATTAGGAACGGGCAGTTTGTATACCAACAACATTCCTGGGCCCTTAGAAGTTAAAAACGGTGAATTATGGACGGTAGGTGATGTCCAGAAACTTTGGTCGTTCCCGGATTCTTTCACTCCATTTAAATAGAACCTCGTAATGACAAAAAGAGCGAACGACCAGGCGCGACTATGCCACTAGCGTAACTGCGGTATTGTACGTCCATGATGTTGTCAATTCCGCCACGAACTAAGATGTTCTTATTAAATACATAGGATGCATGCAGGTTAATGATATACCACGCCGGTGTGTATACCTCACCGTAGTCGTTTAGAGCATACATGTGCGTTTTAGAGCGTTCGCTGAACGGCATGTCTTCTGCATCAACAGCGCCATTGTAGCGTAAAATCAGATTACTACGCCACTTATTTTTATGAAAGGAAAAGTTTGAAGTTGCGTTAAAAGGGGAAACGTGACGTAGCGTATAGCCTTGGCTGTCTTTACCGAAAGGATGTGCCCAGTGAATCATCCAATTCAGGTTCTCTGAAATATCCGTACGAACGCCAAACTGATAGCCCCAGATCCAAGCATAATCTAAATTCTGAACGGCAAGCACCTGCGATAATTCACCGTCAAAATTTATGCTGTCACTGCCCATAAACGTGTAAGGTGCGCGTTCTAAAGCATTATCAAGGTAGCTATAATAAAAGCTAGCATCGACGACCCACAATTTTCCGAGCTTTTGTTTTGCACCCAATTCTGCACTGTAGAGCCGCTCTTCTCGTAGATTACTGTTTGGAACAATCAAAGCACCAGGCTGAGAATCAAATACCTTGCTCGCGTCATCAATGTTCGGTGCACGGAAACCGGAGCTGAAATTCAGAAAGTACTTGAATGAAGGTTTGTGGTAGGTAATCCCCATCTCCGCACTAGGAGCCAGAAATTTTAGACGTGCATCCTCATTGAATCCGCGAAAAGAAATGGGGGTATACATACTTATACCGTTGATCCTAGATCCCGCACTAAAGGCAATATGCTCACTTAAATCTGCATCGTAATGTGCGAAGAGAGACCCACTTATCCAACGGCTCCCGTTGGCATATCGGGATTGTGCATTCCACGTCGAATCTGAAGTCATGTAATGGTAATGGTAGGCGGTACTAGTGAGGTTATTTTCGATAAGTTCTGCGCCGTACAAAATCGTACTCTTATTTGAAATTTTCTTACTAGCGTCAAAATTTATCTGGTTGATGTACACCTGTTCGCGTTGAACTCTTCCTACTGGGGCTTTAAATTTTCTAGTATTACGACTTTCTTCGAAGTACTGTCCTGATAAGGTGAATTTCATCCAATCGCTTATGGCGGTCTTATCTCTGTTCTCTATGGATAAGTAACTCATTATCCATGCCTGTGGACCGTAATTCCATTGTGCATATTTAGGTCTTCCATTCATCATTTCTGTGAATCGATCGTAGCGATTTACATCTCCCGTCAAACTAAGATGTAATCCGGATTTAAAAGTGGTGCGTTCTGCAATACGGACCTTGAATTTCTGGGTGATGTTACGTTTCTCGTAGGAGGTGTTGTACTGTATCCGGTTATCTTCTGGCGTCCGGACAGTATCAATACTGCCAATGGTAGTGGGTAAACAGCTGAGTTGCGTATTACTGAGATGTGAAGCAGGTGTCCATGGTAGAATACGCTGGCCCATTCGTATATCGTGGTATTGGGTATAGGTCAGCGAAGTCATTCCTGCCCAATTCAGACCGCCGTAGTTGATTCGAAAATTAGGTCTTCTTGATAGTTGGGCATTTTGGCTGCTCAATGTGAAGACTAAGCTTTGTAAAATTTCTGTAGAATCTCCAAAGTGCGCGTCGTAGGTGTTGATGTGCATGACGCCGCCCAATGCGTCACTACCGTGCAAAACACTTCCAGGCCCTAAGCTAATCTCCATGTTTGATACACTTTCTCCATCAACAGAGATTACGTTATGCACATTACCGGATCTAAAAATGGCATTGTTCATTCTGATACCGTCGACCATAACGAGCACTCGCGATGTGCTCATACCTCGGATCATGGGTGATCCACCGCCAGCTTGCGATTTTTGAATAAAAACATTAGGATCGATGGCTAGCGCGTCGGCTGTATTTGCCTGAAACTGTTGGTCCAATTGTTTCGCATCAATGCTTCTAACTTCCTGTGCAGTTTTTTGGTACTGTTGTTCCATTCGATTTGCTCGAATCACAACTTCTTGTATGTTCAGAACACTTTCTCGCAAAAAAACTTCATAGTCCCGTTCCTGTAGTTCCTTCCTCGAATAATAGCCAGCGGCGTAACTGGTATGGTAGAGCGCGATGAGTTGTCCGGGCGTGCCTTCTGGAATGAGGATTCGTCCTAATGGACCGGTTTCCCCAATATATGCTTGATCCACAGTTATACTTACCCCTTCAATGGGTTCGCCACTCATGGCATTACTAACAGTAAGCCATACATATTCCACCTCACCGGCAGCATAAACGCTGAATGAGAATACCATGAGGCTGATGTATATTGCTGCTGTTTTGAACTTGTTCATTGCGCACACGTTGAAACAAAAACTGTACCCGAAAATACATGTCCGAAAATAAATCACTTTTCGTTTGGAACAACCGGAGTTATTCTGCTACTGAGCTCGTTGATTTACAGGAGGTTCCGGAGCATATAGCTACTGTCCAAAGTGCTTTAAGATTTTGTTTAAGTCAGGATTCGGAATGGACGTTACAAACCAGCGGATCAACGGGTGCTCCAAAGACGTTGGCTTTATCCCGTGCTATGATTTACGGGTCTGCCCGTGCTACATTGGATGCTTTTGAGTTGGTTCCCGGTTCTACTGCGGCATTGGTATTGCCAGCAAAATATATTGGCGGCTTTATGATGGTCGTTCGCGCGTTCATAGGCCAGCTTACTTTGCATCTGTTGGAGCCTCGGGCGTTGCCTGAAGTTCCAGAAGGCCTGGACTTTGTCTCCATGACTCCAGCTCAGTTTATTGCGCTTCAAGAAGCTGGAAAGCCACTTAAGGTAAAAACCCTGTTGTTAGGGGGTAGTGCACTGGCTTCTAGGTTCGATAGCGCCAGTTATCAGGGGGTTTATCTAGGATACGGTATGACAGAAACGGCTTCTCATGTTGCTCTTCGCCCATTGGGGAGCCCCATTTATACAGCAGTAGGTTCAACGGGATTTTCTGTAAATACCGATGAATGCCTTTGTATTTCTGCACCGCATCTAGGAATAGCGCAGCTACAAACTCAAGATCGCGTAAGATTACTCGATAAGAAACGATTCCACTATGAAGGTCGATTGGATCATGTGATCAACTCCGGAGGAATCAAACTTCACCCGGAAAAATTCGAGTCCGTTTGTGATGCGCATAGTATTCAGGCAGTCATGAGTGCTAAGGGACACGAACGGTATGGTCAAGTACCGGTTATGGTACTACGCACAATGGACGATGTTAAAGGCCTCAGAAAGGCATTGCGTCTTTGGGATGGAACGGCGATGCCTAAGGAAGCGTGTATTGTTCCAGAATGGCCGCTGTTGGAGAACGGGAAATTAGACCGATTAAAGCTGCAGACTTTTATTAAATCACATCCGGATTGCCTTTTCCGGCTCTAAGAAGCACTGGTATTGCTCCGCTGAGGTCAATAACCGTTGAGGGAACATTATCACCCCAACCGCCGTCTATCATAAAATCCGCGAGATGCGCATAGGTCGCGGCGATTTCATCTGGATCTGTAGGATATTGAATAATTTCATCGTCGTGGTGCAAGGAGGCGGATGCTAAGGGGCGACCTAAAGTTTCGCACAATGCCATCACAATAGGGTGATCAGGTATTCGAATACCGATGGTCTTACGCTTTTGTCCCAGCTTTCGTGCCAATGAAATATTTGCTTCCAGTACCATTGTGTACGGTCCAGGTAAACAACGCTTTAGTAGCTTAAATGTTCCGCCGTCTACGCTTTGCGTATATTCAGAAACCTGGCTTAGATTGGTGAAGAGAAATGAAAATTCCGCCGTCTTAACGGATTCTTTTTTGATTGTAGCCAATTTTTCAAGTGCCAGTGGATGTTGAAAGTCTCCTGCGACAGCATAGACACTGTCTGTGGGGATGATGGCAATTTCACCCCGCTCAAAACGCGCCGCACATTCTGCGATGGTGTGCGCGTTGATACTTTCAGGATAAATGGAATAAATCACGGCCCTTTCGATTTTTATATAAGGTACAAAAAAGCCCCGCGGTAGGCGAGGCTTCTTGAAAACTATAAGTTACGACTAAGTATTAGCCGTTTGCTTTTGCGTGATCCGCTAAAAACTTCGCCAAACCTATATCTGTTAAGGGGTGCTTCAATAAAGCCTCCATTGCGCTTAAAGGTCCAGTCATCACGTCTGCACCGATCTCAGCACATTGAATGATGTGCATCGGGTGACGTACCGAAGCTGCAAGAATTTCTGTACCGAAGTCGTAGTTGTCAAAAATGATGCGAATGCTTTCGATCAAATCCAAACCGTCCGTTGAGATATCATCCAAACGTCCAATAAATGGACTCACGTAAGTTGCGCCTGCTTTTGCAGCCATCAGTGCTTGACCTGCAGAGAAGATCAGCGTACAGTTGGTCTTGATGCCTTTGTCAGAGAAGTATTTCAATGCTTTCACCCCGTCCTTGATCATTGGGATCTTAACTACGATTTTCTCATCCAATGCAGCCAATTCTTCACCTTCTTTGATCATGTCTTCGTAATCTGTTGCGATTACTTCAGCACTTACATCACCGTCCACAATAGCACAAATGGCTTTGTAGTGCGCTTTTACATTTGCGTCTCCGCTAATGCCTTCTTTAGCCATCAATGATGGGTTAGTCGTTACCCCGTCTAGTACTCCTAGCTCTTGGGCTTCTTGAATCTGTGCGAGGTTCGCAGTGTCGATGAAGAATTTCATGTGTGTGAGTTATATTATTTACAGAGTAAAAGTACGTCTTTCCCTCAAAATTTAGGGCACAAAAAATGGGCAAGCTACTCACATCACACCGCTACGACCAATTACCCTTGCTGCGTTCCCGCCCTGGGGGATTCACTAGGAGCTGGTTGTGTGAGACTTGCCCACTGCGAAGTTAAGCCAACTAAAGACGTCTGACCAATGAATTTTAAGAATTTTTAATCGGTTCTGTTGGACTATATTTGTAGCAAGCGAAAAGCGCTTAAACCGTAAAATACAAGTAAGATGGCACAGGAAATTGAAATTATGAAGGCACAGGGTAAACAGCTCGCTTTCATCGTAATAGGTCTAGGAATCCTCATGTTTTTACTGAGTTATCTAGGTGATCCAACGCTACTGTTTAAGTATTGGTGGTTGGGTATACTCTACCAGTGGATCTTGCCAATTGGTTTAGCCATCTACGCCGTAGCGAAAGCAAAGCAGTCGTTAAATGGCTTCATTTCCTTCAAGGGAGCATTGGGAACTTCGGCCATAGGTTTAATACTAGGAACGGCTGTGGTCGTTTTGTTTAATGCATTGATGTACAATGTTATAGATCTTGAATTTAAGGCTATGATGGAGGAGCAAACCATTGAGTTTACGGTCCAATTCATGGAGCGTATGGGTGCCGACAAATCTAAAATTTCGGAGGGCGTTTCCCAATTAAAAGAGCGGGATCAGTTTGGTTTCAAAGCACAAATCATGGGCCTAACCTTCATCAGCATCTATTATTTAGTGATTAGCCTCATTGTTGCAGCGGCGATGAAAAAAGACGAACCTGTTGTCTAACCGAAGATGAGTATACTAGACTTAAGCATAGTTATCCCTCTGTATAACGAGGACGAGAGTTTACCGGAATTGACCCAGTGGATTTCCCGCGTCATGGACCGCGAAGGCTATACCTATGAAATCATTTTTGTCAACGATGGCTCTACCGATAACAGCTGGCAAGTCATCCAGGAACTTCGCACCAAGAACGAAAATGTCAAGGCCATTTCCTTCCGCCGAAACCAAGGAAAGAGTGCTGGGCTCAATCAAGGATTTAAAGCAGCCTCTGGCCAGGTGGTCATCACCATGGATGCTGATCTTCAGGACAGTCCAGAAGAGATTCCGGAATTGCGCAGAATGATCTTGGAAGACGGTTTCGATTTAGTGAGCGGCTGGAAGCAAAAGCGCTACGATCCGCTGACAAAGACCATTCCAACAAAGCTTTTCAATGCCGCTACACGCCGCATTTCAAAAATCAAACTCAACGACTTTAATTGTGGCCTCAAGGCGTATCGCTTGGAAGTGGTACACAACATAGAGGTCTATGGAGAAATGCACCGCTATATTCCCTTTTTGGCTAAAAACAAAGGTTTTGGCAAGATCGGGGAGAAGGTAGTGCAGCACCAAGCCCGCAAGTACGGGACAACTAAATTTGGGTTGAACAGATTCATTAACGGATTCCTCGATCTGGCAACGCTCGGAGTGATGGGTAAGTTTGGACGCCGCCCCATGCACTTTTTCGGTGCTGCCGGGACGCTGATGTTCACTTTAAGTATTGCTTTGTTGGCTTATCTTGGTGGATATAAGTTTTGGGCGCTGAGCGCTGGGGTAGAGGCCCGATTAATTACTGAAAATCCGCTCTTCTACATCCTCCTAGCCCTGACCATTATGGGCGTCCAACTCTTCGGTGTGGGATTCATTGCCGAGTTGCTGTTGCGAGAGAGTAATAAGAAGCACGATTACACGATCAACGATAAAATAGGCTTGGATTAATGGCCCAACCTGCCGCTTCACCAAAGTATGCGTTGATTTCGCCGACCTTCAAACGTCCTGACGAAGTCACTGAATTTCTCCAAAGTCTGACCGCGCTGGACTTCCCGCAAAGTGGTTTCGAAATCATCCTGGGCGACGGTACCCCCGGGGATACTTTGCGACCAGAATTGGCCCCTTACCTCGACCAATTACCTCTTCAGATCTATTACGAAGAATTCCTACCCGTCTCTGATGCCCGCAACCGCGCTGCATCCTTAGCTACGGCCCAGTATTTCATCTTCCTCGACAGCGATTGCATCATCCCGCCCGGTTACCTCCGTGCCATTGATGCCTTCCTTGAAGCCCACCCGGATAACACGCTTTTCGGCGGTCCTGATGCGGCCTCATCCGACTTCACCGACCTGCAAAAGGCCATCAACTTTTCGATGACCAGCTTCCTTACCACTGGAGGCATTCGCGGTGGTAAAAACACCTTGACGTCCTACCAACCGCGCGGATTCAACATGGGCATGAGTGCCGAGCTCTTCCGAGCGGTAGGTGGCTACGATGAAAACTTCGTCTGTGGCGAAGATGTGGAGCTGAGCCTTCGTCTCCAAAAAGCAGGCGCCATCAGCCGATTCATCGCCGAGGCCCACGTCTACCACAAACGCCGCGCCACGCTCAAGCAATTCCGCCGCCAAGTATTCCGCTTTGGTGCCGCCCGTCCCTTGCTCGCTAAGGCACACCCCGGCAACCTGAAAGTGACTCACCTATTCCCGTTGGTCTTCACGCTATACCGCCACCTCACGGCCATTCTTGCTGTACTGGGCATCTTCTATTTCCACGAGAGCTTATATGTCATGCCTTTCGCACTTTATTTGTTCTACATGATTGCGGTCTTTGTAAGTGCCCTTTCCAAAGAGGGCTTTGTCGTCGCTATTCTCACGGTGCAAACAACCAATACGATGAACGAGGGATATGGTATAGGATTCCTTCGCAACTTTATCGCTGTGTACGTCAAAGGCAATTCAAAAGGTATCCAATTGTAGTATTCATTTATGCCTACTCAAGCCACGCCAGAACACCGCGCCCGTATTGCAGCGCTTACTTTTGCAGGAGTGAGGCCGAACTTCACGAGGTCATCGAATGGCTTACGGGCTGCACAAAGGCCGATATTGACAGGCACATCGCGGACAAAAGCACGTTCAAAAACTTTTTTGGCGAGGCCACGCTTCATAGCCAAACTTTATGCACAATTAAAAAGTAGGATAAACCGGATTTACTTCGGTTCATAATAAAAATTAAATATGAAAAAAATACTTATCTCCATTCTGGCGACAACAGCCATATTTACCTCAGGGTACTCTCAAACATTTATTAGCCAAACCATACAGAATGATGGCTTAACAAGAGGATATAGCATTTATGTTCCAGCAAGTTATGATGGAACTACAAATTTTCCTTTGCTGTTTAATTTACATGGAGGAGGTGGTACAAATTCCGCTTGGCAGGCATCTTCTAACATGCGACCTATTGCCGACACTGCTGATTTTATTCTAGTTTATCCCCAAGCACGTCCTGACCCAAGTGATGGAAACTCTTTTAACTGGATTCCTAAAGTCCCAGGTACTTTTGATGACGTACCCTTTTTTAGTTCATTGATAGATACGATTGCTAGTAATTATCAAATAGACCAGAACAGAATATATGCTTGTGGGTATTCCTTAGGAGGAGATATGACCTTTGAACTTGGATGTAAGCTCAATAACAGAATTGCAGCTATAGCTCCGGTAGCAAGAACCATGCAATCCAATCCAAATAGTTTTTGCTCTCCGGTGCATCCCACTGGAGTTCTTGCAATACTTGGCACGAATGACTGGGTTTCTCCATACAATGGAATCGTATTTGGGGGTATAGAATATTATATTTCCGCAGCAGCAACACATAGATATTGGGCAACGCATAACAATTGTGACACAACTGCTACCATGAGTACTGTAAGTCCAAGTGTTGAGCGATATACTTGGTCCACTTCATCAGGTTGTGCCTATGTAGAGGAATTAAAAGTGATAGGCGGAGGACACGATTGGCCAGGGAGTTTTGGGAATATGACGATTGATGCTAATGAAGAGATTTGGCAATTTGTTTCTCGTTATGACATAAACGGTTTAATTGGATGTGCGACAACTTCAATACATGAGAATAATAGTATGCCGGAAAATTATAGTGTTTATCCAAACCCTGTTAATACAAGGCTAACGATAGATCTGGGGTTAGCGGAGGAAAAGGAATTTAGATTATACAATCCAAATGGAGAATTGGTGTTGAGTGGAGTTCTGAATTCTCAAATAAGTATAATCGATTTATCTTCTTTAGCGTCTAATGTTTATATCTTGAATATTGAAAATCAATCTATAAGGCTGATAAAAACAAAATAAAAGTGCACAACAATGTGTTTAGTGCATATCCCCCTTCGGTTTGCTACGACACCATACAAGAAATTATAAGCAATTAAAAAACAATAAGCTCAAAATGAGTGAATCAGTATTTAAAAAAGATGGTACTGCTCAGGGAGTTGCAAAACAACGATTGTTTGAATCCCTTGCAAAACCTGAAAATCGTGTTATATATGATCCTTATGCCGACAAGTTTGTACTTGGAGCAGGCCTAATCAAACTAATGGGGCATAAACTTGGCGTTTGGTTAACTAAAACCTTAGCCCCTGGATTTCACGAACACTTGATTTCACGAACTCGCTTCATTGACGATCTTATTGAAAACAGTGCAGTAGATGGGTTCAAGCAGTATGTCATTTTAGGGGCGGGATACGACACTCGAGCGCATCGACTAAGTTTTCCACAAGAACTAAAAATATTTGAAGTTGACCAAGCTGAAGTTCAGCGCAGGAAACGCTCTAAACTTCCTAAAAATCTACCTAATGCAGAAAATGTAACTTATGTAAGTGTTGACTTTAATCACCAAAAGCTGAAAGAAGAATTATTAAAAAACGGATTTGATCAGAATAAGCCGACTATTTTCACGCTTGAAGGTGTATCACAATATATATCAAAAGAGGCTGTCCATTCAACCTTGAATGAAATTGCAAGCCTAACTCAAAATACAGAAGTAATCTTTTACATGTCCTATGTAAATAAATCGCTAAATGAAAATCCAAAGGCTTGCTTTGGCAAAGGATATCCTAATCCGCCAAAAAAAGCCCAAATGATAAAAAATGGATCAGCTAAAGCTGGAGAGCCTTGGATATCATTCTACACGGCTGAAGAAATGGAATCTATGCTTTCGAAACATGGGTTTTCATTAGTCGAAAATAAAACCCTATCCGATCTTAATGATGAATACTTTGCACCAGTTGGTAGAGCTTTACCTGAGAACCAAATATTCAACTTAGAACATTCTGTCTTGGCTAAAAGTAAATAGCTTATAACAATGTATATGAAATTTTAGCACCCTTCGGGATGCTACGCTTCCGATATAACCTTGTGTCTAATTGATTATGAAATCCCCTCTAGTAATTTTTATTTTCTTAATCGGAACTGTTGTATTAACAGCACAATCGGCAAACATCGTTGATGCTGATGGTTGGACGAATGTAAGAGTAAAGCCATTTAAAGATTCTGAAGTGATTACTCGTGTCGTTCAAGGAAAGTTCTTTTTCTGGGCGGACCCTGAATACAGTAATGATTTTGGAGATTACTGGGTGACGTGAATGAATAGAAATTGTACACGGCATAAGCGTTCACACATCTTTCCCTACTTTTGATACGTAATACCGCAGGCATACGTTTATACTTGCACCCAACGAAAGATTGCTTACATGACTATCATTGCTGGACCCTGTGTGATTGAAAGCCCTGAGCTGTTGCGAGAAGTCGCAGGGGAATTGGCCCGTATTAAAAGAGAACTCAACGTAGAGATTTACTTCAAAGCGAGCTTTGATAAGGCAAATCGTACAAGCTTGAGTAGCTTCCGCGGTCCTGGGATAGAAAAGGGCATTGCCATGCTTGAAGCTGTTCGTGAAGAGTTTGGATTACCCATTACTACTGACTTTCACACGCCAGAGCAGATTTCAGGTTACGGACATCGTGTAGATATAGTGCAAATTCCAGCCTTTCTCTGTCGTCAAACGGATATGTTGATTGAAGCAGGAAAAACGGGGAAAATCGTAAACATCAAAAAAGCCCAATTCCTGAATGCTGAGAAAATGCAGTTCGCCGTCAATAAGGTGAAGTCTACGGGTAATGACCAGGTTTGGTTGACCGAGCGCGGCACCTTGTTTGGTCCAAGTGAATTGGTCGTAGATTTTAGAAATATTCAGAAGCTTGCGGCCTTAACAGACCATGTGGTTATGGACTGTACGCACTCCGCACAAGAAACCCAGAGCAACGATGGAACTACGGGTGGCAATAGAGCCTATGTGCCGTACTTCGCCAAAACGGCGAAGCTATGGGGAGCGAATGCCTTCTTTATTGAAACCCATCCAAATCCTGATGAAGGATTGTCGGATGGCCCAAACATGCTCAAGCTAAGCGATCTTGAGGCATTGATTAAAGACTTGCTATGATACGATTGATCATTTCAGATTGTGATGGTGTGCTCACCGACGGTAAGCTCTATTACGGGGCCGAAGGGGAGGTGCTGAAAGTTTTCAATGTGAAAGACGGAACTGCCATTAAAGCGCTCATGGCGGAAGGCATCAAGTTCGGTATAGTTACCGGTCGTGGTTCTGCAGCCTTGGAAAGACGTGCAGAAGAATTGGGCCTTGATTTTTGCCAAATGAATATCAACGATAAAGCCCAAGCGGTGGCTGCCTTGCGCGATCAATACGGAGTTTCTGAAAGTGAAACCCTTTTCGTGGGGGACGATACCAACGATTGCGCCGTGCGTTCAGAATGTGGTCATTTATATGCCGTGAACGATGCGGCTGAAGCGTTATTGAACATCTGTGATGTGCAGCTCAAGACGGATGGAGGCGCTGGTGTTTTTAAAGAAGTTTTAGCTCGTATACATGGACATTAATCAGCACATCATTCAAAGTATCCAAGCCCAAGCCCAATCGTTGTTGAACATGGCGGGGCAGGACCGAAACGATTATCAAAGTACGGTAGATCTCATTGATTCGATGTCCGGGAAGTTGATCTTCACGGGAATGGGGAAGAGCGGGATTATTGCACGAAAATTGGCCGCTACGTATTCCAGTACTGGAATCCCTTCCTTCTTCGTACATCCCGGCGAGGCCTACCACGGGGACCTAGGGATGATCGAAGCCAATGATGTGCTTTTCGCCATATCAAATTCTGGCCATACCCCTGAGCTTTTGAACTTACTGCAATACAGCCGCACCGAAAAGGTAATTGGACTCTCTCAAAGTCACGACAGTGCCTTGGCCCAATTTTCCACTGTGCACTTAGAATGCAAGGTAGATAAGGAAATCTGCCCACTAAATTTAGCGCCTACCACCAGTACGACTGCCGCTCTGGTGATGGGAGATGCCATCTGTGCTGCATTGATGGAACTGCGTAAATTCTCTCAAGACGACTTTGCTAAATTTCACCCTGGGGGAACTTTGGGGCGCTCTTTGCTGACTAAAGCAAAAGATGTAATGATTGCTGAAGTGCCCATGGTCCATCCGGAAGATGGCCTGCATGAAGTCTTATTACGCATTTCTGAAGGTCGATTAGGTCTTGTAGTCGTCGGAACTACAAGCGATGTACAAGGCGTTATTACTGATGGCGATATACGTCGTGCCATGGCCTCGAGCTCTAATCCTAATGCTTTAGTAGCTGCGGAAATGGGCACTAAAACCCCCATATTTATAGACGAGCAGATGGGGGTGAGTGAGATGGACAAACTATTCCGTGAGAAGAAAATTATCACCGTCCTGGTGGGTTCACCGCAACAATTAAAAGGAGTGGTCCAATTCTATGATATCCATGGCTAAAGCGATTTGTATCATCCCGGCCCGATTAGAATCTTCCCGATTCCCCAATAAAATCCTAACTGACATCCAAGGGATGCCGATGTTCGAGCGCGTATACCATATCGCTCAGGTTTCTGGAGTCTTCGCTCGGGTATTCGTTGCTTCACCAAATCCGGAGATCCTAGAGTTATGTGAACAGCGCGGAATTGCTGCTATTGCAACCTCGTTCGAACATCCCTGCGGAAGCTCCCGTGTTTTTGAAGCTGCACTTGGCGTAGATGAGGATTGGGATATTGTTGTGAATCTCCAAGCAGACCAGCCTTTTTTACCGGTTTCCTATCTGAAAACTGTAGTTGAAGCAATCGATGTCAATCCTGTTGCCACTATCGCCTATGAATCCGAAGAGGTAAAAGATGAACACACGGTTAAAGTGATCCGAAATAAAAAAGGGGAAGGGGTATACTTCAGCCGTTACCCAATTCCATACGTCGTACATAGCGATTCGCCCGTCAAAAAATACTGCCATCTTGGGCTGTATGCCTACAAGCGCGAGTTTGTATTGAACTATGAGGGAGATTTCAGATCTGATTTAGCCATTCAGGAGTCTCTCGAACAACTGGATTTCATACATCACGGATATGCTATTGACGTAGCTTTGGTGCCACATGCGGTTCCAGAAGTAAACACCCCGGAAGATTTAATTATTGCACGCAATTCCGGTTTACTATAACAGGTTATCGTTGCATGTATCAGAACCTAATGTTATTTACCTTTAGCCAATGGTTTCCCACAAATACAAAACCCTATTTATACATGTCCCCAAAGCTGCGGGTCAAAGTGTAGAAGCTTTTTTTCTTGATCTGCACGGGTTAAAGTGGGAGGAGCGCTTGCCGCTATTATTGGCACCTAATGCCGCGGATAAAATAGGTCCACCACGTTTAGCACATTTACATTCAGTAGATTATGTGCGACATCACTTTGTCTCTCAACAGGACTTTGATCGATATTATAAATTCGGATTTGTACGTAACCCTTGGTCTCGAGCGGTATCCTTTTATAAATTTCATGGTCATCAGCACCTGATGTCTTTTGAAAAATTTGTGATCACTAAACTGCCTCTACTCATTCAAGAGCAGCGCTGGTTTTACGGTCCACAATATGATTTCTTTTACGAAAACGGAGAGAATAAAGCCGATTTCATAGGCAAATTTGAAAGCTTACAAACGGATTTTGCTAAAGTCTGTAAAGCCCTCAATATGCCTGTTCAAAATCTTCCGCATAGAAATAAAAGTGCTCAAAAAGGCGGGATTTCAGGTCTTCGAAAGTTCGGTAGAAGGTTTGTGAAGCAACCCGAATCTCTGCTGCATTTACTATTCAACCGTGGCGATAAAATTAAATCTAAAAATTACCGCGACTACTATACGCCAGGATTGATCGCTGCCGTTGAGGAGTTGTACAAGGAGGATGTTGCTGCTTTTGAGTATTCTTTTGAGGACTAATTCAATCTCTTAGCTGCGCTTTTAACTGTTTTTCGAGCGCTATTTCATCTACACCTTCAAGTGCGATGAACACTGGATCTTCATCCGTACTGTTGATTTGTAGTATTTTCTCGTAAGGCTTGTCTAACAGTAGGCGGTAGTGAACCCCCTTAATCCCTTTGAATTTACCTTTGGCGACACTTCCTGTGGAGTATCCATGGAGTCTTGAGCTGATTTCAGGTAACTCATCCAACAGCTCTAAAGACTCGATTTGTTCAAATGGAATGACAACACCGTAAGGCCCTTCAATTTCTATCGTTTTTTCGGTCCAAACAACCGTATTTTCTCTATCGGACCAGAATAACATACCCACCACAAATACAAGCGTGAATAACAACACAGCCAATCCAATCCAAAATTGGTTCCTGGTATTTTTCGACTGTTCTAGCGTGTACTTACGCGTTTGCCAAAAGAAATAGAGGTAGGCCAAGAGCGGGGTTACACCTAAATGGTAGCCGAGCCAATGCTCATTTAATACATAAAGCAGTAGACCTAAAACCGTAAATCCTGCACCAAACCATTGGTGAAATCGTTTAAAATCTACGAGGTATTCCTTCAAAGGAAACGACTTCTGGTCCTCGCTATTCATGGTATTGTAGCCACTTAAAAGCATGGATGCGTTGCCCTCAGTAATGAGGTAGCCCATCCCATAAAACAATGCTCCAAGTCCCAATACTATAAAAATCATGAGTGTGCTATTCGTTAGAATGGTTCTCTCTTAACGCTTCTCTCTTTTCGCTTCGAGCTCAATAAGTGCGTTGCGTAATCTTGCGGCTTCAATAAAATCTAAACTTTTAGAAGCAGATTCCATAGTCTTTCGGGTCGCACGTATTTCGCTTTCAAGATCTTCAGGCGTGAAGTAATTCATAGCTTTCTCCGCCGACTTTTGCTGGTCTCGACTGATTTCATAATCCATATTTCTGCTCACGGCACCGGATTTCGCTAAAATTTCTGCCCTGCTGGTTTTCAACGCCTTCGGTTTTAAACCATTGGCTTTATTGAAGGCATCTTGTTTTTCCCTGCGACGTTCAGTTTCTTCCATGGTCGCTTTCATGCTGTTGGTGACTTTATCCGCATACAGTATAGCCCTACCGTTTACATTACGCGCCGCACGACCTATGGTTTGGACCAGTGAGCGTTCACTACGCAGAAAACCTTCTTTATCTGCATCCAAAATAGCAACTAAACTTACCTCAGGGAAATCTAGACCTTCACGAAGGAGGTTAACTCCTATGAGCGCATCGAAAACGCCCAAACGCAAATCACGCATGATTTCTACGCGTTCCATGGTATCGACATCACTGTGGATGTATCTACACCGAATATCGTAGCGTGTGAGGTATTTCGTTAATTCTTCGGCCATTCGTTTCGTCAGTGTAGTAACGAGCGTGCGTTCTTCGAGCGCTGTACGCTTACGAATCTCATCCATTAGATCGTCGACTTGATTTTCCGTTGAACGTACTTCTACAATGGGATCTAAAAGTCCTGTGGGACGAATGACTTGTTCGGCGTATACACCGCCGCTCAAACTGAGCTCATAATCTGCAGGTGTTGCACTCACGAAGAGTGCTTGTCCGCGTAGTTTTTCGAATTCTTCAAACTTTAAAGGACGATTGTCCATTGCCGCGGGCAGACGAAATCCATATTCTACAAGGTTTTCTTTTCTCGATCGGTCTCCACCATACATGGCTCGTACCTGAGGTAAAGTCACGTGACTTTCATCCACTACCAATAGGAAATCCTCAGGAAAGTAATCTAAAAGACAGAAAGGGCGTACCCCGGGTGCTCGTCCGTCAAGATAACGGGAGTAATTTTCAATACCTGAACAATAGCCCAATTCTCTAATCATTTCAAGATCAAAGTTGGTTCGTTCTTCCAGTCGTTTTGCCTCCATTCTTCGTTCGACTTGATTGAAGTGATCCACCTGACTCATCAGGTCGTCTTGAATATGATGAATGGCATTTTGAAGTTGATCCTTTTCTGTCACGAAAAGATTCGCAGGGAAGAGACGCATCTCATTCATGTTTTCAATCTTCGAACCGCTTATTGGGTCCATATGCTCTATGCTTTCAACCTCATCGCCCCAGAAACTGATTCGAAAAAAGGTTTCGGCATAAGCGGGGAAAATATCGACTGCATCGCCCTTTACACGAAAAGAGCCTCGCTTAAATTCAGCAGTAGTTCTCGCATAAAGTGCGTTGACAAATTTGTGCAATAATGCTTGACGCGAAATAATTTCACCCACTTTAAGGTCGACCACAGAATTATTGAAGGCTTCTGGATTGCCCATCCCATAGAGACACGAAACAGAAGCAACCACAATGACATCACGACGACCTGATAATAGTGAAGAAGTGGTGCTCAAACGCAGCTTCTCTATCTCATCATTAATGCTTAAATCCTTTTCGATATACAGTCCTGAGGAAGGCACGTAGGCTTCAGGCTGGTAATAATCGTAATAGCTTACGAAGTATTCTACGGCATTTTCCGGAAAGAATTCTTTCATCTCCCCGTAGAGTTGTGCCGCGAGTGTTTTATTGTGGCATAAAATTAATGTCGGGCGTTGGGTTCGCTCAATGACGTTGGCTACCGTAAAGGTTTTACCGGACCCCGTAACACCCAATAGAACTTGATCAGCGATTGCGTCGTTCAAGCCTTCCACAAGTTCAGTAATGGCCTGCGGTTGATCCCCCATGGGCTCAAAAGGGGCTTTTAGCTTAAACTCCATTCTCGATTATTTCAACAAGCTATTGAATAATTTACGTAGAGCGGTTAGTTCTTCTACTCGGGCTTTATGTGCTTCAATTTTACCTAAAGCATCATCGAGTAGGGGATTACCTTTGGCTCCAGAAAAGAATGCAATGTTATTCTCGAGTTGGTGCAATTCTTTTTTGGTTTTATCCATGTCCTCGCGGATCCAGCTGCGTTGTCGGTGCAAGCCGTCTTGGTCGTCCGCCTCAACTAGAGCTTTAACTTTAGCTTCGAACATTGTACGCTCAAGAACGGAAGGTTCTAATCCTAAAGCGCTCACTTTTTCCGAAAGTAGGGTGTCGAAGTCTTGATCAATCTTTCTATTACGACCAGTAAGTACTCCGATTGCCGAAAATTGTTCGCTTGCCTCTATAGCCTCTTCAATAGTCCCGATTTTTACTTTCTTTAAATCCGCCAGTGCTTTTTGTTTAGACTCGACCACTGCATTGTCTTGCGCTGTTTTTGCCTTGCGTTCGCCTTTAAGACGGTCAAAAAAGTGATTGCAGGCTGCTCTGAAGGCTTCCCATAATTTATCACCTTCTTTCTTCGGGACGTAACCGGTGTTTTTCCAGTCTGCCTGGGCCTGTTTGAGCTGCTGTGAAGCACCTGCAATGTCATCAGAATCTTTCAAGCTTTCGGCAAGAGTGATCAAAGCTTTTTTCTTCTCGAGACTTTCACGTTGGCGTATTTTTTCTTCTTTGTAGAATTCATTCTTCGCCTTATTGAAACCTCGCTGAGCCGCTTTGTAAGCCTCCCAAACGGTGTCGTTTTCGTCACTTTTTACAAAACCTATTGCCTTAAATTCTGCGCGTAATGCTTCAAGCGCTTTACTCGATTTTTGCCATCCGCTGTGTTTTGTTGGCAGTTCGGCCGTCAACGCTTCAATTTTTTCCGACACTACTTTTTTAGCAGCAATCTTAGATGCATTGATTTCTACCAAATTCTCGTTGTATTGATCACGAAGCTCGTGCACCTTGGCTGTGGCAGCTTTTAATCGGTCCCACAAAGCGTCTTTATGTTCTCTAGGAACGGGCCCAATTCTTTTCCACTTACTATGTGTCTGTTGCAAAGTTCTGAATAGGCCGGGGCTTGCACCGTCCTGAACATTATCCTCTAAGGCTTGACATAACGCAACTTTTTCGTCGTAATTATTTTGGTAATCTTTTTCGATGAGATCGTACGCCAATCTTAAAAAGTTGAAGAAGTTGTCTACGTGGTGGTTGTAGTTGGCCCATACCGTTCGAGCGTCTGCTTTTGGAACCAATCCAGTCTGATTCCAACGTTCACGTAACGCTTTGAAGGTTTCGTATTTCTCTTTTGCAGATCCCTCGGCCATAGGGAGGGCTTTTACCTCTTCAATAATGGCGGTTTTCACTGCTAGGTTAGTGCTTAACTCAGCTTCCAGTTGTGCGTAGTGTGCGCGCAATCTATCGCGGTAACCTCCATAGAGGATGCCTAATGTTTTGCGTTGCGGTTGATTAAATTCAAAGTCTATGATATTGCCACCTTCTTCTAAATAGGTCGCCTTTGCGGCATCTCTTTCTGCGTTTAATTCTTGTAAGATTCTTGATCTCCCACTTTCTACAATGCCTTTGATGCGTTGTGGTTCGAATTCTTTGATATGCTTCTCAATACTTTCTAAAACAGCTTCAATGCTTAAAGCATCAAAATCTGGGATGGCCAATTTTTTGTCTTTTGGCGCTTCGTGATCTTCCTCTGCTTCTACAGCTTTCACTTCCTCATTTGCTTCGGAAATATTTTTCTCTTGAGCTGCATCAACAGCAGCATCAGTGGATTCAATTTCTCCGTCCGTTGAGGTTACGGCAACTATCTCTGGTGTAGCTGTCTCTTCTGTTTCAGGTGTATTCTGCTGTTCTTGATCTTCTAGCATCATCGTCTACAAATTTTTGTAGTAAGCGGCGCGGAACAATTTCCATGCTTTATTCGCTTGCTCAGTTAACATTATTCTTCCATCTACACTGCGCGCTTCTGCATCGTTAGCAGCTTGCAACAGGGGCGTTGGAAGCGGGTCGTAAATTAGGTCAAATATGGCGAATTCCGGGCTTATAACGCCATAAGGAATAGGTAAATGCACATCCGTATAATCAGGCCCACCCAACGGTGTACAATTAATCCAAAGTTTGTACGTATTAAAATCTTCAGCGGTCAATGCATTGTAATTATTGGGACCTGGCTTTCTCGTGAGCATCTTTGCCGATATACCGCGTTGATTAAGGACATATTGAACGGCCTTCGCCGCGCCGCCCGTACCGAAAACAAGCGCACTCGGTGATTCTGAATTTAATTCATCAAGCGCTTTTTCAATACCGGTACAGTCCGTGTTGTATCCTACTAATATCCCTGATTCTAGTACAATAGTGTTCACGGCTCCAATAGCTTTCGCGGTGGGATCTATCCGGTCTAGTAAAGGCAGGACTGCTTCTTTCAGCGGGATAGTCACATTACATCCCGTTAATTCGTGTTTCGTAAAAAGGTGTTTTAGTTCCTCTCGCGTGATGGAATGCATTGGAAATAAGTGGTAGGAACCCTTTGTTTCAGATACTTCCATAAAGCCATGATAAAGATCAGGACTGAGGCTATGTTCGATGGGAAAACCTATGAGCCCTAGCTGAATCATCTATTGAATGGATTTAGATTTTTTATTGCCTGTCCATTCTAAACCGAACACAAGCGCTGCACCACATAATGCGAGTACTAATGCTACCAGCCACAATTCGTCTGGTGCCAAATTTTGAGTAAGGATAGGAACGATTTCCTCTTCAGGTGTTCCTTCATGCTTAGTGAATGTCACCAAAACTTCTTTCCAAGGCCAAATCTTATTCAAAGAGCCGAGCAAAAAGCCACTAAGCAATGCTATGGTGAGATCATGGTATTTTTCGAAAACCCATTTCAAAAGTTTTGTGAAAGAGAGTAATCCTAGAATAGCACCGATACCGACTGCAGCGATCATCCCAAATTCTCGAGTAGCAATGGCTTCTAAAACAGTAGCATAAGCGCCGAGCAATAGCAATATAAAACTACCGCTGATGCCCGGCAGGATCATTGCACATATGGCTAAGGCACCGCACAAGATGAGGTAGGCATAGGACTCTGAACCGGAAGAAGCGGGTAAGGTCGTTATCCAATAGGCCAGCGCAGCTCCGATTGTAAAACTTAGAATTGTGGACCATTTCCATTGACTCACTTGTTTACCAACTATGAAAATACTCGCGAAAACCAATCCAAAGAAAAAGCTCCAGAGATGGATGGGGAAGGTTTCAAGCAAATGTGAAAGCAAAGCCGCTAAACTCAGTACGCTTGTAAAAATACCGGCAAACAGTACAGTTAAAAAGATGCCGTTGATGTGGGACCAAAATTCCTTGAATTGACCTTTGAGTAGTAGATGAATCGCACGAAGATTAAATTGACTCAAGGCGTGAATGAGCGTTTCATAAATGTTAGTTATGAATGCGATTGTACCACCGCTTACTCCTGGGACAACGTCAGCTGCTCCCATAGCCATGCCCTTTAAAAATAAAAAGCCGTATTTCTTAGTCATGATTCTCCCTTTGAATGGATGCTAAAATAGCACCTACAGCAGGGATTTTTGGTAATTCCGGGAAGTATTCAGCAAAAAGTAGAAGGGTTTTTGGCTCTTTTTGCAACGTTTCGGCTAGGACCGTTTGTGCTGCAGCTAATTCATCGATCGCAATGAGGTAGCCTGAGAGTACTAAGCGCAGTTGTATTGCGGTAGGGAATTTCGCTATCCCATCGTAAAGAATGCGGATTGCTTCATCTAAATCGTCCAGTTCTATTAAACATTCTACGTAGTCCAGTACATCCTCTTCGCCATAGGCTTCTTCGAGCCATACGCGTTGAAAATCCTTTAAGGCATCAGCGTAGAGCTCTAGATCCATGAGCACCCCAGCACGCTCTAAATGGATATCGTCAATGTCGTTTTCCAGTTCAATAGCAGTATTGAATTGACGCAGTGCTTCTTTTGGCGCGTCTAATTCTAGCTCTAAAAGTCCTATCCTAAAATGAATATAACCGGATGGGACCTCGTCACTTATGCTTTGTCGGTACGCATTTAGTGCATCGTAAAGACGTTCGTTTCGCTCGTGAATTCGGCCTTGTTCGAAATGAGCGGGATGGTAGTTTTCATCTGCTAGTGTCGCCCATTCAAAAGCTTCTAATGCTTTTTTTTCTTGATTCTTGCGCAAATAAAAAGCACCAATCTGGTACCACAACAAAGGGTTGTACGGCTCACGAGTGGTAAAGGCGTGGAATAGCTTTAATGCTCTGTCGTATTCATTCGTGAAATCAAGACACATGGCTAATTGATACAAAGCACTTTCCTCAAAAGGTTCTTCTTCCATGTTACACCATTTTAAAAGTGCGTTAATGGCGCGAGGATAGTCTCCTTGACTGAGGTGTGCGTCAATGATAAGCTGCAGAACATCTATAGGATCTTCCGCATTTTCGAAGGCCTTGTCTAAAATTTGGAGTCCCTCAGCATTATCTCCTTGATGGAGTAATATAGTAGCCCGCGCAATGAGCAGTTCCACCGAACGCATATTTAATCCCTCTAGGTGATTGAGTTTCGCTTGTGCTTTGGTATAATCTTTCATCGCAATATCAAGCTGCACTTCTTTCACCTTGAATACGAAAGCTAAGGGATGAATTTCTTGCGCCAATGCTAGTGCGCTACGCATCTGAGTAAAACCACCTGTTTCCAGATAATACTCCAGGATAAGTTCTAAATCTTCTACATCATAGTAGGGCTGACGGCCTTCGTTCAAGGCCTGTTCAAACTGAACTACTAAAGTGTACGTGTCCTGATCTTCGAATCGCATAGTAGAAATTTAAGCACAATTCAATGGCTTCACTAAGCCGGGGTAATAAATTCGTTTAAAGCTATCAACACTGTTATTAACAATGACCATTTTGACCGCACCTTCATTGGGCACCACATCAGCCTGCCTTATCTTCGCTAGAAATCTAACCAAACAAGATGACCTTAATTAAATCCATCTCAGGAATTCGCGGCACCATTGGCGGTACTGCCGGCAATAACTTAACACCACTTGATGCTGTAAAGTTTGCAGCAGGTTACGGAGCTTGGCTCAAAGAACGAAATAATCACTGCACAGTAGTGATCGGTAGGGACGCGCGTCCCTCCGGACAGATGATAGAAAATTTAGTCATTAGTACTTTACAAGGCTTAGGAATAGATGTGATTAATACCGGATTGAGCACTACGCCAACCGTAGAGATGTTAGTGCCACGTTTCAAGGCATCGGGTGGAATTATCCTTACTGCGTCGCACAATCCAAAAGAATGGAACGCCCTTAAGTTGCTAAACGAGGAGGGTGAATTTGTTTCTGGAGATGACGGCGCCGCTATTTTAAGATTAGCAGAAGATGCGGACTTAGCCTTCGCTGAGGTAGATGATTTAGGCCAAGTATCGAAATGCAATGACGGTATGGAGTGGCATATAGAACAAGTTTTAGCACTTCCATCGGTAGATGCAGCAGCAGTGCGTGCGGGAGGGTTTCATGTGGCAATAGATGCGGTACACAGTTCTGGTTCGGTAGCCATTCCTCTGCTTTTGGATGCGATGGGTGTTAGCTATGAAAACCTTTATCCTGAGCCTACGGGACAATTCCCGCATAACCCAGAGCCATTAGAAAAGCACCTTGGCGCCATTATCGATACGGTAAAATCCGGTTCGTTTTCAATGGGTATTGTTGTTGATCCCGATGTAGACCGCTTGGCATTTATTGATGAAAAAGGAGCCATGTTCGGTGAAGAATACACACTCGTTCTTGTTGCAGATTACTTATTGAGTTTACAGAGAGGTGCTGTCGTGAGCAACATGAGCTCTTCTAAGGCGCTGCGAGATCTTGCAGAATCTAAAGGTGGAAGTTACACTGCCTCAGCGGTAGGTGAAGTTAATGTGGTGAATGAGATGAAACGCACGAATGCTGTGCTCGGAGGGGAAGGTAACGGCGGAATTATTCTACCGGCACTTCATTACGGCAGGGATGCACTCGTGGGAATAGCATTGGCATTAACGCATTTGGCTAAATCTGGAAAGACAATGAGCGAATTGCGTGCTGGATATCCGGAATACTACATGGCAAAACAAAAAATTGAGCTCGTACCTAGTCTAGACGTCGATGGTATTTTAGCCTCTATTGCGGAGCGTTATTCTAATGAGGAACTAAGTACAATAGATGGCGTAAAAATCACATGGTCAGACCGTTGGGTTCATTTACGTAAGTCAAATACAGAGCCCATTGTGCGCATTTATACGGAGGCGCCGTCTGTCGACGAAGCGACCCAATTGGGACAAGATTTCATGGATATTATCGCGTCTCTCGCGTAAGACTTCCATCAATCCTTTCTAACTCCTATCTTTGAGCAAACCTAATTGCACAGAGATGGGAGTTATTTTTTTGGATAATGCTGCTACCACACCCTTAGAACCTCGCGTCAAAGAGGAAATGATTCGCATGATGGATAATTTCGGCAATCCGTCGAGCACACACCTCAGTGGTCGCGGAGCAAAGGTTGAAGTTGAAGTCGTTCGTAAGCGTATAGCGCAATCCATAGGGGCGGAGCCTGGTGAGATTTTCTTCACCTCTGGTGGAACAGAAGCGGATAACATGGCGCTGTTTTGTAGCGTACGTGATTTAGGTGTTGAACGTATCATTACTACGCATATAGAGCATCACGCTGTCGGGCATCCCGTAGAATTTATGGTCGAGCGCGGTGAAGTAAACGCGGCGTATTTGTCTGTTGATGCTCACGGCGATATCGATCTTGAAGAATTAGAAGCCTTACTCGAGAACGGGCCAAAAACGTTGGTGAGTCTGATGTTTGCAAACAACGAAATAGGCAATTTGAATCCCGTCGCTGAAATCAGCGCGATGTGCAAGAAATACGGCGCCTTATTTCATTCAGATACAGTTCAAGCCATGGGTCATTTGCCTATTAATGTAAAGGAAGTTTCCTATGATTTTCTTACGTGCTCTGCGCATAAAATACACGGGCCCAAGGGCATTGGATTTGCCTATGTACGCAGCGGATTGAAGATCAAGCCTTTGATTCAGGGTGGTGCGCAAGAACGCAACCTACGAGCTGGAACTGAAAATACTATTGGGATTTGTGCCTTAGGTAAAGCTTTCGCTATTGCCACAGAAGAAATGTCGGAAGATCATAAGCACGTAGAAGCGTTGAAGAAGTATGTCATAGATGGCGTCAAAGAAATTGTTCCCGGAGTGAAGTTTTTTGGGCGCAGTGCGGAATTGGACCGCAGTCTTTATACCGTATTGAGTATTGCGATTCCGAAAACAGGTAACGATATGCTCACTTTTACCATGGATATGAAGGGCGTTAATGTGAGCGGCGGTTCTGCATGTACTTCTGGTTCGAACCAAGGCAGTCACGTGATTCGTGCTTTGGGGGAGTGGACCGCTGAGTACCAACCCGTTCGTGTATCGTTCAGTAAATTCAATACGAAAGATTGTGCCGAGGGCTTCTTGAATGTATTGAGAGAACTTTACACTGAATCTCCAGTACACGCCTAGCGTAGGAGAGTTACGGTTCCTATTCGGACTTCATCTCCTCCAGTGAAACGGTAGGTATATACATCTTGAGGTACAGGTTTATCATTAAAAGTACCGTCCCAAAATTCATTGAATGGATTTTCACTTCGGTAGACTTCATTTCCCCAACTATCGTAAATCCTAAAGGTTGGATCTTCTAAACAACTGTTTCCGTAAATCTTGAATTTTTCATTATCCTTATCCCCATTTGGAGTGAAAGCTGTTGGAATATAGACGCGTCCGTCAATGCGCTCAATAGTTGCCATGAAATCGAATTCATAGGCTCGATTACATAGGGTGTCGATAATAGTCAGTGTAACATCTTCAAGTCCTGATTCTGGGTACCGGAAAGTAGGTATCATACCAGTATCCGGATTGCCGCTGAAGTCCCATTCGAAGATCATGTTACTGTCCACGTTTTGGTAGATGACGTCAACGCCACCGTAACGGCAGCTGTCGGTGAATAGATTTACTATAGGTACATTCGCATCGTCATCGAAGACAATGGTGAAGAATTGGTCGTATCCAACGTCACAGAAGCTGTCCCTAGCCGATACTGTCGCTGTATAGGTAGCGAAAGCAGGATAGGTATGGTTCACAACGGTATTGGTCGTCGTAAGCGTTGTACCATCCCCGAAATCCCATTCGTAATAATCGGCATCAACTAACTGGTCCGTCCATGTTACTTCGCGGAATAAATCACAGCTGGCATAATCTTCCATCCAATCAGAGATAGGGAATGCTGCAGTATCGTGAACGATCTGTACAAAAGCCGTGTCATAACTGTCGCATATGGTATCTATGGCCACCAGCATCACATTGTAGGTGCCCAGGTTGGGGAAGGTGACAATGGGTTCTGTAAGATTAGAAGTGTCGCCTTGGCCAAAATCCCAGAAGTAAGCGTTGGCGTTTGTACTATTATTCGCAAGACGAAGGGTTAATTCATAACAGCTGGTATCCGGTAGAAAATTCAGATCTACGGAAGCATCTGCTTCTATGGCCGTTTCAAAGTCCAATTTTATCACGCCTAGGTTACAGTTGCTGCTGTTGTTGGTTTCGGAGAAGGCGCCGGGAGTCGTAGGAAGGTCATCGTTCCCTCCGCAACCGGCACAAACGGCTTGGTAAATTCGGCCACGGTCGTCAAATCTCGACGTACCTCCATCCACGTGTTCAGAACTGGTAGATCCTCCAAAATAACTTCCGTACGAGAACGAACCGAAATTTTTGCTGAGCACCATGAAATAGAAATCGGAGCCATTCGTACTGGATTGTAAGGCATCTGAAGAAACAGGTAATTGCTCTACTGTAGTATTGTAATAACCATTGTTCGTTACGCCACCCCAACCGGAGAGTAGTATGTTCAAACAGTCGTCAACATTGAAGGCCGTGGGCACTAGATTTTGCACTCCCTGCGGTGAACCAAACGCTGTTGATGCGGAGCTTGAAGTAAGATCATTGCTTAGTTTGTGAATGAACTGCTTTCTGTATTGTGGTGTGCCCCACGAGCCATTGGAAATAGGGTAGGCGCCCTGTGTTTGCCCGAAAGCATAAACGTTTCCTAGTTTATCCACATCGAGAATGAAACTTTGATCGTATGAACTTGTGCCGAGATAGGTTGATTGCTGCAGGGCACCTGTCGAAGCGTCAAATTTTGCGACATAACCATCGTGATTACCGCCGTATGCGCTTTTATATCCGCCGGTTGTGCTGGGAAGATTATTACCATCAGTACCGCCAGTTACAAAAACTGCATTGTTGTGAAACTTTAAACTGTACCCGGCATCGTCGCTGGTACTTCCGTAATAGTTGCTCCACAGGAGCGAAGTACCCGCGGGATTGAGTTTAAATACAACGGCATCTTGACCACCGGCTTTTGAACAACTACTGCAATTTGTAGAAGGGAAGTTGGTGCTGTTTGTAGAAGCGGTGACATAAATGTTGTTTGAACCGTCTACTACGACTTCACCGCGGGCTGCATCACCATAATTTTTAACGATGTTGGTATTGAGTCCGTCGTTTCCTGTTCCACCGATGTAGGTTGAACTGAGCAAAGCTGTACCGTTGGTATTGAAACGCGTGATGAACAGGTCTGCCTTTTTAAATTCATAGCCGTTAATACTTACAGAAGTTCCACCAGCGTTGGCAGGTTGAATCGGATTCTGTGTCGGGAAATTGCTGCTCCCAGTGGTGCCCATAACAATTAAATGACCGCTGCTATTCACCACTAAACTGTGTGGATGATCGGGTGCTGTACCCCCTAGATACGTAGCGTAAAGCATCGTGTTTCCTTGCGGTTCAAACACGGTAATGGTTACATCAGGGTTGAAGCCTAAGTTAATTCCAGGAGGATCGTTATAGGTCGTTTGGAATGCGCCTGTCGATGCCACATAGCCCGTTGCGAAAGCAACACCTGCCCCGTATAATCTACCTAGATCATCATAGGTGGCGCTGAAGCCCCAGTTGTCCGTTAATGAGCCGCTAAAAGAAGTGAAGATGAGTTGCGGATCCAAGACAAGTGAGTCTAAGGTCCTTGCAATAGCCTCCGTTTTAAACCGAATGATATTGTTGTCTTTTTCATACCACAGTCCGAAGTCGACGCGTTTACCGTCCTTCCAGCCCCAACCGACTGGTACACTTTCGAGAAAAGTACCGATAGACGTATGAATGATTAATGCGCCTTCCGGACTGATTTCGGTTTTAGTAGCGCCTTCATAGATCCATTGAATAGCATCTACAGTTGACGCATCTGTTAAGTGCCATTGGTATTTCACATGGTTTCCAGTTTGTCCAAATGCCAAAGTAGAGTTTGGATATAGTCCTTCGTATGTTAAGCCACGTGCGGGTCGTACGCCACCGCGCCAAAATGTTGAATCTTCTCCGATAAAGTAATTGTGGTAAAACTCTGTGGGTTTTTGCTCTTGCGCTAACGTTGGTGTAGCATTTAAAAACTTGAGCCGTACCGCATGACACTTAAGGACATCCGCTTCGTGACTAAGTCCTGCCTCGTGCATGTTATGACCGTGGAGGTCTTCTAAATGACGTGCGTCCCGAAGGACAATTTGCACCGCATCTTTTTCGAAAAACAATCCACCATATTTCAAAGGCATTTTGTGCGAAAAGTTACCGGACCACTGTCCTTCGTTGGGCACAAAAAGCGCTTCCTGTCCCGAGACGGTGGGGAAGAGCGTAAGCACGAGGAACAAGGAAAGTAAGCTTTTGCGCATAGAATAAAGATACATCAAAAAAGATGCCTCATTCCAAACGCTTGACAAGGACCATTAGTTTATCCTTACCCTGTTTAACAGCGAATAATTTGTTTTCTCGCCCTTCTTTCCAACCCAATTTTTTTCTTATTACATCGGGATGTTCCGGGTAGCCGATGCGCTCTATAGCGCCACCCTCTGAAGGAAGCTTTAGTTTGTAAGGTTTCGCAACTTCAATGACTTTGTAGCGCTTGTAAAAAGAAGAGGCGGGGAGAAGCTCGTCTGTTGTGTAGAGGTTGCCCACGGTCCATTTTTTCCAATGTTGTTTTGTAGCCAAACCTTCGTGCAATTTACTTTTTGCCAGTGCCGGACCGGGTTGAATTAGGAATTGGTCCAATTCATTGACAAATGACAACGCTGTTGCCTTGTGCGTATTGCTATGCTCAATAGACGAGTCTGCTTGTAGTAAAATGGCTTTAATTATGGGCTGACCAAGGTATCCTTCGCGCTGTATTGCTAGCACTTCTTTACATTCACCTTGGTACTCAACCACATGAATTTCACTTAAGTACTCCAGCTCATGCAGTGCATTCAAGTCCACCATAGGGCTGTGCTTTGTCATTAGCGTATGGCTCAGGGTAAGTAGCTCCTGTTGTAAAACAATAATATTAGGACTTGCATCTCGAAGTGCTACAGACTTTCCGGTACCTGTTCTTCGGTCCGGATCAAGGTAAATGGTGACTTCTGATGGGGAAATATCTTTTTCATGAAGCCAACGTTTTAGCTCATGAAGTACCGATGTTGCCGTGCCTGCGGAGTGTGTCGTGTTTTTTAGATTGAATTCTAAAAGCCTGGACAATCCAGGGTCCAATTCATTCGCGAAATGACCGAGCGAGCCATTACGTTGCGTAAAAGCCCATGAATCGATACCCATTCCAGCACATAAATCTATCGTGAACGGAGAAGCGATCAATGATGCCTTGTAATGTGCTGTTCGTTCTGAGCTGCTTTGTTCGGTTGCTTGTCCTGTAGGAAATATCCAATTCCCGCGGAGCAAGGCTGGGAATTTATTAGCATACTTACGCTGTACCTCTAATTGTGTAACCCAACTGGCATAGGGACGTTTAAGGCCAAATTTTAATCGGAGATCCGTTACCGCTGAATCTTTATGAGATGCCAGCCAGGCTGTTGCCTCTGGACCTATGAAATCCTCCGGATGTACTTGCTGTTTGGGGTGTGCCATACATTTAGGTACCGGATGATTCCCAACCTTCTTTGACAGTATTGATAACAATTCTTAGTATGCTGTACGCAGGAACAGCAAAGATCATCCCAGCCACGCCAAGAAGGGTACCGGCTATTGAAATCACCAAGAATATTTCTAGCGGATGAGCACCAACACTATTGGAGAAAATTAAAGGTTGAAATACCACATTGTCTAACAATTGGACCGCCGCAAAAAGACCAATCAATAGATACAAACTCTGCAATAAATCAACGGTAGTCGCTGGATCTGTAAGGCCTGCAGTATATAATTGTCCCATACCCAATAGAATACCGAGGCTCGCGCCAATCAGCGGACCAACGTAAGGAACAAGATTGAAAACTGCTGCAGTAAGTGCCAGAACAACAGCACCCTTAATCCCAATTAGCCCCATACCCAGAGAGAGCAATAAGAAAATGAGGGTGATTTGAATAAGGATTCCGAAACTGTAACGTGTGACCACACGCTTAATACCGGGTACCATTGTATCGATTTTAGTATGGTGTTTTTTAGGTGTGATATAATCAATAAAACGGTGGGCCAATTCTTGCTCGCGAATCAGGAAAAACGAAATGAATGCAATTGAGAAGACGCTAATAATCACATTTCCCATACTCCCGATTAACCCGCTGAGTGCATTACTTATCGCATCCACGGATGCAAATTCTTGTAGGCTTCTATTGACTTGTTCCAATTCTGCTTGAGAGTCAATACCAAAACTTGAGAGTACGGCGTCTAATTGGTTCCATTCTGTTTCTAAACTTGCGATCAATCGGTCGTATTCTATGGTGCTTAGAAAGGAAAACTCTTTGATTATCAGTGGGAAAAACCAAGTAACAACAGCGCTTAATATCGCCCCAATTGTTAAAAGTGTAATGGCCGCATTCCCGGTCTTTCCGAGGTACTTACCGAGTACTGTTTTGAACTGAAGTATTTTGAAAATAGGTCTACCTAAAACGCTGATGTACAATGCTATAAAAGCATATACAACTACGCTCTTTATGGTCCACAACACATAGCTTAAAGCAGCTAATGCCAATAGCTGAAGGCAGGCTTTCGCAAAGGGTTGGAGTTCAAAATTTTTCATGGTTGCTGGTTTCTTACGGTTGCCCAATGTAATAAGTTTGCGCCCATTTTCAATGCCGCTTCTCGTTTCTCCTTTGTGTCTGCGTGTACTTCTGCATCCTCCCAACCGTCGCCTAAATCCGTTTCTAGGGTCAGTAGCGCCACCAATTCGCCTTTAACAAAGTAACCGATTGCTTCGGGCGTACCATTATCATGTTCATGAATCTTGGGCATGCCTTCAGGAAAAGGGAACAAGGAATTAAATATAGGATGGTCGTGCGAAACCTGCTCTATAGTGGCCGTAGGAAATATTTGTTTAAGTGCTTCTTTCGCATAGGTTGACATGCCGTAATTATCATCGATATGAAGAAATCCTCCGTTTTCGGTAAACGCTCTCAGCTGATTGGCCTGGGCCTCAGATAGTATAATCCGGCCATGGCCGGTGCCGTGTAAAAAAGAAACACCGCTTGCGAGCAACGACTCTGCAGTTACGGGTTCCGAATGAACTAAAGACCGCGCGTCGGTACTTTTATTGTAGAATTCACTGAGGTTTTTCAGAGCGGTAGGATTGGCATACCAATCACCTCCGCCATCATATTTAAATACGGCCAATACTTGTGCTTCGCAAATTTGCGAGCACCCTATGAATACCAAGAGAAGTGAGTGTTTCAGTCTGTTCATCTGTATCCAAAAATAGTGAAACTTAGTGCTCGTTCGTTGCAGGTTAGTACAAACTCATTGTTCAAACAATTTGTATTCAGTTTTGTTAGTTTTGCAATGATGAAAAACCTACTCCTATATCTTTTCATTGCATTGACAAGTTTCTACGCCAAAAAAGGGCTTGGACAATGCGTAAAAAGCACGCCCTATACACAGAACTTTGATGGATCAAACTGGGTAGCGCAATCCTCTTGGTTAAATTCAGGCTCCATACCTTCATGCTGGAATCGTTTACTTTCCACGGGAAATTACCTTTGGATGGCGGGGCCGCCTGCGCTCGGAACAATTAATTCAGGACCTAGTGCAGATCATACCTCTGGAACTGGAGGATACGCTGTGGCAGAGGGTTGGAGTACTTCGGGTACATTCAGAACAGTAACGCATCTAATTACTCCTCCGATAGATCTAAGCAATGACACAGTCCCACGATTAAAATTTTTCTACCACATGTATGGTGCCGACATTGATTTACTCGATGTTCGCGTTCGTAAAGTGGGTACTACTTCTTGGACCCAATTGCATACCGTTACCTCGTCAACGGCATCTAGTCAATTCACATCGCAAAATTCTGCATGGCGTAAACATGTCGAGTCCCTCGCACAGTGGGCGGGCGATACAGTGCAATTACGATTCTCAGCGAAACGCAATACCTCATTTAGTTGGTGGACGCAGAGTAGAGTGGCTCTTGATGATATTACTATCGAAGAAACACCAAGCTGCGATCAACCCATAAATCCTACCATTTCAAATTTACTGTCGACCACAGTCAATGTGAACTGGACGACGTTGAACAACAATCAAATCGGTTATCAAATTCAGTATGCCCAAGGCAACTCAGGTGCTAGTGGAGGTACTATTGTAAACTCTACAACAAAACCTGGTTCACTTTCAGGTCTATCACCAAACACCACGTATTCGGTTCGCGTTCGTGACATCTGTTCTGCAGGTGATACTTCAGTTTGGTCATCGTATACCGCGTTCATAACGCAGTGTTCATTCGCAACAGCCCCATTTACTGAGAATTTCGATGGCGCAAGTTGGGATCCTTCATCCAGTTGGAACGCTCAAGGAGATCTAGACCAATGCTGGCTTGATCAGGGCTCCGCCACACAGTTTTGGACACCGGGTCCTCCTGCATTCAACTGGACGCAGACGGGTCCTGCAGGTGATCACACGACAGGCTCGGGTCAATACATGATGAATCAGGTGACGACCACCTTTGTTAGTGGTACCAACCCTCGGTTGATTTCGCCGTGGATTGACTTAGATACTTTGGTATCGCCTGAGTTAAGCTTCTATTATCACGGTTTTGGTACAAGTATGGGCGATTTTGACGTTTATGTTCAAAAACTCGGTGGAACCTGGTCGGCACTCTGGGATACGTCAGGGTCGACTCACAGTTCTAAAAATGCTGCGTGGACTGAAAAAATTATTGCATTAGGCACATCTTATGCAGGGGATACGGTACGTATTCGTTTTGATTATACGAATACGCAAAGTTCGTTTTACACACAGTTTGCAATTGACGATGTGAAGATTGATGAGGAGCCGAGCTGCCCAAAGCCTGCTAATACAGCAGTAACCGCTGTCGGTGTAATGGCAGCCCAATTGGATTGGACCTCTGGTGGAGCATCGAACTATCAATTACGGTACCGTGAGGTAGGTACAAACGCTTGGAGTTGGACTACGGCAAATACTTCAGCTAAAGGTATAGGGATGCTTTCCGCACAAACCACTTACGAATGGCAAGTTCGCGATTCATGTGGGACGGGCGATGTCAGCGGATGGCTTGATGGTCCTAGATTTAGAACAAACTGTACTTTTTATACAGCACCTTTTGTTGAACAATTTTCCAGTTCCACGACGTGGGTGGGACCGGCATGGCCTGATCAAAACGGTGAAATTGACGACTGTTGGAACCGTTCTGATACCTTAGATTATTTCTGGACTGGTGGAGGAACAACAGCACATTATTTTGGCACCGGACCTTCCGGCGATCATACTTCTGGATCTGGTGGTTATGCGTTCGCGCGAAGTGCGACGCCCTTCAGCAATACGGCCGATACAGAATTTAGGACACCGCTCATAGATTTAGACACCTTGCAAAGCCCTGAACTGACCTTTTGGTACCATATGTACGGCGCAGCTATTGATAAATTAAGAATCTATATCAAAGCCTCAGGACAGCCAGCGGCTTTATTGAAGACTATTAATGGCCAGCAACAGACGAGTTCGAATGCGTCATGGACAAAAGATTCGCTCAGCCTCTCTGCGTATGAAAACGATACGGTACAAATCATCTTTAAGGCATGGCGGGACGGCACGGGTTCATTTACAGCATATCAGGCTGCAACATCCATCGATGATATTAAAATTGATGAGCCCACCACTTGTCCAATACCTAATATTTCAGCGAATAACGTCACGTTTAATGGTGCAGATATTACATGGTCAGGTACGGCTAATTCGTCTGCGTTAGAATACGATATTCAAGGATTTACATTAGGTACGGGAACACGCGTTGCTGCCGCTAATCGAGCCTATTCCATTGGAAGTCTTCAACCTTCAACCACCTATACTGTGTGGGTGCAGGATACTTGTACGTCCTCATTGGTTAGCCTTTGGGACAGTGTTTCTTTTACAACATTGCCCTGTCCTCCAATATCTGCAGCAGGCACGGTAACGCTGAACGGTACGGCAATAACAGGAACCTCGTCAACTACAGCGGCAGATTCTACAGTATGGTTCTGGGGGGATACTACCCAAGACACCGGATCGACTGCACAACACACATACAGTACCATCTTTGGTAGTATGAATGTATACCAAGTCGTTTATAGTTCATGCGGAAGTGTCGATTCACTATTGCACGCAATCACTGTATGTGATACTATGTCTATTGTAGCGGCAAACGTAATCAATGGGTTAACTGTAGACTTTAATACAATAGGTTCACAGGGAACAGGTTTAATATTTGATTGGTCCTACGGCGATGGTGGGGGAGCTACTGCCAACTCAGCCCCATCCCACACATATACCAGCTCAGGAACATACATTATAACACTGACCGCGTCGAGCCTTTGCGGAGATACCATTGACCTCTACGATACGGTTGAGGTATGTACACCTGTGACTTTGATGTTCACCGAATCTGCATCTGGTAGCACATTTAATTTTACTGCGACACCGGCAAATTTGACCAATTACAATTGGGACTTTGGTGACGGTTCAACAGGCAGCGGTCTCACTGTAAGTAACACGTATTCGACAAACGGTACGTTCACTGTGGTTTTAACAGCTACAGACAGTTGTGGGACTGAGCATACCTATTCTAAGGATGTTGCTACTTGTGATCCACCCCTAGGGAACTTCAATTTCAATATTGTATCCACTAGTTCCAATGGTATGACAGTGAACTTCTTTGCCTCTTCTACCGGGGCGACTCAATTCCACTGGTACTGGGGCGATGGAACCAATGATCAAGGCAGCTCACCAAACGCACAACATACTTATGGGGTCATTTCATTGCAGTATACCGTACGGTTATTGTTGATCAATGATTGTGGTGACACTACTGTAATTACTCGAAGTCTGACGGAGGTGGGAATGAACGAATATTCAACGGCTTTAGACGTTTATCCAAATCCAACCCTGGGCTATGTTCAACTCGAGTTTAGTGCTGCCGTAACCGGTGAAATTGAACTTTATAATGCTGCCGGACTGAAATTAGCCCATGAAACGGTAACTGAGGCGAACGATTTTAAATTAGATCTGCACTCTTTACCCGCAGGGAGCTATGAGATTAGAATATCGACTGATGAGCAGTTGTGGCGAAGACGTATACTTAAACTCTAAGTATTTACTCGCGTAGTGTGTCTTATATTTGCTTGAACGCATCAAGCGAACGTATCACATTATGAAACCTATAACCAAAATATTGGTCGCGAATCGTGGCGAAATAGCCTTGCGCGTCATGCGTAGTGCTCGTGAAATGGGCATTAAAACAGTGGCTGTCTATTCTGAAGTGGACCGAAGAGCACCGCACGTGCTTTTTGCTGATGAGGCCGTCTGTTTAGGACCGGCACCCTCTTCTGAAAGCTACCTTAAAGGGGATAAAATTATTGCTTTTGCAAAGGAACTCAAGGTAGACGCCATTCACCCTGGTTACGGATTTTTAAGTGAAAATGCAGCATTTGCAGCCGCTGTAGCCGCTGCTGACATCATCTTTATTGGGCCACGCGAGCATGCCATTAAGGTAATGGGCGATAAACTGAGTGCGAAGGCTGCTGTAGAGCACTTTGATGTTCCTTTAGTTCCTGGTTCAGATGGAGAGGTTAGGGATGTAGAAGCGGCGAAGAAATTAGCGACGGACATCGGTTTTCCGGTAATGATCAAGGCGAGTGCTGGCGGGGGTGGTAAAGGCATGCGTATTGTTCATGAGGTTGCCGATTTTGAAAATCAAATGCAACGTGCAGTCAGTGAAGCTAAAAATAGCTTTGGAAATGGAGCAGTGTTTGTTGAAAAATACGTCCAAAACCCACGGCACATTGAAATTCAAGTGCTTGCAGATGAGCACGGAAATGTTGTGCACCTTTTTGAAAGAGAATGTTCCATTCAACGAAGGCATCAAAAAGTCATTGAAGAAGCACCTTCTGTCGTACTTACCCCGGAGCTAAGAGCTGCAATGGGTGAGGCTGCAGTGAATGTAGCGAAAGCCTGCGATTATCGTGGTGCGGGAACAGTTGAGTTTATTTTTGAACCGGGCGGTAAATTCTATTTCTTAGAAATGAATACCCGTCTGCAAGTGGAGCATCCGGTAACTGAGCAAATTACTGGGATAGACCTAGTAAAAGCGCAAATTCAAATCGCGCAAGGTGAGTTATTGCCCTTTTCGCAAGAAGATTTAAAGATTCAGGGACATGCCATCGAGGTGCGTGTTTACGCGGAGGATGCTGCAGCGAATTTCATGCCCGGTACGGGAACTTTACGAGAGTACCGTCGGCCGCAGGGATTAGGAGTTCGTGTAGATGACGGATTAGAACAAGGTATGGAGGTGAGTATTTACTACGATCCTATGATTGCTAAACTCATCACTTTTGGGGCTGACCGCACGGAGGCCATTGCCAGAATGAAACGTGCGATGAGTGAATACAGAATCAGCGGCGTTCAAACGACCCTAGATTTTGCCCAATTTGTCATGGACCACGAGGCATTCGTTAGTGGCGATTTCGATACACATTTTGTTGCTAATTACTACACGCCGGAAGCCATAGATAAAAGTAATCCAGAATTGGAAGTCGTCGGAGCGATGGCATTGAGCAATCTTCTCCAAGAACAGAAAGAAACGCAACATACGAACACATCAAATGGCCAAAGCCGCTGGAAGCAAAAGAGGAGTTAAAGTTCTACTCGCGTTCTTTTGCAGTCTAATGATGCAAGCACAGCAGATAGATACTTTAAGTATGACTACGGAGTCTAATAGTCCTTTATTAGGGCAATTGGTTGTAGACGGTGATACGGTCCCTTGGTCGGTATTAGATGAAATGTTATTTGTAGCAAAGCCTACATTGAGTGACTTTCAAGCCCGCCGTAATTACTATATTCTCATGAAGAAGGTGGGCAGGGTGTATCCTTATGTTCGTGAGGCGGCTTTACGTATGGATTCTGTGAATATGCAATTGGAGGGAATAGATCGCAGACGGCAACGAAGAAAATACACGAAGTCTTACCAGAAGTATCTAGAAGAGCGTTTTGAGCCAGAGTTGAGAAAGCTAACACGGAGTGAGGGACAAATTTTAAGTAAGTTAGTTTACCGAGAGACGCACACCAGTGTGTATCAAATCATAAGAACCTACAGAAACGGATTATCTGCGCGGTTTTGGTCCATGACTGCGTGGTGGTATGATATCGATTTAAAGCGTCCGTATGACCCGGAAAACGATGCAGAAGACCGATTAATAGAGAATATCTTACAACGAAAATTCATCTCCGGAGAGCTGGTTCCGGCAAGAGCGGATGAACGTAATATTTATCAACGTTAATATCTATGGAAGCGTTTTCTTAAATTAAGCGATGATTAAACGTATTCCACCAGTGAAAATAACGGAAGCCTTACGCATATTAGAATTGGACACCTTGCCGAAAGACGAGCAGGAGGTTTCTGTTGCGTACAAAAGGTTGGCGAAGAAACACCACCCGGATTCCGGAGGAACCGAAGAGGCTTTTCAGGAGTTAGGAGCTGCTGTAGAGTACGTGATAAGAGCATTGGCACTCGTGGATGCCACCGTTGAAAAAAGTAAAGGGCGTTCAAAAGAAGCAGATGCGTTAGCGGAGAAACGTGCGATAATGCGCGCTGAGATGCTGAAGCGTCGGGCAGAAGAGGATCGCAAACGCAATATTCAAGCTACTTGGGGCATTAGCGTTATTCTCGTACTCATTGTTTTATCGGGCATCGGTATGGTGATTCAACCGCGTTTTATTCATTGGATGGTTGAAAAGGAGCGAGTGGAACGCATGGCCACAGTAATTGTTACGGGCCCTGACCGTAGCTATACCATTAGCTGGAATTATCAAGGTCAATCCTTTACTGAGGTGTTGAATGGTAGATTTATTGACGGCAAATGGCTGGTTGGGCCTGCTGGCATGCCTATGATCAAAGGAGGGAAATATATTGTGTCCTTCAACGCTAGAAATCCGGATTACTTTGAATTAAAGGATAAGTACATTGATCCAGAAACGGCGGATCGCTATTTCTCTCTCGTTAAATATCCGCTCGCTGCAGCATTGGACTTACCGGATACTGATCCAGGTGTGGTTTGCACCTATTGGTCCGTTTTGGATGAGTTTGGAGTAGATGGCGTGGCTCATTTGTTTTTCGGGGCTTTGCCGATGCGGAAGAATTGGAAGCACAACGAAAGAAGTTTTCAGGCTTTGAAAGAATCGGAAACGTTTCAAAAGCTGTACAGAAGTTGTTTGGGAATAGAGTAGAAGATCGCCAAGAAGCCAATACCTTTGTAGTCTAGATTATCAATAAGAGTTCTATGAAACCCTCATTAGCCAAAGGCACCAGAGATTTTTCAGCGGCGGAAGTGCAGAAGCGCCAATACATCATGAATGTTTTGCGCGAGCAGTTCGAATTGCGCGGCTACGATCCTATAGAAACGCCTTCTTTTGAAAATATGGAAACACTTACCGGTAAATACGGTGAGGAAGGGGACCGACTGATTTTTAAAATTCTCCGCTCCGGTGATTTTACATCAAAGATTGATGAAGGATTATGGGCTGAGAAAAACCCAAAAGCGCTTACGTCAAAAGTTGCCGATAAGGCATTGCGCTACGATTTAACCGTTCCTTTTGCTCGATATGTAGTCCAGCGCCAAAATGAATTAGCCTTTCCGTTTAAGCGCTACCAGATGCAGCCGGTTTGGCGTGCTGACCGGCCTCAGAAGGGCCGTTTTCGTGAGTTTTACCAGTGCGATGCAGACGTTGTGGGTTCGGATAGTTTATGGCAAGAAGTAGAATTGATCCAATTGTACGATGCATCGTTTACCAAACTTGGTCTTTCCACGACTATTAAAGTGAACAACCGCAAGATTCTAGCAGGAATGGCTGAGGTATTGGGAATTAGCGATGCATTTATTGCGTTTACAGTAGCGATCGATAAGTTAGATAAAGTAGGAGTAGAAGGCGTTTTAAAAGAAATGCGTGCTCAAGAATTACCGGTGAGTGCTGTTGCCACCTTCGGGCAGTGGCTAGAAGAAGGATTGACGCTAGAACGTTTGACTGGATTATTGGCAGAAAGTTCAGAAGGTAATTTAGGATTAGATGAGATGAATTTCGTCTTGAATCAGGCTAAAGCTGGATTGAATAGTTCGGAATTGGTTTTCGATTTTACACTTGCCCGTGGACTCAACTACTATACCGGCACTATTTTCGAAGTTGCCGCTCATGGCGTTTCGATGGGGAGTATCGGTGGCGGTGGACGCTATGCAGATCTGACCAGTATTTTTGGAATGAAGAATACATCGGGTGTAGGGATTAGCTTTGGTTTAGATCGGATTTATCTATGTTTAGAAGAATTGAATTTATTCCCTGCAACGACAGCCAATGCTGCTGCGGTATTGTTTGCAAACTTCGGCGCGGAAGAGAGTGTGGTAGCCTATAAATGGGTGGCAAAACTCATAGCTTCGGGTGTTCGCGCGGAACTGTATCCTGACGCTTCAAAACTCAAAAAGCAGTTCGATTTCGCCGATAAAAAAGGCATAGGTTACCTCGCGTTAGTAGGTACTAATGAAATGACCGCCTCGGAAATTCCCTTGAAGAATCTCGCTACTGGAGAGCAAATTATAACAGACTTCGAAGGAATTTGCACTTTAGTGAAAGGTGCTTAGGTACGTGCAATCCGTTCCCAAAGTCCAGGGTCATTATGCTCTGGTTTCATAAGCACACTGCGCACTACAGTCAGACTGGGGATATCCCATTCGATCACCCAGGGACAGTTTTGTTGCGGCAGGCTAAATAGAGCGAGATGTATGTTTTCTTCTGCTTTATGCGCAAAAAACGCTCGGTTTTTAGCACTTATTTCTGATGCTTTCAGTCCGGTTAAACTAAATACGCAGATATCGAGTTCGGGTTCTAATGCCCACCATCCCTTAGCAAGTAACGTGTTTTTTAATCCTTGGGCTGCCGCGAGGCTTGCATTCAAACGCTGTGCAAAATTCCCAGAACGCACGTAAGGAAATTTCTGTTGTGTCGCCCAAAGTGCCGCTGCAGCTGCTCCAGCGCGTGAGCATTCGAGTGTGATTTCACCTAAGTGTAACTGGTCAGAAGTAAAATAGGTGTACGGACTATCGTGTTTGTAAAAGCGCCCTTCTTCAGGATTTTTAAACAGCACTGCGCCGCATCCGTACGGTTGAAGACCGTGCTTGTGTGGGTCAATCACAATAGAATCAGCCGCAGCCATCGCGGTAAAATGACATTGCACGTCTTTTGGGAAGTTGGCGAGCGTAAAGTAACCTCCGTAAGCGGCATCAACGTGGATACGTGCGCCATAGGCTCGTGCAATCGGGATGATCTCTTCCAGCGGATCCACTGCACCCATACCTGTTGTTCCGAGCGTCACAACGATTGTGGATTTTGCCCCATTACTGTGGAGTTCCGCTAACACCTCTTCGAGTTTGGAACAATTCATCGAACCATTTTCTACAGAGGCAATGGCTTGAAAAGGCATTCCCAGTACTTCACTCATTCTACTGTGCGTGTAATGGGCATGTTCATTTGCTAAAACGATCGTATTTGCATCGCATTGACGTGCGACCCATAGTGCTTCTAGATTCGCTGTAGTCCCACCGGAGGTCAAATGTCCCAGAGGTTTTGAATAGCCTACCATATTCCCAAGGGCCCCGATTGTTTCAAGTTCTAAGGCTGAGGTCGCGCGTCCACCGTCGAGCGCGTGATTGTTCGGATTCACAAAACTGGTCATCCAATGCGCAGCCAGTGCAAGTGGAAGCGGCGGCTTGATCATTTGACCGGCGTAATCTGGGCTGTGGTATGGATAGTTGTCCTGAAGCTTATGAGCCAATTCTTTCAAAATGGCCTCATCTTCAGCGTCTAAGGGTAATTGAGGAAATTCTAAATCCAATAAATGCGTCCAATCCATATCGAAAAGTACATTAATTCAACCAAGTATTCACATAGCTGTTGTGGGGATCGTAGCGTTCCAGCTGCATTTTCGTATTGAATTTCCGGAAGGGTCTAGGGTCGTTTCCACGTCCGGCGATATAAAGCCAATTCCCGTAGTTTGAAGCAGGATCAAAATCAATTAATTGGCTCTCAAACCAAGCCGCACCGCTGCGCCAATCCAATCCCATATCGTGAATGAGGTAAGAAGCTACGTTTTGACGGCCTCTATTGCTCATAAATCCGGTAGCCAGCAACTCTTTCATATTTGCATCGACTAACGGATCGCCAGTCTCACCGTTTTTCCATTGCTCGTATTTTCGCTTATTGAAGTGCGGCTTCCAGGGCTTTTCCGGTTGGAGTCCTGTTGGTATAAAAAGTAGTTTACCCGCATTATAAGCCGTCCATTGGAAAAATTCTCTCCAAAGCAGTTCGACGAAGAGCCAGTACGTGCTGTCGTTGCTGGTGTGACGTTCTTCGAATTGGTTCAATTCGCCCATGATCTGAGCTGCACTGATACAACCGATGGCCAGGAATGGTGAAAACTTCGAGCTAAAAGATCTACCCAACATGCCGTTGCGCGTTTCTTTATAAACTTGAACGGCTTGTTCACCTTCCCAGAAATAATCCTCGAGCGCACGCCAGGCCTCACGTAAACCTCCTCGATATGGAAATGCCGTGCGCTCATCGGGTGCTGGAGTACTCACTTCCCATTGACCTTGCAAGGGGTAGAATTCGCTTACATCTACAGGAGAAATGATGGGCTCTTCCCAAGCTTTCCTTGGCGCCGCATACTTTTCTAATTTTCTTCTGAATGGAGAAAATACCTGAGGCATGTTTTCTAAACTGAAAGGAAAATCATCCGGTTGGTATAATGTACGCTCTAAGTGAAATTTAACTTCTATACCTTCACTCTTACCCCAAAGATTCAGCTGCAATTGCTCATGTACTTCATACGCTGCTATTTCCTTTGGCGCATAAATAGCATTGGTTTCAAAGGTCGCAGCCAACTCTTTAAGTGTTGTTACAGGATCTCCTTCCAACAACAAAAGATCGCTTCCGTGCTCGCGTAATTTTTCCCGTAAATCCATTACTGCATCGTGTAAGAATTGTTCCCGCCAAGGACCGATGGTGGGATTGCCCCAAGAATCGATTTGATCTGCGGCTGGGATGAAATATACAGGGATTACGGTTTCAAACGAGTTGTATGCTTGAATCACGGGGGCGTTGTCGCCCAGTCTTAGATTGTTCCGAAACCAAAGGATGCAAGTACTCATATTATAATTCGTTGATGTTGTTTAATAGGGATTGGGCTTTTTCTCGAATTCCAGCTTTTACTGTGGCATTCATTTTATCGTAGGTGCGGTATACCATGCCAAGGCGAAAGTTCGAATGAAGTTTATCGCGCTGGCTATCAAAAAAATTCCAGTACAATGCGTTGAAAGGACAACTGTCGTCGTCTGTTTTTGTCTTCGGATTGTAATGACATTGGTCGCAATAATCCCCCATCTTCTTCATATAATTCGCAGAAGAAACATAGGGCTTTGTGGCAATCCAGCCGCCATCAGCATACTGGCTCATGCCGCGGGTATTCGTGATTTCCACCCATTCAAATGCATCGATATAGATACCGAGGTACCATAAATCCACCTCATCTGGATCAATTCCAGCCAACAGAGCAAAATTTCCTGTTACCATGAGCCTTTGGATGTGATGTGCATAACCGTGGTTCAAGCTTTGCCCAATGGTATGAGATAAACATTTCATTTTCGTTTCCCCGTTCCAAAACCATTGTGGCAGTTTCCGGTCAAATTCAAAGAAATTTTCTGAGGCAAATTCTGGCATACGATGCCAATAAACACAGCGCATAAATTCACGCCATCCTAGTATTTGTCTTATAAAACCTTCAACTGCATTTAAAGGAACCTCAGGATTCGTGCGGTAATATGTTTCAACGCGCTGACATACTTCCAGCGGCTTTATCATTTTAGTATTTAAAGCAAAAGAAATCCTGCTGTGGTACAACGACCAACTTTTCGTTGTCAGCGCATCTTGATAATCTCCAAAAGAGTGCAAGCCGTATTGAAGCCAATGGTCAAAAATTTCCCAAGCCTGCGATGGCGTTGTGGGCCAATAGAAATGAGAGGGATCTTCTAATTTCCCTATGGTAGGAAGCTTTGCTGCAATGGCATCTGCGTACGCTTTACTTACATCTGTGCTGGGTACGAATGGTGGCGGAGGGAGGTGGTCTTTTGGGAGTTTCTTACGGTTTTGAGCGTCGTAGTTCCATTTACCGCCGACTGGCTGTTTTCCATCCATTAGGAGACCAGTTCTTTTGCGTAGGGCACGATAGAACGTCTCCATCAAGAAGGTTTTCTTTCCTTCAAATAGTCCCCGAAATTCTGCATTTGAGCTTATAAAATGCTCGCTTGAGCACCATGAAATCTCGAACCCTTCGCCTCTAAGTTTTTCTAAATCTTCACGCAATCGCCATTCATCAGGTTCTTGCATTTCAATTTTTACAACACCTTTTTTTCGCGCTATCGATGCTAAAATGGTGCGCAAATTGGGTTCATTCCCATCGAGGATGTTGTGGTAGTGAAAATGATGTCCCAATGACTGCAGCGATTGAGCGAATTGACGCATCGCTGAAAATATGCCCGTCACTTTTTGAATATGATGGGGCGCATAGCTGCCTTCTTCCCGCGATTCTATCATCACGAATGTGATGTGGTTATCTACAGTTGAAAACCAGGAATGATGTGCATTGAGCTGATCGCCCAAAATAAGTCGTAAGGTGTTGCCCATTGTAAGAGTAAACGTGGGCTGTAAAAAAAAGTTTAGACAAAAAAAAGGAGCCAATTTCTTGGCTCCGTACCCCTAACCTAATTCAAAGTTTCCTTTGAATAGTGTGAATATAGAATAACTAATTGTATTTCAAGGAGATGAAGGGTAAATTAGGGTAAAATACTTTTGAGTTTCGATTTAGACTAAGTATTAAGTCTCAATGATTATAAATAGACTTTGAATGAGCGAACGACTTCTTCAAGGCATTTTTCGCGTTCTAAGCGGAATGAATCTGTAGGACAAGGCATTTGTAATTCTAGTAACAGTCCATTACTCATACTGTCACGCATGATTAATGTATGTCCTATGATATAATCTTCTGGATCCTGCTGATAGCGGCCATAACTGATGTACCAATCGTTGAGCGTATCGTCTTTTTCGGTCACCCAGCTGTCTCGCTTTGCTTTTTGTAAATCCATCATTATTTGAGCTGTACGCTGTTCAGCCACAGAAATAAAGGCACCTTGTCGCTTGAAAGGATGTACCTTAAGTAGTAAACTGCCGGTACTATCATCATTGTAGCGCGCCACTTCATAATAATTGAAGTTTTGCTTACCAAATTCAGGCATTCGAACAAGATAGTCGTAGCTCAATTTGAAGCTAAAATCTATTGGGGGAAGCGCATAGTACTGCGCTTGTTCGAAATTAAAAGTGTACCGAGCATCAAGTGCACAGGTATTTTCTTTTGAAGAACTGCAGCCTAGCAATACGGCTGCAACCAATATTGCAATTATCTTCGCTTTCATAATGTCATCTCAATTTACATATTCACTGCTTCCCCATCAGGATACCGGCGTTCCTTCAAAAGTAATGAAGGACCTGTTAGCTGGAGGAACTTTTCTAGAATCTATTGCGAAGGTGCCATATGAGTGGAAATCGTTCACGACTCAAGCAACGGCACAGTCAGACTATTCCTCAAAAACTCGAGAAATTGTTGCCGATGTGTTCGCTCGTCAAAATGCGAATCTAAGCGCCTCTGAAGAAGATTCGCTTCGTGCCTTACGTAATGGTGCACTTACTATCACCACTGGACATCAACTAATGATTTGCGGCGGCACTGTCTTTTTTGAAGCGAAAGTCTTAGGTGCTGTTGCCCTCGCTAAAGCCGCTTCCGTAGCGCTCGGAATTAAAGTGGTTCCTATATTTTGGATGGCTACTGAAGATCATGACTTCGAAGAAATCTCCTCTTTTCAAATAGGCGAGTACAAATTTACTTGGAGGCAGCCCGATGCTAAAGGTCCAGTAGGTTGGTTACCTACAGACAGCTTAGCAGACCAATTAGAATCTTGGCTCGAAAGCGTCCCGCTTAACGCGGCGCAGAAGGAACTCCTCCAGCCGCGACTCCAAGCGTATAAGGAATGCGAAAATTTAGCCGAAGCCACCCGTCAGTGGGTGCGCCAATGGGCGGAAGGATTAGGATTACTCGTGCTGGATGGTCAAGATGTATCGCTAAAAGCTGCCGCTGAACCGTTGTGGCGCGAAGAAATGAAGGGTGTTTATTCGAAGCTGATTAAGAAACAAACCGAAGCTTTAGTAGAACATGGTTACAAGGCTCAGGTCTTTCCGCGAGAAATAAACCTTTTTGATTTGCGGGATGGTGACCGCCAAAGATTTGAGCAAGCCGATCATCAGTGTCCGTCACTCCATATTAGTCCAAACGCCCTAATGCGCCCTTTGTATCAAGAGTTTTTATTGCCGAATCTCGCTTATGTAGGTGGAGGTGGTGAACTTGCTTATTGGCTTCAACTTGGCGAAGCTTTCAAAAAAATGGATCGACCCATGCCGGTGCTTTATCTGAGGGACAGTCTTTTTGTTCAAAACGATAAACTGAAACGTGCGCTCGATAAAATTGGACAATCGCTTCCTACTATTTTGACAAATTCTGCTGAGGACTTAAAAAAGCAATGTATTACTGATAGTGTTTCATTACAAGCAGAGGGAGAATCCTTACAACTTCCTCTTGAGTCGGCCATCGAAGCATGGAATACAGCCTTGAAAGCTGCCTATCCCGAGCTAAAACAACATGCCGATGCGTTGCGAGTGAAGATGACAAGATTAGCTCAAAGAACGGCAGAGACTAGGTATAGAACACAAAAACGGCGACATTCGGAAGCAATGGCTGCGATTGATACGGCATATGCGTCTGTGTATCCAGAGGGAATATTTTGGGAGCGCAAAGCTTCTTATTTAGACCTCGTAGGAACTTTAGGTGCAGATCCTCGTGATGAAATCGTTGAAAACATGTCAACAATAAAGGCAGGAACTTGGGTGCTGAGCAGCAAAAATTAGTGGTATTTTTGCCGAATGCAAGAAACCATTTTGATCCTCGACTTCGGTTCACAATACACGCAACTCATAGCGCGTAGGGTTCGTGAACTCAATGTTTATTGTGAAATTCACCCCTTTAACAATCCTCCGGAGCTAACATCTGATGTAAAAGGCGTCATACTAAGCGGTTCGCCTTACAGTACATTGCAGGAGGATGCCCCTCAATTCGATTTGACTGGAATTAAAGGTAACGTTCCACTACTAGGTGTATGCTACGGTGCCCAATACATGGCCCTAACTTTCGGAGGTAGCGTCGCGCCGAGTGAAATTCGTGAATACGGACGTGCGAACCTCAGTACAGTATCTTCTTCAGATACGCTGTTTGAGGGTATTGATGAGGGATCTCAAGTTTGGATGAGCCACGGTGATACGATCACGGCGCTACCCGCAGGCTTTCAAATTGTTGCATCGACGCATGACGTAAAGGTTGCGGGCTACAAAATTGATGGCGAAGACACCTACGGGATTCAATTCCACCCGGAAGTTTATCACAGTACAGACGGTACGCAGTTACTAAAAAACTTTCTTTACGAAATCGTTGGGGTAATGGGCGACTGGACACCTGCACATTTTGTAGATGAAACGGTTGCCGCTTTGAAAGAGCAACTAGGTAATGACAAGGTCGTTCTTGGTTTGAGCGGTGGTGTTGATAGTTCGGTTGCTGCCATGTTGTTACACAAAGCAATCGGGGAGAACTTGTATTGCATCTTCGTCAATAACGGCTTGTTACGAAAGAACGAATTCACCGATGTACTTAAGCAGTACGAAGGAATGGGATTAAATGTAAAAGGTGTAGACGCTTCTGAGCAATTCCTTTCTGCACTTGCAGGAATAGATGAACCGGAAGCAAAGCGCAAAGCGATAGGCCGAGTATTTATTGAAGTGTTTGACCAAGAAGCACATTTGATTGAAGATGTCACATGGTTGGCACAGGGAACAATCTACCCAGATATCATTGAAAGTATCAGCGTTAATGGGCCTTCGGCTACGATAAAAAGTCATCATAACGTGGGTGGTTTACCAGATTTCATGAAGCTGAAAGTGGTCGAGCCATTAAAAACCTTGTTTAAGGATGAGGTGCGTCGTGTCGGCGCATCTATGGATATGGCAGCAGATCTTTTGGGACGTCATCCATTTCCGGGACCAGGACTAGCTATTCGCATCTTAGGTGATATCACTGCTGAAAAAGTTGCTATTTTACAAGAGGTCGATTACATCTTCATTCAAGGATTGAAAGACGAAGGTCTTTACGATAGCGTTTGGCAGGCAGGCAGTATTTTACTTCCTGTGAATTCTGTCGGAGTAATGGGAGATGAACGTACCTACGAAAAAGTGGTGGCATTGCGTGCGGTAGAAAGTACCGATGGCATGACTGCGGACTGGGTGCACCTTCCTTACGAGTTTCTTGCGAAAGTGAGCAATCAAATAATTAATAAGGTTAAGGGGGTGAACCGCGTTGTATATGATATCAGCTCGAAACCACCAGCCACGATCGAATGGGAATAAAACAGTTACTTTTTCTTTGCTTTTTTGCGATTACTTCATCGCTCAGTGCGCAATCGGTCACTGAACATGTGGTGGTAAAGGGAAATACACTGTATTCACTTTCAAAACAGTACGGGATAACGGTAAATGCGCTTCTTGAAGCGAACCCACAAATTACGGGTACTGCACTTTCTCTTGACGATGTATTGATCATACCAATGCTCGAGCAGAAAAATACCGTGCTCGTAAATACAACTGATTCTGTCGCAAGCATTCAAGATTCAGTAGGCATTGAAGCCATGTTTGATATGTATAAAGTGCGACGTGGAGATACGCCAGAAGACTTAGCGCAGGAGAGGGGTTTTCCAGATATGGCCTCTTTTTACCGCCTTAATCCTGATGCGCGTACGAATTGGAAACGGGGTTTACAGTTGGTGAGGCCGGTAAATGATATCGCTTTATTTCAAGCCACTGTGGATACCGTCGTAACAGACGCAATTCCAACTTCAGACACTTCATTGGTTGTAAAATCGGACAGCTCTAGAACGAGTTTGGAAGTTCTCGGAATTTTACCCTTTTTTCACATTGACTATATCAATGAAACGGCCTTAGCAAAACGCAGTCCAGTGGCAATGAGCTTGCGCATGGGCATGGAATTCGCCGCTTATTTACATAGCGATAGTTCATTTTCTGTCAATATCGATTTCATCGATTCACACAATCAACGCGACTCGTTAAAGAAAGCTTTAGACTCTTTGAATCTCGATAACTACGATCTCTTGTTAGGACCGCTTTATTCAAAACGCGTACAGCAAATCACGGATTTTGGGGTTGCTTGGAAATCAGTGAACCTAATGAGCAAAAGCCCTGCGATTAAAGAATTAGGAGTATACAATACGGTGGTGTCTGAAGACAGCTTTTATCAAATGCTCCTAGAATTGGTCAATGAAAGAGATTCTTTAAGCGCGAAAAGCGTGCCGCTGATTGTTACAAAAGGGCTTTCCAAAGAATGCGAGGCGTTTTACGAAGGTTTTAACAACCCAAATAAAATATTGATTACTAACGACGATAAGTGGTATTCAAACGAAGCATTGGCCGAGCTAGATAGTGTGCTGCATTACGAGCTTATCATTTATGATAATGATCCCGCCTTTATGCTCGATGTACTTCGTAATTTAAGATCAGGATCGGCGTCATATTCTTTATTTGCCACTGAATACCAGCTTTTCAACAGTGGAATTACCAATGATAATTTTACACGAGAATCGGAGGTGATTTGTGCAATGTCCTCCTATTTATCGTACGAAGACCTGAATACTTTGTTATTCGTTGAAGCCTTTAGATCGCATTTCGGAACTGAACCCAATCAGTATGCCATCAGAGGTTACGACATTGCAGATTTTCATATTCAACGATACCTATACGGAGGGGGTCCTATGCGCGGTATTCTTCTTGGATTTGATTTTACACAAGACCAGCAAAATCGATGGGTAGAATTACGTCGGTTTGAGAATTTCGAGTGGAAATTACTTAGGTAGTTTTAGCGAACAAAATCTCATTCCTTTCGTTTTAACATCAACGAATACCCACTAATCATGCCCAATAACCCAATAAAAGTAGGTGATGCGTTGCCTGCTTTTACATTATTAGATCAAAATAACCAACCTGTAAATACCACTGATTTTCTGGGTCAGCCATTGGTTATATTTTTTTATCCAAAGGACCATACACCCGGTTGTATAGCGCAAGCCTGCGATTTTAGAAATTACGAAAGTGAATTTCAAGCCGCTAACGCACAGGTCATCGGAATAAATGATGCTGATGTGGCATCACACAGAGGATTTGCAGAAAAATACAATTTGACATACCCCATTCTAAGTGACCCAGGGCACAAAGTGCGAAAGTCCCTTGGTGCATCAGGTTTGTTATTCAACACCGTTGCGAATAGAATCACCTATGTGACGGATGAAAACCATAGAGTAGTTTATATCTTTAAGAGTCTTTTACGTGCGACTGACCACGTTGAAGAAAGTTTAGTTTTTTTAAAATCAGTAGTAAAATGACAACGCTTGAATTTTTCGTGATGTTACTGACCTTCTTTAGTATGGAGGGTGTGGCTTGGGGTGCTCATAAGTACCTGATGCATGGATTCTTGTGGTTCTTACATGATGACCATCATACAAAGACTCCGGGGGCATTGGAAAAGAATGATACGTTCTTTCTCATTTTCGCAATACCCTCATGGCTCTGCATCATGCTCGGTCTTATGTACGGTACTGGCATCAGCGTTGCCATAGGTGCAGGTATTGCGCTTTACGGATTTGCCTATGCTATGGTGCACGAATTATTTATTCATCAACGCATTCCTATATTCAAACAAACGAAATCAACGTATCTTGAAGCTATTCGACTGGCCCACAAAATGCACCACAGGCATTTAGGAAAAGAGGATGGAGAGAACTTTGGTATGCTTTGGGTGCATCCCAAATACATTAAACAAGTACGTGCTTTACGTGCACAATCGTAATTCTTAGTGTTAGAAACTAAATGGCTATATCTGTTGCTTAATCTAGGCACCCTAAGCGTGCCCTTAGTTCGCAGCTTTGAGCCTAGAATTGCTTACTATAAAACCTTCGGTTCCCTTGCGAAAGCCATGTTCATAGTTAGTGGCTTCTTTTTAGTTTGGGATATATGGTTTACTGAATTAGGTGTGTGGGGTTTTACCCCGGCATATTTAAGTGGCATCTTTCTTTTCGGATTGCCGCTCGGTGAATACCTCTTTTTTATCACCGTTCCTTTCGCTTGTATTTTTATTTACAAGTGTTTGGAGCTGTTTTTTCCAAAGGGAATAATTACTCCAAAATTGGCTGGTAAAATTTCTCAATTACTCATACCATTCTCATTGGCTGTAGGTATTATTTCCTATGACAAGAGTTACACCGCGTCCACTTTTATTCTGTTGGGACTAGCACTAATCTATGTTAGCTGGATTGCGAAATGCAGTTGGTTACCTCGTTTTTATGAATGCTATCCGCTTGCTCTAATCCCGTTTTTTATTAAAAACGGGATTCTAACAGGCTCATTTCTAGAGACGCAGGTAGTGTGGTACAATAATAATGAGAACCTAGGTATTCGCTTAGGCACTATACCCTTTGAAGATATCTTCTATGGGATGCTACTGATTTTAGGGACCTTATATTTTTATGAAAAATTTGAGGCGACCCGTAAGAGTCGTCTTTAATAAATTTCATTCTTTTAAAATTTAGGCGAAGAGCCAAAGATTTATCTTTATCTAAAATCTAATCCGTACACGCACCATGGACGTTCTCTTTAGCCCTGAAGGATTATTGTCATTACTTACCTTGACTTTTCTAGAAATCGTTCTGGGAATAGATAATATCATATTTATTTCCTTGATTTCTAATGATCTGGAATCTTCGCAACAACCGCTTGCTAGACGAATAGGTCTGGGACTCGCGCTAGGATTTCGAGTATTGATGTTATTTGGGATAACATGGCTTATCGGATTAACTGCACCAATTTTTAGTCTAGGCGATCACCCTGTATCTGGCAGAGATGCGATTCTCTTTATCGGTGGTGTGTTTTTATTGGCGAAGTCTTCTACGGAGATTGTAAAAAAAACGGAAGGAAAGGGGCATGGCGCACATGGTAAGAAACCTAAGTCCCTATTGGGTGTGATTATTCAAATAGGTCTGCTCGACATTGTCTTTAGTTTTGATAGCGTTTTGACCGCTATAGGAATGACCCATGAATTGGTTATTATGATAATTGCTGTGATAATTTCAATGGTCATTATGTTGGTGTTTGCAAAACCTATCGCAGAATTTATCGAACGCCACATGAGTTTACAAATCCTAGCATTGGCCTTTCTAATAATGATAGGGACGGTACTTATAGCGGAGAGCGCTCACGTAGAAATCCCCAAGCCGTATGTGTATAGTTCTGTCGGGTTTGCACTGGTTGTTCAACTTCTAAGCATTCGGGCAGCTGAGCGAAATAAGAAGTGATTATTGGAATCGACCCACGAGTCTGAAGTAATCCTTAAGAACTTCAAAATTTGCTTTTTCATTGCCTTGTGTGCCATAAAGTAGCAAGGAATCCTTTCCTTGAACTATGAAGGCACGGTGGTAGTCAAAGGCATTTTGAAAGAGTAAGGCAGCCAATTGGTAATGCTGTTCAAAATCCATTTTATCGAGGTAGATCTTTACCTCGTTGGTATCTACATGAACGGTAACAGTGTCTCGGAAAAATTTCCTAGCGTTCGGCTCGGCGACAATATAGGCTTGATCTGCGCGCCAATTGTTAACGATTGAAAAATTTAGAAAAGGCACTGTAGTGTCTCTCAGGCATTTTAAGGAGCGGTGTGTTTTGAATCCTTGCGCAGTAAGTTCCGCCCTTTCGTCGGTGCGGTATTTATAGATGCGCGTATTGTTGAAGAAAATCTCGTCACTTTCTAGGACGGAATAATCTGCAGGTGCTCGCCAATCTATAAGTTTGTGTTCGTAAGGCCATACAACGCTGAGCACTACGATTGCACCAATAAAGGCCAGGGCATAGGTATAAAGTTTCTTTTCCACCAAAAAACAACAATATCAGTCCGGGCTTGTTTACTAAATACCCTAAAGAAAATAATTCATGTCTATATCTTCTAGTACAGTCGCAGTTGTTGGTGCAGGAATAGCAGGGCTTAGTGCAGCAATTCGCTTGGCAGTCGCGGGTAAGAAGGTTATTGTGTTTGAACAAAATTCGTACACCGGCGGAAAAGTAACTGCATTTGAACAGAAGGGTTTTCGTTTTGATATGGGACCTTCGTTATTCACGCTTCCGCATTTAGTGGATGAATTGTTTGAATTAGCAGGAAAAAATCCTCGTGCGTATTTCAACTACCATACACATGCTGAAGTGTGTCGCTATTTTTGGGACGATGGAACGAAACTTACGATGTATCCTTCCATAGAAAAAAACGAAGCTGCAGTGGCATCGGTTTTTGGCCCTTCGGAAGCGAAGCAATTGCGAGATTATTTCGAAAAAGCAAAAAGAAAATACGATTTAACGGCTCCCTTTTTTCTGGAAAAGAGTCTACATCGGGCCAGTACCTTTTTAACACCTGCAGTGGTTAAAGTCCTCGCAGAGATTCCAAAACTGGGTTTATTTTCAACCTTACACGAAGAAAACGAAAAGGCGTTTAGAACTCCAAAATTGGTCCAATTGTTCAATAGATACGCCACCTACAACGGTTCATCGCCGTATCAAACACCGGGTATCATGCAGATGATAACGCACCTGGAACATAGTTTGGGTACACATTTCCCAATGGGAGGGATGCATGAAATATCACAAAGTCTAACACGTTTGGCGGTTGACTTGGGGGTGCGTTTTGAATTGGAAACAAGAGTTGAGGAATTTCTCATTGAGTATAAATCCATTACAGGGTTAGTCGCTGGAGGAAAGACTTGGGAGGTTGATCAATTGGTTTGCAACACCGATGTGAAGCATGCTTACAACTACCTTATGCCAGAAAAGGTAAAGCGTCCTAAAAAGACCCTTGAACAAGAGCCCAGTTCTAGTGCACTTATTTTCTATTGGGGGCTATCTGCCCAATTCCCAGAGCTGGATTTACACAATATTATGTTCAGTGAGAATTACGAAACGGAATTTAAACAGATTCAGTCCAATGGCCCTTTTTGGGAAGATCCCACGGTGTACATACACATCTCAAACAGATTAGAACCTACAGATGCACCAAAGGATAAGGATTCCTGGTTTGTTATGGTCAACACGCCTTATGATCAAGGGCAAGATTGGGACGTGATTGTCCCGCTAGTACGTGAAAAAGTATTGGAACGAATCTCTAAAGTCTTAGGGACATCCATTGAACCGCTTATAGAGATGGAAGAAGTACTGCGTCCGCAAGATATAGAGCAACGGACTTCGAGCATTGGAGGCGCACTCTACGGGACCAGCTCGAACGACCGTATGGCTGCATTTTTACGTCATTCGAATAAAAGTAACTCCGTCAAAGGGTTGTATTTTTGTGGGGGATCCGCGCATCCAGGCGGTGGTGTTCCACTTTGCTTACTCAGCGGAAAAATCGCGTCGGAATGGCTGATTGAAGATGAATAATATGTTGAAAATCAAAGAATTAATCAAATCCTACGCGGGTTGGATTTTAGTGGTATTCCATGCGGTAGGCTTGTTTTTACTAGGAGGCGAATGGCGTGGTCAATTGGTTGTTCTTACTCCATTGAACCTATTGCTCCTTGCTGGCTTGTATTTATACGCTTCAAAGCAGCCGACAGTTAAATGGGCTTATTACCTACCTATATTTCTTGGTTTTATCATTGAATTGATTGGTACTAATACCGGATTTCCTTTTGGTGCCTATTCTTATGGAACAGCCCTAGGTCCAGGGATTATGGGGACGCCCTTTATGATTGGTATTTTGTGGTGGGTATTGATACGCTCGTTTTATGACCTTACCGGGGTTAGGTTCCAAAACGTTTGGATGCGCAGTATTCTCACGGGATGAGCCATGACGGCCATGGATGTATTGATCGAGCCTGTGGCGATCGAATTAACCTATTGGCAATGGGATGCAGTCGTAGTACCCATAGAGAATTACCTCGCTTGGTTCATTCTTAGCACTCTTTTTGCCCGTTTAACAGCATCGGGTGATGTCCGTAATCCACTGAGTATCTGGGTTATTGTCGTACTTTCAGTATTCTTCTTTGCATTAGGAACGTTGTACGCGATGCAGTAAAAAAGAAACCCCCGCCAAAGGCGAGGGTTTACGTTCAGAATTAGGCCAGGGTACGGGCCTACCTGTCTTTTAGTTTCTTTAACTCTAGCTCCAGCTCTTCTAGTTTTCGTTCAATGGATTCCTCCATTTCTTCGAGATTATCCTCAATGGATTCCTCTATCTCTTCAGCATTGTAGTATTCAATAGTTGAACAGTCGGTGCAGGATAAACCCTCTGGCGTCATTTCCCATTGGTGTCCTAGCATATCTCCGTCGTACATATTTCGAACGTTGCGAATGTCGTACATGATGTTTTCAATGCTCTCATCTAAATAGACCGATGCACCTACAGGTAAACGCAGCGTGACTTTCAGATCTTGTCCTCTGTACAAAGATTCTTTCGGCACTGTGAAGTATTCGCTTAGTCGCAATGTTTCTCCTTCTAGTGCTGTTGGGTAGTCAAAAGACTGCGCTCGAGCTCGGGCTTCCGAATGGTTACGACCACTAGCAGCATGTTTTAATTCAAGACTCGCAGTGGGGGACGTGGTCGCCTCTATATTGAATCGGACATTTTCAATATGCAGTAACTCATCTTCTACATCAAAGAAAAACCCCTGATCGTCTTCTAGAATATCTGCAGTGATTTCAAAACTCATACCCGATAAAATGATTTTATCGGTTTCGGTTGAGCGCTCTCTAAAGTCGGTAATGAGCGAACCTGCGCTGATGAAAATGAGGATCAGTCCAACGATGAAACTGGTAATTCCCGAGAAGGAGAGGAGTTTAGAATTGGTCAATTCTCTTCCAAATATTTTAGCGAGGAAAACGACCAATGCAAACAAAGGTAGTAATAGTGTGAGCAAGGTACCCACGCGCAAAGCGAGCAAACGCCCGCCGCTGCCGAATATTGCTTGAGCCCCGTCAAGACCATAGATGTAGCCGTTAAGGCTGATAAAGTTGAATCCGTCTAAGTTCCAAGTACTTCCAAAAATCCCAAGCAACGTAACGATGAGGGTAAAAGCGATAAGTGCTCCTACAATGGCTAGCATCACACCGATAAATTTAAAAACGAATGAAAAAATAGATCCGATTCCGTTCACTACAAAAGAAACAAAACTGTTGACTCCCGATTTGATTTTCTCGGTGGAAGTATAATCTTCCACTTTTGTGAAAAGCTTCTCAATATTATTAAGATTAACTGCCTCACCACGCATTTGGAGTTTTTGAGCGGTTGTTTTGGCCTCTGGAATGGCGGCCCAAAGAATCACATAAGTAATGAACCCGATACCTGTGAAAAAGAGTAAGACTAAAAACAGTACTCGAATCCAAACTGGATCGATGTCAAAATAGGCACCGATACCACTGCAAACACCGCCAATCACTTTTTCGTCTGGATTTCTGAAGAACCGTCGAGTTTCTTTGCTACTTGACTTTGGTACTTCATTTTCAGATTCATCTACGAATGCTTCAGGTTGTCCTAAAGTCTCGATGATGAATTCAACATCAGATATGTTCACGACTTGGCTGCCATTTTCCTTCATGCGCAGGTTGAAGATTTCGGCAATCCGCGCTTCTATATCCGCAATGATTTCTTCACCGCTTTCTTCTTTACCTAAAGCGGTTTTGACATTGGACAGGTAGGTTTTAAATTTTTCAAAGGCCACTTCATCAAGGTGGAAGATGATGCCTGCAAGGTTGATATTTATTGTTTTATTCATGATGGGGTCGAAGTAAGTTGTTCAACGGCGTTATTCAGGTTTTCCCAGGTACCTTTTAGTTCTAATTGGAAAGCGCGTCCTTGCGCGCTGAGGCTGTAGTATTTCCGTGGGGGACCAGCGTTGCTTTCTTCCCAGCGATATTCTAGCAGATCTGCATTCTTCAGTCGCGTTAACAAAGGGTAGAGGGTTCCTTCTACAACGATGAGCTCAGCACTTTTTAGCCGCTCAATAATGTCTGAGGCGTAGGCATCACCCTTACTGAGTATGCCAAGAATGCAATATTCTAAGACGCCTTTGCGCATTTGTGCTTTTGTGTTTTCAATCTTCATCTAAAGTCTTTGTCAATGTGAAATCACCATAAACGGTGAGTAATATGGTGCTTGAATCTTCACGAATTAAGAAATGAGCTTCGTCAAATCGGGTTCTGCTTCCTCGTATGAACAGGTAATGGTCTTGGCCATCATCATCCTCAATAGGAACTTTTTTGTAGCGCGCTTTATTGAGGAATTGTTCCCATTCACTGGTGACTTCTTTGATGTACCGCTCATCTGAAATTCGCAACCATTGCACCCGCTTGATTTCACCGTTAAGGGTACGTTCGAAATTTCCATTGGCAAAATCAATATCTAATGGGAGTGCAGTGAGCAATGACCCGCCAAAACTGAAGCCGGAAACATAAGGTTTGGGTTCATATTTTTCGTAAAGTTTATCTGCCAATCCTTTCGTTTGACCATATACTACCGTTGTACATGCAATAAGTACGAGGTATAAAAGGTGTTTTTTCATTAGTCGTCGTATTTCGGGCAAAGATATATGTTTAAATAGGTACTATGCAATACAAAGTACTATAAATATTATTTCCTTGCTTCCCGGGTTCTATAAATCTCGATAACGAGACATTTTTACGTTTGAATTTTTTGGTTTAACGAAATCTTGGTTAATAAAATACCAGTTATTGAGAACATTCTGTTTTATCTAAGCGTTGGATAGTATTAAATTTGAATAAAATAATTACGCAAAATGCTAGAAGTTTTTATCGAAATAGTGCTTTTATATCTGTTGTTGGATTTTTTAACTGGCGTAGTGCATTGGTGGATGGACCGTTATGGTCGAGAAGATATGCCCATTGTAGGAAAGGCTATTATAGAGATCAATACTTGGCACCACGCGAATCCGAGAAAGATGATTACCAGAAGTTATTGGTATTTGTGTAAATCTGGTTGGGCAGGAGTGACCGCAATGCTTTTGGCTGTTTATTTGATCAAAGGATCGGTAACGTGGCAATGGTGGTTCATTGCAATTTTGGGGGCGAATGCAAATATCGTACACCAATGGTCGCATAAATTTCCAGACGAAAAACCTAGACTCATACATTGGCTTCAGCAAATCAAAGTGCTTCAACGTCCACAAGACCATGCAAGACACCACACTAAACCTGAAACGCGTTCGTATTGCACGTACACGCCATGGCTAAATCCTATCTTAGATCGAACGAGGTTCTGGTTCGCAGTGGAACGCGTGCTGTCATGGTTTAAAATCTACACAACGGATCGCGTTCATTAGGCGATTTAAACGACGATTTCCTTTCGAGCACGTATTGCATAGACGAGCGGGAAGAAGCCTTCCTTTCCTTTAATTTGAAATTGGCCGGGTGCTTTTTCGGTATACTCGAATAGGGCATATGGACTCCAATCGCTTTCACCGAAGAAGGTCAAGGAACGTTCAGGGTGATCTACGATAGGCAAGATGAGGTCACTGATACTGTGGTTCCAAGTATAATTTACCATTTGATTGGCCTCCGGCGCTGCATAACTACCGGCGCGATCTTCAATAATCACTCCTGTATTGAAATAAGGGTATTTAATCTCCTTAAACTCCTCATCAAGGATCCACAATACGGGATGGAAATCCACCAGAACGAGCGACCCACCGGGCTTTAAGTAAGAAAATGCCGCATCCATCCAAGCTTTAGCCGAAGGATGCCAGCCGACCACACCGTAAGATGCAAACACTACATCAAAAGTGTTTTCTAAATGGGGAAGTATTTGCAATACATCGGACTCAACAAAGGTGACTTGGGTACTGCACGCCGTATTTAACTTTTCCGCTTGACGTATGGCTTCTGGGCTAAAATCGAGACCTACAACGTGGGTTGCACCGAGGTTGGCTAGGCTGATCGTATCCTGTCCAAAGTGACATTGCAAGTGGAGTACACTTTTACCCTTTAAATTGGGCAATACATTCCGTTCAATGGAGTGGAGCGATTGCGGGTCCTCTATGAACGACGCGTTGTTATAGAAAGCGGAATTTGGATGTAAACTCGCCCAGTGGTTCCAAAGCGCCCGATTCTTCTCAAGGTATAAGTTGTGATCCATAAAGTTAACGTTTTAGGGACGCTTCAGTTTCTAATTGGGCCTTTTCTCTTTCGTACTCTTCATAACAATTAAGGAGTGAAACAAGGAATTGATAATCGTTGAAGGTCCGTATCTGTGTTTCCGAATATTTGCAATAGAACATGAATGCCTCCATTTCTTCTTTTGGAATTCCGGTTAAATCTTCCAAAATGGTCCGATTATTTCCCTCCTCTAACTTTCTGCGGTAGTAATCTTCCTGTTGCAGTTTTCTTAACGCAGCCAATTGCTGTGGGCGCTTCCCAAAGCTGTAATACAAAAAGTCTAAAGGATTAGCTAGCGTGGGGGCAACTGCTTCTGGTATTCGTATATCCGCGTTTGATGGAACACGCGGGCTGCGCTGTGGCATGGTGCGTGGATTGTTAGACGTGATTGCATAAATACTTACTTCATCTAACAAGTAATTTCTAGGAATAAGTTTGAGTACTTGCTCTTCGCTAGCAGCAAGTGCGGTACATAATGCGCTATCTATGGGAACGTATTTGAATTGGTACCCGATGTTAGATAAAACGAGGGTATCACCGTCAGCAACGGGAATCTCGAAGTAACCGATTCCGTTTGAAACGGTACCCATAAATGTCCTGTTATTGACCACATGCGAATTTGGTAATGCAAAAGTTGAATCTCTATCTACTACAGTCCCTTTCAATATGTAACTTTGAGCAGATAGCGTGGTGCTCTTAAAAGCAAACAACGCGAGAAGAATCAGTACTAAATTAGAAATACGTTTATACATGTCAGACGACGGTCAGAAGGTCATTTTTTCGATGTCCAAAGTGAGCAAAGTCCTTCCTCACAACAACAAAGCTATATTAAAGGACATTTATCTCTCTTTCTTCTATGGAGCCAAAATAGGCATCTTAGGTTTAAATGGCTCGGGTAAATCGACACTTTTAAAGATTATTGCTGGAGTAGAAAAAAGCTATCAAGGAGATGTGGTTTTTGCCCACGGCTATACCGTTGGATATTTAGAGCAAGAGCCCCAATTAGAAAAAGGTAAAACAGTTTTAGATATCGTCAAAGAAGGTGCTGCTGAAACGGTAGCTGTTTTAGATGAATACAATAGCATAAACGACCAGTTTGGTTTGCCTGAAGTGTATGAAAATCCGGATAAGATGGAGCAGCTGATGGCTCGTCAAGCGGTGCTTCAGGATCAGATTGATGCAACGAACGCATGGGAATTAGAGACGATGTTGAACCGTGCGATGGATGCATTGAACTGTCCACCGTCGGACCAGTTAGTGGACCACCTCTCCGGAGGGGAAGCCCGCCGTGTAGCGCTTTGTCGTCTTTTATTACAACAGCCCGACGTACTCTTATTGGATGAGCCTACCAACCATTTGGATGCGGAGAGTATTTTATGGTTGGAGCAGCACTTACAACAATATAAGGGGACGGTTATCGCAGTGACGCACGACCGTTATTTCTTGGATAATGTCGCAGGATGGATTTTAGAATTGGACCGCGGAGAGGGGATTCCTTGGAAGGGGAACTACAGCTCTTGGCTCGATCAGAAAACCAAGCGTATGGCGCAAGAGGAAAAGCAGGCTTCGAAGCGTCGCAAAACCTTAGAGCGCGAGCTTGAGTGGGTGCGAATGAATCCTAAAGGACGTCAAAGCAAGAGCAAAGCACGCTTAAACAACTACGAAAACATGTTGTCTCAAGAGCAAAAAGAGAAAGAAAGCAAGCTTGAAATCTTTATCCCAGCGGGACCTAGATTAGGTACCAATGTTATTGATGCGAAAAACGTCAAAAAGGGATTTGGCGACAAATTACTTTATGACGATTTGAATTTCACGTTGCCGCCTGCAGGAATTGTTGGAATCATTGGTCCAAACGGTGCAGGTAAAACCACCATCTTTAAAATGATTATGGACCAGTTACAGCCGGATGCAGGCGCTTTCGATGTAGGAGAGACGGTTCAGATTTCTTACGTCGATCAGAGTCACGAAAAGCTGAATCCAGAAAAAACCATTTTCGAAGTAGTCGGAGAGGGCACAGAGGAAGTGCTGCTGGGTGGCCAGCGCGTAAATGCTCGTGCATATCTGAGCCGATTCAATTTCGCAGGCGGTGATCAAAGCAAAAAAGTAGGGGTGCTTTCCGGAGGTGAACGCAACCGCCTTCACCTGGCTATGGCACTTAAAGAAGGGGGTAATGTTTTACTTTTAGATGAGCCTACTAATGATTTGGATGTTAACACATTAAGAGCATTAGAAGAAGCATTAGAAAACTTTGCAGGGTGTGCGGTGATTATTTCGCACGACCGTTGGTTCTTAGATCGTGTTTGTACGCACATTTTAGCGTTTGAAGGTGATTCAGAGGTGTATGCTTTTGAAGGCAGTTTTAGTGAATACGAGGAGAATAAATTGAAGCGACTAGGACGCACAGAGCCTACGCGATTCAAATACAAGAAGTTGTTAAAAGACAGCTAGTAAAAGTAGATCCGAATTAAAAAAAAATAGTAAAGCCCGCAAACACCATGCGGGCTTCTTTGTTATCTTTCCAATCCTATCAACAGAAACCAACTTTATGAGAATTCAACTCAGTGACGAGCGCCAAGAAATGCTGGAAATGGTGCGTCAATCAGCCAAAGATTTTGCAGAGAAAAACATCCGACCTAATGTTATGGAGTGGGATGAAAGTCAACACTTCCCCGTTCCGTTATTTAAAGAAATGGGTGCGTTAGGATTTATGGGGGTTCTAGTTCCTGAAGAATACGGTGGTGCTGGTCTGGGATACCAAGAATACATCACGATTATTGATGAAATCGCACAAGTATGTGGTTCAATCGGGCTATCCGTTGCTGCCCACAATTCCCTTTGTACCGGCCATATTTTACAGTTCGGAACGGAAGAACAAAAGAAGAAATGGTTGCCTAAGTTGGCTACGGCCGAATGGATCGGTGCGTGGGGGCTTACCGAAACTGGAACAGGTTCTGATGCAGGAGGTATGGATACCACTGCCGTTTTAGATGGAGATCATTACGTTTTGAATGGTTCTAAGAATTGGATTACACATGCGATTAGTTCTGAGATTGCTGTGGTCATTGCACGAACAGGGGAAAAAGGCGATTCACACGGAATGACAGCGTTTGTCGTTGAAAAGAGTACGCCAGGTTTCACCGCTGGTCAAAAGGAAAATAAATTGGGTATGCGTGCTTCTGAGACGGCTTGTCTGTTTTTTGACGATTGTCGCGTCCCAAAAGAAAATATTCTAGGTAAGGTTGGTGACGGCTTTATACAATCCATGAAAATTCTAGACGGCGGACGCATCTCGATTGCTGCACTTTCCGTCGGAATTGCACGGGGTGCAATGGATGCGGCCATCAGCTATGCCGATGAAAGGGTACAATTCGGGAAGAAGATTCGATCCTTCCAAGGCGTGAGTTTCAAACTCGCCGAAATGTCAACTAAAGTCTATGCGGCAGAGTTGATGACCAGGCATGCGGGCGCCTTGAAAGAGGAGGGCAAACCCATGACACAGGAAAGTGCCATGGCAAAGCTCTATGCGTCTGAAATTTCTACAGAAGTTGCAAATGAAGCGGTTCAAGTCTTTGGCGGCTATGGTTATACGAAGGACTATCCTGTAGAGAAATTCTATCGTGATTGCAAGCTGTGTACCATAGGTGAGGGCACCTCTGAAATTCAAAAAGTCGTTATTTCAAGGAACCTATATAAATAATTTCGTTTTACTGCAGCGCTTACTGCAGTACTTTACGTTTTCCCAATCTCGCTCCCATTTTTTGCGCCATGCGAACGGTCTTCCGCACGTGGCGCAAACTTTTTCGGGCAGGTGTTGTTTCTTATGCATAACTGTAAAACGATTGCACACATTGAAAGGTTCTGCCGTAGTTAAAAAACTTACCGAAAGAGAAGTAGATCGTATAGTCGAAATGGCATGGGAAGATCGAACACCTTTTGATGCTATTACTGCCCAATTTGGTATTTCAGAAGCTGAAACCATCGCACTAATGCGCAATCAAATGAAGCCTAAAAGCTGGCGTATGTGGCGCGCTAGGGTTCAAGGGAGAGGAACAAAGCATATTGCAAAACGAGACTTTGAAGTAGGCCGCCACAAGTGTAGTCGTCAACGCGCGATTTCGTTGAATAAGATTTCGAAGCGGTAAATATTTAACGATTGTTGTTGTTAATCAATGAGTTACATCGTTTACTCATTGTTGGTAAGCCAATGAATGAAAGGCTTTTTTCTCATGAAAAAATGACCTATTTTCGATGTTCAACCTAACAAATATGAATTTGAGACGTTTTCTAGCCATTGCAGTGCTTTCTATGCTGTCTTTCCAAGGACATGCCACCCACCTTTTGGGAGGTGAGATTGTATGGAAATGTAAACCAAACGGTAAGTATCAGTTCACGCTGGTTCTTTACCGCGAGTGCGCTGGTATTGGGCTTCCCACGACAGCACAATCATTAGCAACTAATGCTGGAGTTAGTATTTCGTGTGCTTTCATCAGCACTACGGATGTTGTCCCTTCTTGCTACACAGGAACTACGAATTGTGCTGGCGCAGCCTCTGGAACGGGTAAGATGCAGAAATATGTCTACCGCTCCGGCGACATTACTTTAACCGGTACACCTCCGGCTGGAGGTTGGTACTTTACCTGGACTAGTTGTTGTCGTCCCGGTAGTATTTCTAATGTTGTTAGTCCAGGTAGTGCTAGTTATCTTCTTCGAGCCGTCATGTATCCTTACACTCCGCGCGGTTCTACAGCCGCACTTTCGGCGGGTACTGCAGCAAATCCATCTTGTTATGATAGCTCACCAAACTTCCTAGAAGATCCGCAGGTAATTTCATGTACAGGGGTAGATGTTGTTTACAACAATCTTGGTTATGATCCAGATTTGGATTCCTTATACTACAACTGGTCGTACCCATGGGATGCCTCGACTTTTTCTTCCAACCCAGCAAGTAACTCAGTTAACTTTGTTTCTGGGTATAGTTGGAACAGTCCATTGCCTAGCGGATCCTCTTCAACACCAGCCTCGATTGATGGAGAAACTGGAGAAATCACTTTCAATTCAGGCGTAGCTGGATCCTGGGCAACATGTATTGTCATTGAAGAATGGCGTTGTGGTCAGAAGGTGGGTGAGATTTACCGCGATATTCCTATTGTAACTCTGGCGTGTACGCCTCCTACAGGTTTGTGTTCTTCCGCCTTTGTAGACGAAGCGCCGGATATGTCATTAACTCCCGACAACTCATTGATGAATGCTACGGTGCTAACTCCGGTTACCAACACCGCAGGAGACACCATTTACTATTATACAGAAGCTTTCCCTGGAGATACCGTTCGTTTTAAAATTACAGCATCGGATGCTTACCCAAATCCGAACTGTTCTTCTCAAAATATTCAGTTTAGCGCCTCAGGAGGTAATTTGAGTTCTGCTGCGAATTACGGGAATGCGAATTCTTGTCTTTTCAATCCGCCTTGTGCGACGTTGACTTCATTAAATCCTGGAGGAGTATTCTCATATCCTGGTTTAAATGATGCCCAATTTAACTGGAACATAACCTGTAATCACCTATTCTACCAAGAATATCAATGTGGTCAGTTAAAATCGGAATATTCCTTTTACCTCCGTATGCAGGATGACCAGTGTCCAATTAATCGTTTTTCGTACAAGAAAGTAGTGGTGAAGGTCAAAAACTACATGCCTGGTATGCCAAATGTCGATAACACTTGTATTCAGCAGGATGATAATGGTGTGACTTTTGACTGGGTTAATAATCCTGATACAGGCTTTAATTGGGACTTTTATGTCATTAATCACATCGATACATTGGGAAATACCTCTGTGGTTGATACCATTTACGATTGGGCAACACAAACGTATACCCATGCTGGTGCAGATCCTAATGCAGTAAACGGCTACACTATTCAGGTAGCAGGGGGTTGTGGACTCTTATCAGACCCTACACCCGTATTGCAAAACATTCGTGTTGGTCTACAAGCATTTCCACCACCTCCAAATTCTTCTATTGCACAGATTGATTGGAATCCTTGGATGCGCGGTAATGATTCTACTGCCTATGATGTTTGGGTAGAAGCACCAATAAGTTCAGGAAACTGGACACAATTGGGGACTACAATGGATACCACTTGGACAGATACTGTTGCCTTTTGTGGGGAGTGGTTGAATTATGAAGTCCGCTATGGCGCGGCTTGTGTTAGTTCTTCGGATAGTGGATTTTTCTCTGATAAAACACCGCCGGCACCTATTGTTTTTGACAGTGTAACAGTGGCTGGAGGGAATCTAGCGGCTATGTCATGGGAAGCTTCCTCTGATAGCGATGTCGTCTATTACCGAATATACAGAAGAGATAATTCAGGGTTCTTGCAGCCTGTTGATTCCATATTAGCCTCGGATTACGCTACTTCAATGCCCTACATTTACCAGCTTTCAAATGCTGAAAATGAAAGTGAAGAATACGTTATAACGGCAATTGATAGCTGTGGAAACCAAAGTAGCGTGGGGAATACGATACCGTCAAGTACAATGTATTTATTTTTAGGTATAGATCCATGTGATGGTTACGCTCGAATTCGTTGGAATACCTATAAAACCTGGACACAGACACAGCCGAAGGAGTATAATTTATACTGTGACATTACGGATCCTCTAGGAGGTGTAATCTCAGGTGTACTCTTAAAAGGAGGTACGTTGGATACCACGTTTAACCACTACGGTATTATAAACGGTTATTCTTATTGTTACTATGTACGTGCGGTGGATACGACAGGTACTATTACGAGTACTTCAAATAAGATTTGTAACAGCTCAGCTGTAGTACAGGGCTCGAAAGTGTTGTATTTAGGTAGAGCATCTGTTACCTCTCAAAACGGTATTGATCTTTACGCGTACATCGATAAGGATGCAGATGTTATTGACTATCAAATCCAGCGTGCAGATGCTGAAATCGGACCGTATTTGACCATTGGGAACGTCGCAAAACCAGCATTGGGGCCATGGGAAGTGAAATTCATAGACTACACGGCGGATCCAATGAACAGAAAGTATTTCTATCGTATTGCTTCTCGTGATTCTTGTGGTGCTCTAGATACGTTATCCAATCTAGGAACGAATATGCTTCTTAATGTTGAGGCCATCGGTAATCTGTCGAATACACTGACGTGGACACATTACAGAAAATTTGATGCGGGCGTTGAGGAGTACAAGATTTATAGATCCATTGATGGAGGTTCTTCTTTTGCATTAGCAGCGACCACAACGGATTCGGTTTATAATGATGATATAAAGCCATACTCGAACTCAAAGGGCAAATTCTGCTACTACATTAAAGCCATCGCTAAAGATGGTGTGATTCCTTGGCGCGATGAATTTGGCGAGAAATTTAATGCCCGTTCGAACGTATCGTGTGCTGTGCACAAGGCGCGTTTATGGGTACCTAGTGCATTTAGTCCAAATTCAGACGTTATTGAAAATAGAAAGTGGAAGCCTCAAGGTGTTTTTGCAAGGCCAGATAGCTATACTTTATTCGTCACGAACCGTTGGGGACAAGAAGTCTTCAGGACTAACGATCTCAATGAAAGTTGGGACGGAAAAGTTAACGGCGACCCAGCGGCAATTGGGGTTTATACCTATTATATTAAGTATAGAAGTATAGAAGATGTGCCTGTTGAGGAGCGCGGGACCTTCACCTTACTTAACTAATTGTTAAAAGATTGAGAAACTAAAGCGGGCGACCATCGGTCGCCCGCTTTAGTTCGTAGAAATTGCTTAATTTTGGGCGCAATTCAAATCGGGATTGCGATGGCTTACAATAACGACAAAGTCCTAGGTCTAGGGCTCACTTACGACGACGTACTTTTAGTACCGAATTACTCTGAAGTTTTACCACGGGACGTGGATTTATCTTCGCGTTTCTCCAAGAACATTGGGATGAAGACTCCTATAGCTAGTGCTGCAATGGATACAGTTACCGAAAGTGCTATGGCAATCGCTATTGCTCAGGAAGGTGGTATAGGTGTAATACATAAGAATATGACCATTGAGCAGCAAGCTGTTGAGGTTCGCAAGGTTAAACGGGCAGAAAGTGGGATGATTTTAGATCCAGTTACACTTACCAAAGATGCCACGGTTCGTGATGCAAACGCAATGATGGCAGAATTTCGCATTGGCGGTATTCCTGTGGTGAACGCAAACCGAGAACTTATTGGTATAGTCACCAATCGTGATTTACGTTTTGAAAAGGACAGTGATCGCCTCATCAATGAAGTAATGACGAAAGAAAACCTCATTACGACCAAGCCAAATGGGAGCATGGATGAAGCAGAGTCTATGTTGCAAGAGCACAAAATTGAAAAACTACCTGTCGTTGACGAACAGAATAAATTGGTTGGTCTTATAACTTATCGAGACATTACTAAAATTAAGATCAAACCCAATGCAAATAAGGATCAATTCGGTCGTTTACGCGTTGCCGCAGCTGTAGGTGTTACACAGGATGTTGTTGACCGTGTGACGGCATTAAATGAGAGTGGTGTCGATGCTGTAATCATTGATACAGCGCACGGCCATACCAAAGGCGTTGTAGAAGCGTTACAGCGCGTTAAAGCAAAGTTCCCTAACCTAGATGTTGTTGTTGGGAATATAGCAACTCCAGAGGCTGCCTTGTACTTAATGGAAGCAGGTGCCGATGCCGTGAAAGTTGGTATTGGCCCCGGTTCTATCTGTACAACTCGTATTGTAGCAGGTGTGGGTTTTCCTCAATTGAGCGCCGTAATGGAAATTACTAAGGCAATCGATAATAGAATTCCAATAATAGCAGATGGCGGTATTCGTTTTACAGGTGATATTGTAAAGGCACTTGCAGCCGGCGCAGATTGTGTGATGTTAGGATCTATGTTCGCTGGTACGAAAGAAAGTCCAGGAGAAACGGTGATTTACGAAGGCAGAAAATACAAGACTTATCGAGGAATGGGCAGTGTCGAAGCGATGACAGATGGTTCTAAAGACCGTTATTTTCAAGATGTCGAAGATGATGTGAAGAAATTAGTTCCAGAAGGAATCGTAGGTCGTGTTCCTTACAAAGGCGAAGTCAGTGAGGTTATGTATCAATTTATTGGTGGATTACGCGCTGGTATGGGCTACTGCGGTTCCAAGGATATCCCTACCCTAAAAGAATCGGCTGGATTTATTCAAATTACGGCGGCCGGGATGCAAGAAAGTCACCCACATAACGTAAGTATTACTAGAGAAGCACCTAACTACAGTAGAAGATAAACACAATGAAAAAATTGATATGGATTGCCCTGATTTTTGTGGGCGCACAATTGAATGCACAGGAGGTATTATTTACTGTTGGAAACCAAAGTATAACTACTGAAGAATTCAAGGCAGTATATGAGAAAAATAAAGGCGTTGGGGCTGCATTAGACCCCAAAACACCTGAGGAATATTTAGACCTTTATATCAACTTTAAACTTAAAATAGCTGAAGCGTATGCACAGCAGCGTGACACGGCTACAGGTTTTAAAAATGAGTTCGGAGGGTATCGTGCCCAATTAGCGAAACCGTACTTAAGTGATCAAGGTGCAGAGAATGAGCTGGTTAGACAGGCGTTTGAGAGAATGCAAGAAGAGGTCCGTGCCGCACATATTATGATTGCTTTGGAAGCGAATGCGCTTCCTTCGGATACCTTAAAAGCGTACAAGCAATTGCTTGAATTACGCAAGTCAATTTTAACGGGTAAAACGAAATTTGAAAATGCAGCTCGAGAAACAAGCGCAGATACTTGGAGTGCAAAAAATGGAGGTGATTTAGGCTACTTCACCGCATTTAATATGGTATATCCTTTTGAATCGGCGGCATATGATTTGGAAGTAGGTGATTTATCCATGCCTGTAAGAAGTCAGTATGGATATCATTTATTGAAGTTACTCGACCGTCGCTCTGCTAGTGGTAATATACGTGTACGTCACATTTTCTTCGCATCGAATGGGAAATCATCCTTACAGGAGCAGCAGCGAGCTGAACGCAGTGCCAATGAAATTTACGGTCGACTTGAGGGGGGCGAAGACTTTATTTCCTTGCTCGAGTTTAGTGAAGACCGCAAGACAAAGGATGCCATGGGGGAATTACCAGAATTTGGTATCAATAAAATGATGCCTGGGTTTGAGGAAGCAGCTTTTGCTCTTGAAGCACCTGGTGATTATTCTGCGCCCGTGGAAACCAGTATCGGTTGGCACGTGATTCAACTCATTGAGAAAAAGCCATTACCGTCCTTTGATGAATTGAAGTCTGAGCTTAAAAAGAAGGTGAAGCGTGATACTAGAAGTAGAGTGGGAGCTACCCGTTTCATGAAGCGCTTAAAGACTGAATACAACTTTGATATTGATGAGCGTTGGTTAGGACGAACTATGAATTTAGTGGACAAGAATGCTTTTGGAACAGGGACATGGGCAATGCCGGCGTTGTCTCGTGATCGGATTGTTGCCACTTTTGCTAATGAAAAGATTTATCAAAGTGAGGTATTGGAGTTCTGGACGAAAAACCAGAATCAGAGTAGTGAGGCGGTTCGTGTAGAATTCCTGAGAGTGCTCTTCAATGCCTACTCTAATGATCGTATGATCGCATATGAAGACGGTCAGTTGGAATCAAAGCATGCAGATTTCAGAAATTTAGTGCGAGAGTATAAAGAAGGTATTCTCTTATTTGACTTAACGCAAGAAGCGGTTTGGAATAAAGCGGCACAGGATAGTGCTGGTATCGCAACCCATTATGAATTAATTAAGGAAGATTACCGATGGGAAGACCGTATACGGGCCACCTATTGGGTAAGTACAGACGAAAAACTGGCAAAAAAGATTTCTAAATGGACGGCAAAAAATAAGTCTGAAAAGGTTCAGGCGTTACTGGAAAATGAAGACGCATTAAGTGTTGCCGTTCAGAACGGGACTTACGAGCAAGATGATAATTCAGTAATAGAAGCGGTTTGGCAGCAAGAATCCGGTATATACGGACCTGTAGAACTTGATAACGGTAGCTTCGCTGTCGTTCAGATTGACGAATTTATACCTTCAGCACCGAAGGCCTTGAACGAAATCAAAGGTCTGGTAATAGCTAGTTATCAAGATGCTCTTGAGAAAGAGTGGGTAAGTGCCTTAAAATCAAAATTTGAGGTAAATGTCAACGAAATTGCCAAATCTGCACTATTTGAGGAATTGCGTTAATGGTGAAGCCAATCTTCATAGGACTAGTAGCTTTAGCATCTGTTGCCTGTGTCTCTAATGGAGATTTGGAACAAGATATATTAGCAGAATTGGGGAATAAAAAGCTTCTTGTAGAAGATATTGCTGACCATTTACCTAAATCTGGGCAGATGGATGCTGTCGATAGTATTTCCTTAGTTAACCGATTGGTTCGTCAATGGGCTGAAAACGAATTGCTTGTAGAGGCGGCTGAATTTAATTTGCAAACGGAATTGGCCGATTTTGAAGAGTTAGTAGCTCAGTACAGAAATGACTTACTAAAGCATGCATATATAGATGGTTATGTACGCCAGCATTTGGACACCACCATTACTGCGGAGCAGATAAAAGACTACTACGAGCAAAACTTGAATAATTTCGAACTCAAGGAAAGTATAATTCAAGCATTTTATGCTGCGTCACCTGTAGAAGCGCAGAAAACTCAGGAGGCTAAACGATGGTTTTTATCTGACCGCTACCAGGATAAATATTTGGATTGGGCTGAAGTATTTGTGAGTAAACAAAGCAATTATGGCGATTCTGTATGGATACCTATGATGGATTTTCTAGAAGAAATTCCGTTGGAATCGACCAACCCGTATAATTATTTAAATAGAAGAAAGAGATTTACCTGTGAAGACACGGCATTGGTGTATTTTGTGCAAATAAATGCCCTACGGATCAAGGACAGTTATAGTCCGCTCCCTTACGTTGAAGAGCGCATTGAGAAAGTACTGTTGAACAAACGTCGACTGGCGCTCATCGAACAGATTGAAGAAAATATTATTGAACATGCAATTGAAGAAGGCACACTTATTATACACTAGCGTATTCACGCTGCTCGCAGTTTTCGCGATTGCTCAACCGCAAACCGTTGACGGTGTCACAGCCATTGTAGGAGGTGATGTCATTCTGAAAAGTGATGTTGAGGAGCAATACGATGTGTTTAACCGTCAAAACTTCGGTAAACCGGTGACCTATTGTGAGGTTTTTGAAGAGTTATTGTTTCAAAAGCTACTCATTCATCATGCTACCATTGATTCTATTTCTGTTGGCGAAGAAGAGGTTGAGGCTAATATGGACCGTAGAATTCAACAATTGATCATGCAAATGGGTGATCAAAAGAAACTGGAAGATTTCTATGAAAAATCGGTAGTGGAAATCAAAGAAGATATGCGCACCCTTATTAAAGAGCAACTGACTGCACAACGAATGCAAATGACGGTTGTTGAAGGTATCGAGGTTACACCTTCTGAGGTTCGCGAATACTATGAAAACTTACAAGAAGACAGCATTCCGCTCATTAGCGCAGAAGTAGAGTTGAGTCAAATCGTTAAATATCCAGAGTTATCTGAGGAAGCAGAGCAGGAAGTCATCACTAAACTTGAGGAGCTTAAAGACAGAATTGAAAATGGTACCTCTTTCTCATCAATGGCTATTCTTTACAGTGAAGATCCAGGTTCGAATAAGAAAGGTGGTGAATACCAGGGCATTCAGCGCGGTGTATTTGTAAAGGAATTTGAGGCCGTCGCATTTAATTTGCGCAAGGGAGAAATCAGCGATCCATTCAAGACTGAGTTCGGTTATCACATTGTACAGTTGCTTGAGAAGCGTGGGGAAGAATTGGATCTTCGTCATATTCTCATAAAGCCAAAGCTTACGCAAGTAAACTTGCAGGAAGCGAAAAATTTCCTAGACAGTGTTAGTGCAGCCATTGCAAATGGTGAAATGACATTCGAAGAAGCTTCTAGACGCTTTAGTGATGATGAACAAACCCGATTCAATGGTGGTCAGATGAGTAATTTCCAGAGTGGAAATAATAAATTTGAAGTATCGCAATTGGACAGAGGTCTGTTCGGCTTAATTAATTCCTTAACGGAAGGTGAGATTTCCGAAGCAACATTCTACAGAACAGAGGATCAGCGAGAAGCATTTCGTATTGTTCGTTTGGATGCGAAATATGAGCCGCATAGAGCAAATCTAGATCTCGATTTCACACGTATCAAAGGTTTTGCTCTCCAACAAAAACAGGCAAAGACGGTTGAAGAGTGGAAGGAAGAAAAATTGGCAGATACCTTTGTTAAGATCAACGAAGGGTATTACGATTGCGATGACGCCTTAAATTCATGGAACAGCAATAATGACTAACGAAGAAATCATCTCAACTCTCGAAAATGCCCCGGGTAAGCTTCAGTCCTTTAAATCTGAGGTAGGTAAGGTTATTATCGGGCAGGAAGAAGCAGTTGATTTAATCACATTGTCTATTCTTTGCCAAGGCCATAGTCTCTTAGTCGGAGTTCCTGGATTGGCAAAAACCTTATTAATCACCTCTGTGAGCCAAGCGCTCGGTCTCGATTTTTCCCGCATTCAATTCACTCCGGATTTAATGCCTTCTGACATTACGGGTACGGAGGTATTGAACGCTCAAAGAGAATTCACCTTTCACAAGGGACCAATATTCTCTAATGTGGTGCTGGCGGATGAAATCAACCGTACGCCGCCTAAAACGCAAGCTGCATTGTTAGAGGCTATGCAAGAGAAGAAGGTCAGTGCTGCAGGTAAAACGATGAATTTACCGAAGCCGTTTTTTGTTTTAGCTACTCAAAACCCAATAGAGCAGGAGGGAACTTATCCATTGCCTGAAGCGCAGTTGGACCGATTCTTATTTAATATTTACGTTGACTATCCAGCCCTCGATGAAGAACGTGCGGTAGTACGTGCCACTACCGTGGGCGGAAGTAAACAGGTCAACCCCGTACTTTCTTCGAAGGAGGTGCTCGACCTTCAGTTTGCACTGCGTGCTATGCCGGTAACCGATGCAGTAGTGGATTACGCTGTAACACTAGCACGTAAAACTCGACCGGGTAAAGAAGGCGGCAGTAGCATAGCAGAAAACTATTTCTCTTGGGGCGCAGGACCGCGTGCCTCACAGAATCTTGTTCTTGCAGCAAAGGCATTGGCAATGATGAAAGGTGAAGGAACGCCGAGCACTGCGCATGTGAAACAAATTGCTCCTGCTGTGCTGCGCCATCGTGTAGTTATAAATTACAAAGCGAAAGGCGAGGGATTGACGGTGGATGACCTCATTGGTCAGTTGCTCTGATCCGTTCTTGTGTTAAGACGCGTTAAACTTCTAATGCATCCCGTTAGATAGTTCTATTTTCGTGTTATGTTGAATCAATTCATAAGTAAACTTCGAAAACATGCATTGACGGCAGTTCTGACTGCAGCGGTGCTAGGTGCCTTGTTACTTCAATTGAATTTGCTTTCTGGAGAATTGGAATTGCAAAAGCAGCAGTTTGATTCAGATGTCAGTGCAACTGCCTCTACTATTAATGAACGGGTTCGCCTGTATGTGAAAAGAAAAAGTACTGGAGCGCTGAAACGCAGTACTTCTAATGATTCAACCGTAACCATCAATACGCCAATGGGAACGACCACATTGCGTTGGTCCGCTACTCAGGGTGCGGTTCCTTATGGTTCGGGATTCGGGATGGACACTACTATGATTTCAGGATTTCTTGACGATTTTCAAAGTTCTTTGCCATGGGAAACGCTTATTTCATTATCGGAGATGGACAGCTTATTGCAAAGCGAATTACGCGTTCATGGCATCCGTACCATACCGAAATGGGCCATCGTTGAGAATGGGTATTTAAACAGTTTACTCAGTGATGCTTTTACCACGGACAAAGTTGCTTACAACTTTGTTTTGGCCGAGAGCTTTTTTGGTCCTACGCGACAGTTGCTTATGTATTTTCCTTCAGGTAAGTTCTATTTGGCTTCTCGTGTTTATCTCAATCTTTTTGTGACATTACTTTTCTCCACGGTCATTTTGTTCGCTTTTTTCAGCGTGCAGCGTCAAGGGCGTAAACAAAAACGCTTAGCTGCAGTCAAGAGCGATTTCATTAGCAATATGTCGCACGAATTCAAAACTCCGCTAGCGACCATCAGTTTAGCTGTGGATACGTTGTTACGTAATGGCGAGCAAATGAATTCAGAGCAAATGCAGCAGTATCTGGGCATTATAAAGAGCGAGAATAAGCGAATGAATGCTCAGATGGAAAGCGTGTTGCAGATGTCCATGATGGATAAAGAGGAATTGACCTTAACCTTAGCTCCTATGAATTTAGAAGTCTGTTTACGCGAAGCTGTCGACCATTTTAAGCTCACGGCTGAACAGCGACAGGGGTGGGTCGATTTAAGCTGCGAGGCTGGCGATTACGAAATGGATGGAGATTTGATTCAATTTAAAAGCGCATTAACCAACCTTATTGATAATGCCATAAAATACAGTCTTGATGCGCCTGAGATCAGCATTAAATTGGACCAAGGTATCGATGAATATAAAATTATGGTCAAAGACCGAGGCATAGGAATGGATGAGGACACCAAGCGACAAGTATTTGATAGGTTTTATCGCGCAACGAAAGGAAACATTCATGATGTGAAAGGACACGGTTTAGGTCTTTCCTTCGTTAAAGATATCATAGAAAAACACGGTGGAACTATACAAGTAGATAGTGCTCCTAGCGCCGGAACAACCTTTACGTTAGTATTGCCAAAAACAGTATAATTATGGAAAAACAGCGAATCTTATTAGTGGAAGACGATGTGAACTTTGGCAATATGCTCAAGGACACACTAGATTTTAACGATTATGAGGTCACTCTTGAACGCGACGGTGTTCAGGGCTTGCGTGCCTACAAACAAGGCACATACGAACTGTGTATTTTCGACATTATGATGCCGAAGAAGGATGGCTTGACCTTAGCTACTGAGGTAAAAGAAATTGATAATGGTCAGCCGCTGATTTTTTTAACCGCAAAAGGACAAAAGGAAGACATTATCGCTGGCTATAGTGCAGGAGCCGATGATTATTTGGTGAAGCCCTTCGACACCGATGTTTTGCTCTATAAAATACAGGCCATCATCGGTCGAAAAGCGGCTGAAATGGACGAAGAGCCCGATACTTTCAGCATAGGAAGTTTCATTTTGGAGCCAAAAATTCGTCAGTTAAGTCGCAAAGGGGAATTGGTCCGATTGAGTCCTAAAGAAAGTGACCTCTTAAAAATGCTGATTCAACATAAAAACCAACTGATGCCGCGCAGTAAAGCACTATTAAAAATCTGGCGCGAGGATAACTACTTTACTGGACGTTCTATGGATGTTTATGTCGCCAAACTCCGTAAATATTTAAAAGTAGACGAGCGTCTTCGTATAGACAACGTTCACGGAGAAGGGTTTCGATTGGTCGAGGAAGCTTAAGATCTTCTTGTGTTTGGGTTGACCAGTTTCTCTAAGATAAGTTGAGACTCTTGTTTAGAAGCTTTGGTCTTTTTGATGCTGTAGAGTTGATCACTTGCGTATTTTCTCGTTCGGGTAAGATCAACAATAGGTGTCTTGGGATAGTCTCCTGTATCCCATTGCTCCATTTCCCACATCATTGGCGGAATGGCCCATGGCTCATGCAAATGTGGTAAGGGCAGGTCCTTTAGCTCGGGGAGCCATTGCTTAATGAATTCACCCTTTGCGTCTTGGTCATAGCTTTGCTTAATAGGGTTGTAAATACGGATGGTATTTACCCCAGTGTAGCCGCTTTGCATTTGAAACTGAGTATAGTGGATGCCCGGCTCAAAATCTGTAAAAGTGCTGGCCAGGTAACGGGCTCCAGCTTCCCAAGGCAACCACAGGTATTGACTATAAAAGCTCACAACCATGGCGCGCATCCTAAAATTTAGATAGCCTGTCGCAGCTACACAACGCATACACGCATCGACTAACGGCACACCAGTGGTGCCGTTTTTCCATGCCTCAAATTTCTTCTCGTCCCAGACTTTTGAGGCATCTACAGCGGCGTATGCTCTATTGATAGGGTGGAATTCGTAGCTACATGCGCTTTCAAATTTCTGTATGAAGTGTGCCTGCCAACGCAAACGATCAACAAATGCACGTTGGTTTCGCTTACTACCCGCAAGCTCTACAACCTCTGCCATATGCCATATTTGACGAATACTAAGGTTCCCCCAAGCTAAATGGGGTGAAATACGACTGCACCCTTTTCTACTGGCTAAAGGTTTAGAAATACTTTGGGCATAGCCTTTAATACGTTCTGTCAAAAACGAATACAAAACGCGTTCCGCCCGTCGAGCACCGCCTTTTTGAAAGTAGGGATGGGGTTCGTAGTTGTTAGTATGTTGCCATGAATCAAAAATATTGGGGTGCGCTTGCTTGCAAACTGCATTCAAATCAGTTTCAATTGGCGCTATATCCACATAATCGTACCAATCTTTAAGCCAGTTTTTACGATGCTTAAGTCCTCTTTTTACGCCTCCGTAATCCCATTCATTCCAAGAAATATCACTGTTTTTCAATAGACGTTTAACGGCCTTATCTCGCTCAAAAGTCTTGCCTATGCCTGTTTCTCGGTGACTATAGACGGCCTTTACATCAAAGGTTGAAAGGCAGAATTTGAAGAAATCTATGGCCTCAACTTTTAGAAAATAGGCTACTTCTTTACCCACAACTTCATTAAGGTCTTTAATAGAGTCCCAGATAAACCGTTCGTGCCGCGGATCGTATGGTTTTTCGCTCCATAGCGAAGGTTCGTAAAGCGCTATAAAAAGTACGCGTTCCCCTGCGGCTAATGCGCTTCGAATGGGAGCGTGATCGTGCCATCTAAAATCGCGTTTAAACCAAACAATATGAACGGATTGTTTAGTCGTCATTTTTTGTTGGTTTTACTTCAGGAAAGGGAAGGTGTGCAACCGATTCGGGTATAAAATAATGCTGAAGACCGAGTGCTAGTAGGGGATAGGCTTCGAAATGTAATGTGCGGTCCTTGCGATATAGGGCCTTACCTAATCCTACGTGTTGAACACGTCCTACGGTATAGATACAATCGTTCTTCAGTTTAAAACTCTCATCAAATTCCAATTCTACCGCCCACAATGCAGCAGTAGGTATGGGGTGCGTCCAGCCGTCTATATTTTCGCAGCGCCCACCCAAATGTTCCCATTCAAAAACTCCTTCATCATAAGAAGCACTGCAATCATGTAACCGCTGCATTTCTTCCTCTGGAAGCGACACAAGTGTGATGCGTTTGCTTGTTTTATAATTCGTGTAGGAATGTCTATTGCCATTATCTGGACGGAATAAGATACTCATGCACGCAGGATTTGCTCCTACATGTGTCACATTGGTAAAGACTCCTGCATTCCAGTTGCCCTGTGTTCCAGATATGGCCAGAAAAACGGTGCGTATACCAGAAATAGCGTTAATTAATCCAGTACGTTCTCTTCGCTGAAGACCGTCTAAGGCTAAAGCTGTAAACGATTCCTTCCACATGCTTACAGAACGCTCTGTCCGCCGTCGATATGAACGATCTGACCCGTCATCCAACTGCTTTTTTCGCCCAATAAGAATGCTGCCATTTCAGCAACATCGTCAACTTCACCTACGCGCTTCATTGGATTATTAGCACCTATGGCCTCCTTCTTTTCCGCTGTGCTTAGCAGTTTTGATGCTAGCGGAGTGTCGGTCAGGCTTGGCGCAATACAGTTGATGCGTGCCTTTGGTACCCACTCTGATGCAATGGCGCGTGTCAAGCCTTCAATTGCTCCTTTAGAGGTACTCACTGTAGCGTGAAAAGGAATTCCGCGCTGCACGGCAACGGTAGAGAACAATACGCATGAGGCAATACTGTCTTTATTAAAATTCTTTTGAGCCGCCTGTAAAGCTTTGATTGCACCCATCACTTGAAGTTGAAAATCTGCTTCAAAAACTTCTGGTTTTAAACCGCGAAAAGGTTTTAGGTTGATGGATCCTACACTGTACATAAGACCGTCAATATTTTCTGGCATGATGTCGTCCCATGAGTCGGTCAGTACATCGAACTCCTCCCACTCAATAGTATGCGCAGGTCCTTCATAAGGTGTTCTGCTAAAAACAGTGATTTGGTGTCCTTCTGCGGCCAGTAGTTCTGCCGTTGCTTTGCCGATACCTTTACTACCGCCAACGATTACATAGTGTTTCATAGTTACTTCTTCTAAGATTCTAAACCCAATTTTGGCATCAAGGTTCGCAGTTGTGCGGTATTAAAGACGTTGTGGCGTATTTTTGGGTTCCTTAATCACAGCACATGAAACGACTAGAAATAGGAACCGCGCCATTATCTTATATTGACTATCAGTCCATTGCGGACGGTTCTGCAGAAATCGCTCTTTCTGAAACGGCTCGAAAGAACATTACAGCATCACGCAAATTCCTCGAAGAAAAATCAGCGCGTAGCACTGCGCCTATATATGGAGTCAACACCGGCTTCGGTAGTTTGTGTTCCATTGAAGTGGGTGCTGAAGATTTGGGTAGGTTGCAAACCAACCTTGTGCGGTCGCATGCGTGCGGTACGGGTGAACATGTGGATCAGGCGATCATCCGATTAATCATTGCTTTGAAATTAAAAAGCTTTGCAGTGGGTGTGAGCGGGATTCGACTCGCGGTTTGTGAAAGTCTAGTTCAGCTTTACAATAGCGGCGCGCTGCCGGTAATTTATGCGCAAGGATCACTAGGAGCAAGCGGTGATTTAGCACCGCTGGCACATATGAGTCTTCCTTTATTAGGGGAAGGAAGCTTGTGGTTTAAGGGAGAAATTTTAGAAACGCAAAAGGTTTTAGACCAATTAGGCGCCAAAGCCTGGGCAACCCATACATTGGCTTCAAAAGAGGGACTCGCGCTGTTAAACGGTACCCAATTCATGTCTGCGCATGGAATCTACGCGACACTGCATGCACGCAGACTAGATTACTTCTCTGACTTTATAGGTGCTCTATCAACAGCAGCGCACGATGGTAGAATAGAGGCCTTTTCTCAAGGTGTCCATGCGACTCGCCCACAAAGAGGTCAGGTTCTTACCGCCAAGCGCTTGTTTCAATGGTTGAATGAGGCGCCCATCATGCACAATGAGAAAGTTCATGTGCAAGATCCTTACAGTTTTCGTTGCATGCCGCAGGTACACGGGGCTTCTAAAAATGCCTTATGGCATGCGATGGAAGTGATCGAAACGGAAGTCAATTCTGCCACGGATAATCCTGTGGTCTTAGAAGAAGAGGATGCGGTAGTGAGCGCTGGGAATTTTCACGGTCAGCCGCTTGCATTAGTGCTCGATTATATGGCATTGGCCTTGCACGAACTGGGCTCTATTTCTGAACGTCGTACCTATCAGCTAATTTCGGGTAGGAGAGGTTTACCCCCTTTTCTAACACCGAATCCGGGTCTGAACAGTGGACTGATGATTGCGCAGTACACCGCGGCAGGAATTGTTAGCCAGAACAAGCAATACTGTACGCCAGCTTCTGCAGATAGTATTGAGAGTTCGAACGGGCAAGAGGACCATGTAAGTATGGGGGCGAATGCAGCAACAAAATTGGTTAAAGTGGTGGATAATCTGTATCAAATATTGGGTATTGAACTACTCAATGCATCCCAAGCACTACACCTTCGAAAAGCGGATATTAGCCCTACTATGCAAAGCTATGTGACCGCCTTCCGGGAGATCGTTCCGGTGATTGAGGAAGACCGCTATTTGCATCCTGATCTCATTGCATCTCGGGATTTTTTGCGCTCGAGGTCTCTAGAAGATGATGTACTTTTGTCCCTCTAACCCGAGAGTATCATGAATAAAGACCCGTACGAAGGATTACGAACGCAGCTTGAAGATCGCGATTGGCCAGCTGTATTTCTATTTAAGTTTATTGTTCCCGCAGATAATCAAAAAGTCGCAGAGGTAGAAGCACTATTTGATGCTAAAGTGGCGCAAATAGAATTACGTCCTTCTAAGACCGGTAAATTTATTTCGATTAGTGCGAAAGAAATGATGCTCGACGTTGATAGTATTATTGATCGTTATAAAAAGGCTACAAAAATCGAGGGCCTTATGGCACTTTAATCTATTTCCAACCTTCGTAAACGCCTAGGCCGAAAAGTGCATAATCTAGTCGTGCAGGGTCAAGGGGTTCAATTTTGCGAATAGATTGGTCCAATTCTAGTACGGATTTCCAGTCGTTTTGTTTCCTTTTCAACAGACCTAGACTCCGCGCAACACGGCCGCTGTGCACGTCTAACGGTAAGGATAAAAGAGCAGGGTCAATATCCCACAGACCAAAATCTATACCTTCTTTATTCGTTCGAACCATCCAACGAGTAAACATAATTAATCGCTTACATGCACTGCCCTTACTAGGGTCGCCAAAGTGTTTGCCTGCACGTAAAGGGAGTCCTTTATCTAGCAAATACCCTTTGAATTCTTGAAAACTATGCCCCAGATGTGTATCTCCTTCACGAACATGTGCCTTAAAAAAACCACCTAAACTTTCGTGCTCTTGATAGAGCATTCTGAGGCTGCGAGCGAGTCCTTTGATGTCTTCGGATTGGAACGTACGGTGCACGAACCCATTAAAAGTCTCCAGGTCGGACTCGCTCGCACCGCGAATAAATTCAGCCGGTGAACGGTCCATTCGGTCCATCAGATCGTTGCTTTTTGCGATGATGGTTTTTCGGTTTCCCCAAGAAAGCGTGGCGGCGATAAGACCACTAATCTCAATATCCTCAGTGGAAGAGAAGGAATGAGGGATTTGAATGGGATCGTCCTGTACGAAGCTGTATTTGGCGTATTGATCGGCCTTCTCTATTAAAAATTGAGCCAATTCTTCGCGCGATAACTGCTTCATAAATTTTGACGGAGTTAATCCTTGAGCAGACCGTCGGTCATGACCCATTGTTTTTTACCCAATGCAGCGAGCTGGTCATTATGGGTAACAACGACGACCGTTTGACCAAATTCTTCGTTTAGTTGGACTAATAATTCATGAACGGCGCTCGCATTCGCACTATCTAGATTTCCTGTAGGCTCATCTGCGAGTAAAATGCTAGGGTTATTAATGAGCGCTCGCGCAATGGCAACGCGTTGCTGCTCGCCGCCACTCAATTCATTCGGTAAATGGTGTGCTCTATCGGCAATACCTAAAAAAGCCAATTTCTCTAGAGCATCTTTTTCAGCTGCGTCGTCCATTTTTTTACCAATCCACCTTGGGAGCAGTACATTTTCTAATGCGGTAAGTTCCGGGAGTAGGTTATGAAACTGAAAGACTAAGCCAATCTTTTCATTGCGCATCTGATTGAGCGCTGATTTATCTAAATCTTGAATGGCGCTGCCTTCGAAATCTATGCTGCCCTCTGTGGCAGCATCCAAACCTGCAATAAGGTGAAGTAAAGTGCTTTTGCCCGCCCCAGATGGACCGACAATACTCACAAAGTCACCGGTTGCAATGGTTGCATCAATGCCGCGAAGAACCTCTGTGGTTCCATACGATTTCCTTATTCCTTTTAGCGCGATCATAAACTGCAAATTAGGCTATTTCAGTAACTCAGCATAATCTAAGAAGTATACGAGGCGTATCGAGAAGACCTGATCTGTTCCTGTTTGGCTGATGTCCTTCATGTTGTTCCAATAATTCAGCGCAATAGCGTCGTCTGCCCGAGCAAATGATGCACGATACAACAGATTGAGTTCACGTCCCGGCGCCATCCACCAAACGTATTTAAAGTCTACATTGAAGATGTTGATACGCAAATCTTGATCGGTATATGCTGAAGAAGGAGTTAAGCCACCCTCAGGAGTGAGGTGAAAAAGTTCTTGGGAGTCAATTCTATTCCAGGCATGTCGCGCATTTACAGTGAGGTAGGAATTTGGGCCAAACAAATATTGGCCTTCCAAACTTTGTGTAAATTCTTTACGCTCTCGCATCGCCATACCGATACTGTCGGTTGAGACTGTTTGTGCCCAGCCTACATTTCGGTGGTTGCCTAAGGATATTTCAGTTCTAAAATTGAATTGGTCATTTACCCTGAATATCAATAGGGAAGAGCCATAGTAGCCGCGAGCACCCCAATCTGCCCAGCGCCATTGCCCACCTCGTAATTCGTAGGCAAATGGCTTTCTGAAATCGGAGCTTACCCATGCGTTGTGCCAAAATGATGCAGGATTTATGCGGTATCTGCCCCAAACACGAGGGTCGTAAAAGTCGTACTCTTCAGGACGTGCCTCGATATCATAGCCAAAGGCTAAGAAGCTCTTTGTTAAAGCGAAATAGCTGTATTCTAAATGTATTCTCTCGAATCTTTTAGGCTCAAACAACTGGCGGTACTGCAAGGTTACACGGTTTCTTCTGCGCAATAGTCGCTCGTTTGGGGCCAGCAGTTGATGGCTGAACGAGAAATCTTGATGGATCTTATTTCCTCTGCGTTGGAATCCTAAGTCGTTCGGATCAAAATTTGGGGTGACCACATCCAATTCGTGCTCCCAGCGCCAAGCGCCCGTTTGTTTTCCCATTTCCCAGCCACCAGCGCCGCCAATGTAGGGATTATCCAAATCGTAAACACTGCTTTGTGCGGCAGTAGCATTGAAAAAGTGGCTGTTCTTTAATAAGTTTAGATTCGCTGTTACCGCAGAAACGCGTGCATCACGGGTAGACCCGGAAGCGTTGGAGCGAAGCACGTGAGTATTTATGAATCCTATGGAGTTATTGGTACCAATGCGCTGGTCCACAGCGAAGACATTATAATTGGTCATTGGTTCTGTAAGTATCTTGACAGCGGCGCCAGTGGAATCTTTACCAAAAGCATAATTATTTGCAGTCAGGGCATTGAGCAATCCTATACTGAGGTTCTTATCTGTAGTTCCGGAGACTTTCGTTGCATTTAACATTCGAGTAAAACTCTGCGTGGTATTCTCGAGATCGCCCAGATTCGCATTGGTGAAGTTCTTGGGATTACCACCTATACGCCTGCTGTAGAAAAGTCCGGCTTTATTGAAGAGGTTGACACCCTCTGTGAAGAATTGACGGTTTTCATCGAACCGTTGTTCAAAGGCTTCGAAGTTCACAAATTGCTCATCATAAGCTACTTGTGAAAAGTCAGGGAGCAGCGTCATGTCCAGTGTAAAACTCTTGTTGAGACCAATTTTAATATCCGCTCCAGCGGCTCCTGTACTGGTGGTATTACTAGGGCCGTTGCGCTGAACGGAACCTGTAAAATTAGGCCTTAAGCTGATGCGTTTAGGCGGGTTCACTACGCGTATACCTTCTAATACACCGCTTTGGAGGGACTCGTTATCAAAATTTCTATCGATAGGGTTCCAACTGTACAGGGTACGCGTACTGCGAACGGATCTTTTAATATTGAACCCCCATGGCTTCGGATCCTCACCCTCTTTGGTTTCCGGCATACGCAACACACGGTAGGGAATAAAAATTTCTGCCTTCCACGCATGTTCTGTTTTCACTACGGAGCTGTACCAGACGGCGTTCCAACTTCCGTCTTCATCGTCGTCATTAGTAGCACGAGAATCGCCTTGAACACCGGCGGCACTAAGGTAAAAATTGAAATCATTCGACCCGTCGTTGAATGGATTGATGATGATTTGAGCCCAGTCTGTGTTTGCATTGACTCGGTCCCTCGGCGTTAATTGACTCAATATCGGCGCAGTATCGTCGATAAACGCAAAAGCTATATACAGACCTTTCTCAGTGTAGAATAAACGGACGTCATCTTTAATCCCATCCGGTGTTGCGGATGGTTCAGGGAAGTAGCATTCTAGAGGGGCCAATTGCGCCGCTGTATCCCATTGCGGTTCAGACAAAACGCCATCAACGCGCATACCTTCATCTGGCAAAGCTGGAATAAATGCTGATTTTGGCAAATTCTGGGCACCAAGGCCAAAGAATAGGGAAGCCAATAGGAGTATTAGGTAGGTTTTGGGCATGTGCAAATATCGGTAATCGATTGGATATATTGTTTTAACAACTTTAGCGATTAAAAAGGTTCATCGTTCAAAGGTTGTGCCCTAAATTTGTGAGCAAATCAAGGAACACTATGAACCTCCACGAATATCAAGGAAAAGAAATTTTAGCCGGTTACGGCGTGCGCATTCAACGCGGAAAAGTGGCTCAAACGCCAGCAGAAGCGGTTGAAGTAGCGAAACAACTCACTGAAGAAACGGGTACCTCTTGGTACGTAGTTAAGGCACAAGTTCACGCTGGTGGTCGCGGAAAAGGCGGTGGTGTAAAGCTTGCTAAAGGTATTGATAAGGTGGAAGAAGTAGCCGCTAGTATTGTAGGGATGCAATTGATTACCCCTCAAACTTCAGCAGAAGGAAAAAAAGTACATCAAGTATTGGTGGCAGAGGATGTATACTACCCTGGGGAAAGCGAAACTTCAGAATTCTATATGTCGGTCTTACTTAACCGCTCAACTGGACGCAACATGATCATGTATTCCACAGAGGGTGGAATGGACATTGAGACGGTAGCAGAAGAGACACCGCATTTAATTTTTACGGAAGAGATTGATCCTAAGGTAGGGTTAACCGGATTCCAAGCGCGCAAGATTGCCTTCAATTTAGGACTTAGTGGTGCTGCTTTTAAGGACATGACGAAGTTCGTTACGGCGCTGTACCGTGCCTACGAGGGTGCAGATGCTTCTCTATTTGAGATCAATCCAGTCTTAAAGACTTCTGACGATAAAATCTTGGCTGTAGATGCAAAGGTAACTATCGATGATAACGCATTATACCGTCATAAGGACATCGCTGAAATGCGCGACACGCGTGAAGAAGAAGCTATAGAAGTAGAGGCAGGAGAAGCCGGTCTAAACTTTGTAAAGCTTGACGGTAATGTTGGTTGTATGGTAAATGGCGCAGGCCTTGCGATGGCTACCATGGACATTATAAAAATGGCAGGCGGTAATCCCGCAAATTTCTTGGATGTAGGCGGAACTGCTGATGCAGCTCGTGTAGAGCAGGCATTCCGTATTATTCTTCGCGATCAAAATGTAAAAGCAATTTTAGTTAACATCTTTGGTGGTATCGTCCGTTGTGATCGCGTAGCCCAAGGTGTTGTTGATGCGTACAAAAACATGGGTAATATTAATGTGCCTATCATTGTTCGCCTCCAAGGAACGAATGCTGTCGAAGCAAAAAAATTAATCGATGAGAGTGGACTCGAAGTACATAGTGCGATTGCTTTACAAGAGGCAGCGGACTTAGTACAAGAATTGGTCTAATCCTCGCAGATTCCATTTAAATTAGCCCTGAGCGAAAAGCTCGGGGTTTTTTATGTCTATAGATATACTTTTAGAGTGGAGCGCGACGCTTCTAGGATTACTGTTCATATATAGCTTAATCGAACGAAAGGTTTGGGCGTGGCCCTTTGGAACGCTGTCTTCCGCACTTTCTGTGGCATTATTCCTTAGAGCCGGCCTGTATGCGGAAAGTGGTCTTTATTTTGTGTACGTTCTTATGGGCTTTTACGGTTGGAGCCAATGGTATGTGCGCTCCTCTAGTGAGCGTGTTGCATTGGTTTCACTTCCAATAAAATTTCAATACCTGGCTTTGCTTGGAATTCCTGCAGCGCTCGGATTAGGCTACGCTCTAAATACGTTGCCTGGTGTGTCATATGCCTATTTCGACGCGTTTACAACCGTCTTTGGATTGTGGGCGACATGGCAGGAAGCTAAAAGAATTCGTACTGCCTTCCATTACTGGATTCCTTTAAATATTGCTTCTGTTATTCTTTACGGTATTAAGGGACTTTGGGTGTATGCAGCGCTCATGGTAATATATTCTGCAATGAGTGTTGTAGGATTTATACGATGGCGCAAATAATTCAGTTATTTTAGTGGCCAATTCGTAATTACACCAAGACATGAACGCACAAGAATATATTGACCTGGTAAAAACAACGCTCGACGCTCTAGACCCAACTCGTTTGGACCAATTGGTTGATGCGTTTCATACAACTTATGAAAAGGGAGGGAACATTTACACCATGGGAAATGGTGGATCTGGTGCTTCTGCCTCTCATGCCGCTGGTGATTTCTTGAAGGGCGCTAGCTATGGTTTAGAGAAACGATTCAAGATGATCTGTTTAAACGACAACCTTCCCTCAATGATGGCTATTGCAAATGATATCGGTTGGGAAAGCATTTTTATAGAGCCTCTTAAAAACTTCTTACAACCGCATGACCTAGTTATAGGTATTAGTGGATCGGGCAATAGTAAAAACGTCGTTGCGGCGATGGAATATGCGAATGAAAAAGGCGCTACTACAGTCGCATTAAGTGGCTTTAAAGGCGGCAAAATCGCCCAAATCGCAACCATCAATATGCACG